>WNFM01020600.1_pt4 | contig 20640 bp, 16 predicted proteins | sample 5400271 | NCBI WGS metagenome assembly WNFM01 (sample SAMN13153352, study PRJNA577476) | soil metagenome | isolation source: 60 cm saprolite on Douglas fir-dominated hillslope | place: USA:California | collected 2013-09-17
CGGACGGACGTGAAGAGCACGCCCTTCCCGTCCGGCGTGAACGACGGCTGGTTGTCGTAGCCCGGGTTGTTCGTGATGTCCACCGCCGGCCCGATCTCGATCGTCCCGTTCGCGACCTTCATCGGCGCCAGGTAGATCTCGGTGTCGGGCGGGGCCTGCGCCGCGGGCGCCGGAGTCACCGGCGGCGGCTGCGGCGCTTGAGGCGCTTCGTATTCGAGGAAGATCTCGCGATCCACCGGCGCGATGGCGCCGGGGAGATCGCCGGCCTGCCACAGCATTTCCTGGAGCGAGCCTGGACTCATCATCCGGCGCACTTTCGGCTCGTCCATCGCGTTGACCATCTTGTCGAGATCGAAATCCAGGATGGTGGCCCGGTTTCCCTTGCGCGCCGGCGCGTTGGTCCGCAGCAGCGGCGGCTCGATCTCGACGAAGAAGCGGAGCGCCAGACCCTGGATCGCGCGCTTGAGCAACAGCTCCTCGGCCGAGTCGGACTTGAAGGACGTAATCGGCTGATCGGGCTCCGGAGACCGCCGCTCGTCGGGCATCGTCACGAGCAGCAGCCGGTCCCCGTTCTCGTGCGGTTTCATGGCGAACGTGATCAACGGCTCGTCACGCATGCCGGCCATGCTGAAGCCGCCATGGGTGCCGCCCAGCATGACGAGCGGTGGAAACCGCAACTGGAGCTGAGTGACGTCATCGAAATCGAGCGTCGTTGTGCGGAGTCCTCCGTCCGTGAGTTTGTCGAGCTTCGTAGACGCCAGTCGCACCCTCGCCCCGAACTCCCGCTGCACCTCCCCTTCGCTGGGCGCCGGGAGAAGCTCTTCGAGCTTGGGCGCCTCCGCTGCCTTCTCGGGGAACAGGCCATCGAACGCGCGAACGGCCGACTCGAAGACCCGGGACGTAATCACCGCGTGTCCGCTGCCATCGGGCATGACGTGCAGGAGCAGCGTGCTCGACATGCAGGCCTGCGCCGCAAGGGCGGACATGATCGCCATCAGACAGGTAAGGCGTTTCATGGCGCGGAGTATAGTCCTTCGGGATGAATCCGGCTTTCGTGCCGGCGGTGATCGTGGCCGGCACGGCGCTGTCGTATGTCGCCGCGATACTGATCGGCATCCCGGCCCTGGTGCCGTTCCTGAACGTCGCACCGGCGTTTCCGTTCATGGTGGCGTCGCTGCGGCGGGGGCGCGTCGCCGAAGCGGTCTGGCGCATGCTCGTGTGGGCCGCCGCGCTGGCTGTGTGCGCGACGACGATCTCGTACCTCGGCCCGGTGGAAGCGGGCCGCCTGTTCCTCCGCGGGGAGGACTACCGGCGCGAGATGTTCGTGTTCCTCCTGACGGGCGCCGGACCGGAGGGGAACATCCGCCTGTTCCTGCCCCAGCACGCCGCCCACGCGGCGGTGTTCTGCGCGCTGGCGCTGGCGACGGGCGCGCTGCTGGCCATGCCGCTCGGCGCGATGCTGATGAATTACATGGGCTGCTACGTCGGCGCGCTGGCCGCCGCGAGCGCGCATCCGTGGAAGGCAATGGCGCTCGCCTGGGTTCCCTGGGCCGTCATCCGGATCGCCGGGTTCGTCACGCTGGGCGTCGTGCTCGGGGGCCCCGTGCTCGGGCGCGTGGTGGGCTTCGAATACCGGTTGCGGGAACAGGGCCGCTGGATCGCGCTCGCCGGAGCCGCCCTCCTGGCCGATGTGGTCCTGAAATGGGCGCTGGCCCCTTTCTGGCGTGAGATGATCCGCAGCGCCGCGGGCTGGTAATAATAGGAGGTAGTCATATGGTCGTCCTTCCGCTTCTGCTGGCCGGTCTCCTCTGGGTCCCCGGCGACCAGGCTGTCGAGCGGCAGCGCGTTCTTTCGATCCGGCCGAGCTCAATCGGATCGCGTACGTGGACGGCAAGGGGGATCTCTGGGTCGCGTCCGCCGACGGGCGCAACGCGCGCCGGCTGCTGAAAGGGGACTTCACGCTGCCTGCGTGGTCCGACGACGGGAAGGCGATCGCGGTCGCCGAAAAGTAGGACGGTGGACGCCGCTGGGACATCAGCGTCGTCCTGTTGCCGGAGGCGCTCAGATCGCCCAGGTAGACCTTCCGCCTGACGGCGGAAGCCACGAGATGACACAAGCGGAAGTGCGGCTTCCCCCGCGGGATCCGTGGCTTCCGCCTTTAGGCGGAAGAGACAAGATGGCTGACGAAGCACCGAAGAGCGCGCTCCAGCTCGCGATGGAGCGGCTCAAAAAGAAGGACGCCGAAACGGGCGCCGTGGAACACAAGCTGACCGGCGCGCAGAAGGCGGCGATCGCCGAGGCGCGCTCGCTGCACGAAGCCCGCGTCGCCGAGCTGCAGATCCTGCACCGGGGGAAGCAGCTCTCGGCCGTCGATCCCCAGGAAATCGAGAAGATCGAGCAGGAATACCGGCGCGATCTCGAGCGGCTGGCGACCGATCGTGACAGCAAGATCAGGAAGATTCGCCAGGACACCGACTGAACGTGAAACGATACGCCAGTGCCGTCGTCGCGCTCGCGTTGACTGCCGCCGGCTCCGCCGCCGCCTTCGCCCAGGCTACGGCGCCCGCGCGTGCGGCTGACGCGCTCGCCCGCATCCGGCAGGAGGGGTTGGATCGCTCGAAGGTCCAGGCGCTCTTCTCCACGCTGACGGACCAGTTCGGGCCGCGCCTCGCCGGCACCCCGGCCCATAAGCAGGCGGCGGAGTGGGCGCGCGATCGCATGCGCGAGTTCGGGCTGAGCGATCCGAAGCTGGAGCCGTGGGCGTTCGGCCGCGGCTGGGTGCTCGATCGTCTCGTGGTGGAGATGGTGGAGCCGCGCTACACGCCGCTCATCGGCTACGCCGAGGCCTGGTCGGCGCCGACCACGAGAGAGATCGTCGCGGCGCCGATCCTCCTGGCCGGGCGCTCGCCGGCGGAGGTCGCCGCCATGGCGGACCGGCTGAAAGGCGCGATCGCGCTGACGCAGCCCGACGCCGTGTTCATCAAAGAGGATCGTCCTCAGCCGTCGACCTCCGACGCGCCCGTGCGCATCGGGCAACCGGCCGCGGTCGGCGGGCGCGGGAACGCCGCGGATACTCGGGCCATCGCGCAGACGCTGCGCGAGGCGGGCATCGGGGTCGTCCTGAAGACGAGCGAAGGCGAGCACGGTACCGTGTTCGTGCTGGGACGCGACGCAGGAGAGAACGCCGTCCCGACGGTCGTCCTCGCGGGTGAGCACTACAACATGATCGCGCGGATGGTGCGCCGGGGGCTCCCCGTCAAGCTGCGCGTGAGCGTGCAGTCGCATTTCGTCACCGGCGATCCGAACAGCTACAACGTCATCGCGGAGATTCCCGGCGTCGACCCGCGGCTGAAATCTGAAGTCGTGCTGCTCGGCGCGCACCTCGACTCGTGGCACACGGGCACCGGCGCATCAGACAACGCCGACGGGGCGGCCGTCGTGCTCGAGGCGATGCGCATCCTGAAGGCGGCCGGGCTCCAGCCGCAGCGCACCATCCGGGTCGCCCTCTGGAGCGGCGAGGAAGAAGGTCTGCTCGGATCGAAAGCGTACGCCACGCAGCACCTGGCCGGCGACGCCAACAAGGACGAGCGCGCGAAGATGTTCGTGTACTTCAACATCGATCCGGCCACGGGCCCGATCTACGGGTGGTACATGCAGGACAGCGAGCCGGCGAAGGCGCTCTTCGACACGTGGCTGGAGCCGCTCAAGGACCTCGGCATGCGAAAAAACGTGATCGCCGGGATCGGCAACACCGATCACCTCAGCTTCCGCGCCGTCGGCGTGCCCGGCTTCAACCCGATCCAGGAGTACAAGGACTACGACGTCCGCATGCACCACACCAACGTCGACCTGTACGAACGCGTCCGTGAACAGGACCTGAAACAGAACGCGGTCGTCATGGCCTGGTTCGCGTGGCAGGCCGCGACCACGGCCGAACGCATTCCGCGGCCCTGATCCACGCGTGGCGGCAACTTCGGTCGGCGCCGGCATTCTAATCAGCCGCCTGGCAGGCTTCGCCAGGACCGTCCTCTTCGCGAAGTACTTCGGCCAGCGCACCGAAGCCGCGGATGCCTTCGTGCAGGCATTCAAGATCCCGAACCTGCTCCAGAATCTTTTCGGGGAAGGGGCTCTGTCCGGCTCGTTCATCCCGGTGCACGCCGGGCTGCGGGCGCGAGGCGAGCACGACGCGGCCGCGCAGATGGCGCGGACCTTCTTCGCGTTCCTGGCGGCCGGGATTTCCGTCCTGGTCGTCCTCGGCGTCCTGGCGGCGCCGTTCATGGTCACATTGATCGCCCCGGGCTTCACTGGTCCCAAGCGGGACCTGACGATCCGGCTCGTGCGAGTGCTGTTTCCCGGCGCGGGGCTGCTCGTGGCCTCCGCGTGGTGCCTCGGCGTGCTGAACAGCCACGGCCGGTTCTTCCTGTCCTACAGCGCGCCGGTGGCGTGGAACGCCGCGATGGTCGCCACGCTCCTCTACTTCCACGACAAGCACGGCCTCGACTGGCTCGCGATGGACCTGGCGTACGGCTCGGTTGCGGGGAGCTTCCTGCAGTTCGCCGTCCAGGCGCCCGTCGCCTGGCGGCTCTCTCGACATCCGGGACGGACGGCCTGGAGTGAACCGGTCCGCCAGGCCGTGCGCAACTTCGTCCCGATCCTGGTGAGCCGCGGCGCGGTGCAGCTGACCGGGTTCATCGACTCGTGGATTGCGAGCTGGCTCCCCACCGGCGCGGTTGCGGCGCTGTCGAACGCGCAGCTCCTCTACACGCTGCCCGTCAGCCTGTTCGGAATCTCGATCTCCGCGGCCGAATTGCCGGCCATGTCCGGCGATGCGCTGAACACGGAGGGCTACGCGGCGCTCCGCGCGCGCATCGATTCCGCCCTGAGCCGGCTGGCCTTCTTCGTCGTGCCGTCCGCGGTCGCCTTCGCCGCGCTCGGCGACGTCATCGCCGGCGCGCTGCTGCAGCACGGGCGCTTCGAGGCCGTCGACGCGCTCTATGTCTGGGGCATCCTGGCGGGATCGTCCGTGGGTTTGCTCGCGACGACCATGGCTCGACTGTACTCCGTCGCGCACTATGCGCTTGGCGACACGAAGCGACCGCTGCGGTTCGCGCTCGTGCGGCTCGTGGCCGTGACCACGCTCGGATACCTCTGCGCGATCGTGCTGCCGCCGAAGCTCGCGATTCCGCCTCAGTGGGGCGCGGTCGGATTGACGGCGTCGGCGGGCGTCGCCGGCTGGATCGAGTTCGCGCTGCTGCGCGCCAGCCTCAACCGCCGCATCGGGGCCACGGGCCTCGCGTCATCGCAGGTCGCGCGGCTCTGGACCGCCGGAGTCGCCGGCGCCGCGCTCGCGTGGGGCGTCCGGCTGACCCTGCCGCCCCTGGATCCGCTCATCAGAGGCGCGGTGGTCCTTCCCGTGTTCGGCTCCGGCTTCCTCGCCGTCGCGATGGTGCTCGGCATGCCCATCCCCAGCCTGCGCCGGAAGCGCTGACGCTCACCCGTGACTGTTCGTGTTCATTTTGATCCGGCCGGAGCCTCCGCGCTGCCGGGCCGCCGACGCGACGGCGGCGACGACCGTCTCAGCCTCGAACGGTTTGCGCAGTAACGTCACCGCGCCGAGATCCGTCACCCGATCCAGATGCGTAGCGTCCGAGATGCCCGTCATGAGGATGATTTCCGGCGGGGGCCGCAGGCTCCTCAGCTTGTTGCACACTTCGAATCCGTCAGGCGGCGGCATGACGAGGTCGAGGACGACGACGTCGGGATGGTGAACGGCAGCGGCGTCGAGCGCCTGCCGGCCTGAGGTTGCCGTCACGACCGCGTACCCGTCGTCTTGCAGCCACGAAGCGATCAGCCCGACCATGAGATCAGAATCGTCCGCCACCAGCACGCGAACCGGCGCACGACCGGTTGCCGGTGACGACGACACCATCGTCGGCCACACGCGCTTACAGTTTTCGCACTGGTAGTACGTCCGGGCGTCTTCGTATCCCGCGAACACCGCAGCGGCGCCGCAGCGTGGGCATTTGTCCATAATCAAGTCGGCATTCGGACCGCATTTGCATCAGGACGCTACGCAGGGCACGCCTGTGAGGCTGGGGATGACTATCAGAGCAAGACCAGCGCCACCGGAGGGACTGGCTTCGTCCAGACCTCGACCATTCCTGGAACGGCCGCATGGGAAGCAGTTGCCCTTGGTGCCACGACGGTGCGCGGCACAGCCGTACATGACGGCGGCCGGGCCCAGGTTCTTCACAGACCCAAGCCCGGCCGTCGACAGGCCGTTTGCGACGCAGACTGACTTAGAACAGATACCGGAGACTGAGCTGAATGTCCCGGCGCGAGTTGTCCTTGCTCGTGATCCGCCCGAAGTTGGTGTTATTCGGATCGGTCGATGGGTTGTTCAGATTCGGGTGGTTGAGGAAGTTGAAGATTTCCGCCCGGAACTGGATCGAGTGCGTCGACTTGACGGCCACGTTCTTGAACACCGCGATGTCCCATTGATACTGGCCGGGGCCGTACATGTTGTTGCGCGGCGTGTTGCCGAAGGTGCCCGCCGCGGGCTTCGCATACGCCAGAGGATTGAACCCGAAATTCTGATCCAGACCGGCGCCCGCCGAGAGCTGTCCGTTCGAGCTCGCGTTGGGATCGCCCACCAGGTTGAAGGGCTGCGCGAACGCGTCACCCACTCCCGCGACGTCGTCGCCTCGGGTCACCCAGAGCGGGGTGCCCGTGCGCATGAACGTCGCCCCTGATAGCTGCCAGCCTCCGAGTACGCGTCCGGCCAGCGACGTGTCCTTCTTGTAGAAGGGCAGATCGTAGATGTAATAGAAGTTGAACACGTGACGGCGATCGAAGCTGGAGTTGCCCCAGAAGCCTGCGTCGTTGTACGAGTTGAACAGGACGTCGCGCTTGCTGCTCGCGTTGTCCTCCGAGTGGCTGAGGGTGTACGCCAGGCCGAACTTGAATCCGTTCCGGTAGCGTCGATCGGCGCTCAGCTGGAACCCGTTGTAGGTCGAGCGTGCCACGTTCTCCGACAGGCGGATGACGCCATAGCCCTTGTAGGGACGCAACGGATCGGGATTGGGGGACCCGCCGGCGATCGTGCCGGCCTGCAGCTGGTTGATGTTGCGCTCGCGCTGCAGGTTGCGTCCTTTGCGGCCGACGTAAGCCGCGTCGATGACGAACCCCAACGGGATTTCGCGCTGGATGCCGGCGGAGTACGTGTAGCCGACCGGGTGCTTGAACACGGGGTCGATCGCGGTCATGCCGAAGGGCAGCGTGCCCGCGCCGCCGACGCCACCGGGGTTGTCCACCGAGCCGTTGCTCACGCTCACCTGCGGCTGGAACGGCGGATTGCCGCCGAGCAGCAGCGAGTCGTTCAGCGTGACGCGATTGTGAAACACACCGCCGCTGACCTTGAGGATCGTCTTGTCGTTCAATCCGTACGACATGCCGCCGCGCGGCTCGAAGACGTTCTTGTGGGTCTGGGTCAGCCCGAGTGGCGCGCCGACGAAGAGCGCCTTCACCGCGGGGTCGTTGTACACGGCGAGATTGCTCGCGGACGTGGGGAACCCCGTGCCCGGCAGGACGATGCCGTTATAGCGGGGCCCGCTGATGATGCGGCCGGAGGAATCGAGCACGGCCTGGTTCGCCGTGCTGTAGTAGGCCGGATTGAACGTCGCGATGTTGTTCGTGAGCGAGTGGAACGGCGGCCAGAGCACGTACCGTACGCCCCCTTCGATCGTGATGTTGCTGCGCGGCCGCCAGGAGTCCTGCACGAAGACGTCGGTCGCGAGGGCGCGCCACTTCGTCAGCGCGCGCTGGCCGATCTCCGCGTAGTTGGCGAACAGGCCCATCGCGGCGTCGGCAATCGCGACGCCGGTGCGCGCGCTGCTGCTGTTCGTGAACTGGAAGCGGCCGTTCTGGTTGTTCGTGCTGCCCGGAATCGGCTGGACGTTGATCTGGTCGAAGTCGTCCTCGCCGGAATACTCCATCACGAGACCGCCCTTGAACGTGTGGCGGCTCTTGACCCACGTCATCGTGTCGGCGAAGGTGTGGATCGGGCCGCGCGACGACGAGGGGTACGGGCCGCCGTCGATCTCGCTCAGGCTGGCGATCGTGATCGTCGGAATCTTGTCGGCGATCTCCTTGTTCTCCGGAAACAGGTACGGATAGGTGATGCCGTATTTGCTGCGCTTGTAGAGATCGCTCTGGAACACGTTGATGAAGACCTCGTCGAGCGAGGACGTGTAGGTCGCCTCGTTGACGACATTGTTCCTGAGGGTGCTCGTCCAGCTGGCGGTCTGGGTCTTATTCGGACGATCCCAGTCGGTCCGGGCGAAGGGGAACGTGCCGCGGAACGCGTCGACGGCCACCCAGCTGTACTTGCCGTACCGATACGTGAACGTGTTCTTCGCGTTCGCGCGATAGTCGAACCGGAAGTTGTCCTTGCGCTGGTCCTGCGGGTTCTCGCTGTTCACGATCGCGTTGGCGCTGCCCGATCGGAAGCCGGGCGTCGGGAGCGGGTAGACGCTCAGGAGCCCGACGCCGTTCGCGCTGAGACGGTTCGCCGGAATGATGTTGCCGGAGAACGGGAGTCCCGTCAGCGGATCCCGGATCACCTGCGCGGTGCTGAAATAAACGTTGCCCGGGGTCAGCAGCTCGCTGAAGTCGCCACGGCGCATCGCCTCGCTCGGCACCGTGGCCGTGTTGGTCTGCACCTGGAAGTAGTTCACCCACTCCTGCGCGGCGAAGAAGAACAGCTTGTCCTTCTGAAGCGGCCCGCCCAGCGAGTACGCGTATTGCTTGTAGTTGAACGGCGCGGCGCCGCGGTTCTCGCTCGCGTTGGGGCTCTTGTTGCGCGTCCAGGTGTTGGCCTGGAGCTTGTCGTCGCGGTAAAAAAACGACCCGCTGCCGGTAAAGCGGTTGCCGCCGCTCTTGGTGATCATCCGGACCTGGCCGCCGCTCACGCGGCCGTACTCGGGCATGTAATCGCCCGTCAGGACCTGCACTTCCTGCAGCGCGTCGACGTTCTGGATGCCCACGATCGCGCCGTTCGAGCGGGTGCGGATCGCCGTCGCGCCGTCGACCGTGATGTTGTTCTCGTCGGTGCGGCTGCCGTTGATGCTGAAGCCGCCGTTCCCGAGGTCCGAGAAGTTGTAGTTGTTGAAGCTGCCGCCGACGACCCCCGGCTTCAGTCCGACGACGCCGATGGGATTGCGGCCCGAGAACGACAACTGCTCGATATCGCGCGACTCGATCGTCTTGCGCAGCGACGTGTCGGTCTGGAGGCGCGGCGACTCCGCGGTGACGGTGACTTCCTCGGTCACGGCGCCCGTCTCCAGCGCAAAGTCGACCGACAGCGAGCTGGCCGCGTCGAGGACGATGTCCTGCCGCAGTGATTTCTTGAAGCCCTGGAGCTCGGCGGCCACGTCGTAGTGGCCGGGGGCGAGGTTCGGGAAGGTGAAGAAGCCGGTGTTATCGCTGATCGCCACCGTGCCGGTCCGCGTCGTGCGGCTGGTCGCGGTCACCGTCGCGCCCGGCACCGCGGCGCCGGATGCATCCTTGATGCGGCCGGACAGCTGCGCCCGGTCGAACTGGGCCGCCGCCGGGGCGGCGAACAAGAGCACGCCTGCGACGAACAGGCCCCATCGCCGTAACCACGCATAACCTCTCATCACAACCCTCCCAGGCCGGCATGACCGTCTGAAGCCGCGTTCGGCAATCGATTTCCGGCAGCGAGGCTACGTCCGCCAGAGATTCCTGTCAAGCGCCCAGGGGGATCAGTACCAGCCGATCGGCGCTTCGGACAGATTCAGATTGATCTGCTTGGTCTCGAGGTAGTGCTCGAGCCCGTACGGGCCCAGCTCCCGGCCGAACCCGGACTGCTTGTACCCGCCCCACGGCGCCTCGTTGTAGGTCGGGTGATAGGTGTTGAGCCAGAGGATGCCCGCACGGATCTGCTTCAGGACACGGATACCGCGGAAGACATCGCGCGTCCAGACGGCGCCGGCCAGGCCATACGGCGTGTCGTTCGCAATCCGCACGGCCTCCGCCTCGTCATCAAATGGCATCACGACGAGCACGGGGCCGAAGATCTCCTCCTGGGCGATGCGGGCCCGATTGTCGACGTCGGCGAAGATGGTCGGCTCGACGAACCATCCCGTCGCGAGCGCGGCGCCCTTCGGCGTTCCGCCGCCGGCGATCAGGCGGCCTTCGCGCCGGCCCAGGTCGATGTACTCGAGCACTCGCTGCTGGTGCTCGCGCGTCACCAGCGGCCCCATCTTGGTCTCCCGATCGAGCGGGTCCCCGAGCCGGATACGCGACGACTTGTCCGCGAGCGCCTGGAGCATCCGGGGATATATGGACCGTTCCACCAGCAACCGGGATCCCGCCGAGCAGACCTCGCCCTGGTTCGCGAAGGCGCCGAACAGCGCGCCGTCGACGGCGGCCTCGAAGTCGGCGTCGGCGAACACGATGTTCGGGTTCTTGCCGCCCAGCTCGATCGACATCCGCTTGATCGTGTCGGCGGCGCTCTTGATCACGAGCCGTCCCGTGTCCACGCCGCCGGTGAACGCGATCTTGTCGACGCGCGGGTCGGCCACCAGCGCCGCGCCCGCGGTCGGGCCGTCCCCGGTCACGATGTTGACGACCCCGGCGGGCAGGTCGAGCTGCTCGAGCAGTTCGCCGAGCATCAACGCGGTCAGCGGTGTCTGTTCCGCCGGCTTGAGGACGGCTGTGCACCCGGCGGCGAGCGCGGGCGCCAGCTTCCACGCCGCCATCAACAACGGGTAGTTCCACGGAATGATCTGCCCGACCACGCCGACGGGCTCCCGGACCACCATCGACAAGGCGTTGTCGGGCACCTCGAGCGTCTCGCCGTGGATCTTCGACGCGAGGCCGCCGTAGTACTCGAAACAGTGCGCGGCGTCGGCGACGTCGAACTCCGCTTCGACGATCGGCTTGCCCATGTTGCGCGTTTCGGTCTCCGCGAACTCCGCGGCTCGCGCGCGGATCGCCTCGGCAATCCTGAAGAGGATCGTCCCGCGCTCCCGCGCCGCCAGGCGTCGCCAGGGGCCCTCGTCGAATGCCGCCCGCGCCTTCCCGACAGCCCGCCCGACGTCGTCGGCCGTCGCATCCGGCACCTGGCGAATCACGCGGCCGTCGTAGGGATTAATGATCTCGCGCACGGGTTCTCCTTTGCACAATCCGCATCCCGCGGCGTCGCAGCTCGCGGAAGAATGGCCGCGGCGGAATCGCCCGCTCCGGCGGGAGGACGCCGCGCGCCTCGATCCTGCCCGCGGCCAGCATCTGCGCGACGATCGACGGCGGCGCGCCCGTGTCGATGTCCACGCCGATCCCCCAGGCGGGCATGCCGGGCACATGACAGTCAACCGTCACGTCGACGCCGAGCCGGCCTTGGCTGCCCCGCACGGTCACGCGCAGCACTTCGTATTCGTCGGGCGGCCCGGAGGGCGCCGATCGCGGCGCGGCGGCCAGCAGCGCCACCAGCAGGTCGCGCGGGACGATCCGTCGCCCGCGCACGGTGGTCGGCGTCGTCGACGTCAGCCCCAGCGCGTGCACGAACCGGAGGCGATCGGCGAGGTCTCCGGGAAACGCAATCCTGAAGCTCACTTCACGAACGCCCTTGCTCTTGAACGACTGCGGAAGCGTCGCCAGCTCCGAGTGCAGGGTGCAGGCGGGGTGCTGCAGGCCGACCGGCGGCGGGAAGCGGACCGGCTCGGCGCGGCTGAGCGGCTCGACGAACCGCAGCGCGCCGCGAGTGAAGAGCGCGGCGGGCAGCGACGCTTCGTCGAGCACCGTCTGGATGGAATACGAGGTCTCGATCAGAGAACGGCCCTGTCGCGGCGTCGCGTCGCGCGTGCCCACGGCCACGTGGATCTCGCGCACGCGATCCAAGCCGTCCGCGGCGGCGCGGGCCATCACGTTCACGATGCCCGGAGCCGACCCCATCCCGCAGACGGCGAGGAGTCCCGCGCGGCGGAATCGGGCGTTGCGCCGGAGCTGGCGCCGGGTGACATGGAACAGCCCGCCGAGATCGCAATAGTGACTGCCTGCCTGGAGAGCGGCATCCATGACGCGAAGGTTGAAGTCGTGGTGGCAGGCGTTGATGACGACGGTCGCGCCCTCGAACGCCCGCGCGAGCGACGAGGCGGACGCGGCGTCCGCCTCCACGACCGTGACGCGCCGCGGCAGATCCGCGGCCAGGCGACGCGCGGCCGCGCGGTCGCGATCGGCCATGACGATCTCGATGTTTCGCGAGGCGGTCTCCGCGAGATCGCGGACCGTGATGCGCCCCATGGCTCCCGCGCCGCCGATGACGACAACTCTCAATCCGGAATCTCGCCGGCGCGGTTCTTGTAGGGGAACCAGAAGGCCTTCCGTTCGGGAATGAAGTCGAGGTGCACGTGCTTGGTCTCGCGAAACGCGTCGAGCCCTTCCTCGCCGAGCTCGCGCCCCATGCCGCTCTTGCGCATGCCGCCGAACGGCGCGGCGTCGTTGTCGGTGAGCGGATCGTTGATCCAGAACGTCCCCGCTTTGATCTCCTGCATCGCGCGCAGCGCCCAGGTCAGGTTCTGCGTGTAGATGTTCGCGCCGAGGCCGTACTCGGAGCGCGCGGCCGCGTCGATCGCGGCGTCGGCGTCCTTGACGACCCGGATCGACGCGATCGGCCCGAACACCTCTTCGCACACGACGCTGTTCGACGGCTCGACGTCGGTGAGCACCGTCGGCGCGTAGAACCACCCCGGCCCGGCGTCGACGCGTCTGCCCCCGGTCAGGAGCCGCGCGCCATCCTTGATCGCGCGCGCCACCTGCGCCTCGACCCGCGCCCGCGCCTGTTCCGAAATCATCGGACCGATGTCGGTGTCGGGATCCATCCCGTTGCCGATCTTCAGCGTTTCGGTGTGCGCGACGAACCGGTCGACGAAGTCCTTCGCGATCGACGCCACGACGTAAATGCGCTTCGCGGACGTGCAGACCTGGCCGTTGTTCAGGAACCGGGCCCACGCGGCGCCTGGCACCGCGACGTCGAGGTCGGCGTCGCCGAACACGATCAGCGGGTCGATGCCGCCGAGCTCGAGGTTCACGCGCTTCAACTGCTCCGCGGCGCGGACGGCGATCCGAGTCCCCACGGCCGTCGAGCCCGTGAACGCGATGCAGGCGACGTTCGGGTCGTCGACGAGCGCGGCGCCGACGGCCGGTCCGCCGGTCACGACGTTCACGATCCCCTTCGGCAGGTGAGCCAACGACTGCTCGACCAGGCGCAACGTCGCCAGCGGCGTGAGCTCGGAGGGCTTGATCACGACGCCGTTGCCCGCCGCCAGCGCCGGAGCAATCTTCCACACGAGCAGGAGGAGCGGGTAATTGAACGGGACGATCGCGCCAACCACCCCGAGCGGTTCTTTAATCGTGAAGTTGATCTGGTGTTCGGCCGTGGGCGGGATCGACGCGCCATGGGAGTTGCGCGCGATCTCGGCGTAATACTGGAAGCAGGCGGCGCACCACTCGACTTCGTCGAGGTTCTCGATCCGCGGCTTGCCCCCCTCGCGGGTCAGGAGCGCGGAGAGCTCCGCCCGATCGGCGCGCATGAGGCCCGCCGCCTCGTGCAGGAACTTGCCGCGCTCGAGCGCGGGCATCCGGCGCCAGTGGCGCTGCGCGGCGGCGGCGGCGGCACACGCGCGGCGGACGTCCTCGACGCCGGCCTCGACGACCTCGCCGACGAGCTCGAGCGTCGCGGGATTCTCGATCCGCCGCGCAGGGTTACTTCCGGCAGACGGCTGCCACCCGCCGTCGATCCACAAGTGGGGCATCCGCTCTGTTTATCACAGGTGGCATCACCCTTGCTCTTATGGAGGTAACTTCGCCCGGCGCCGTTCTGGCGGCTGGCAAATCACCCCTCACAAGGACGGGAGGGCAACCATTGCCTCCCGTTCGTCATGTACGGCAAGACTTGACCTACATGGGCAACGACCTACCGACCGGGCATCCATCTATGAGGTCGAAGACGTCGGCGATCCTCGTGCTCCTGCCGACGGTCACGCCTGTCGCCGCCTTCACCGCGGCAGTGGAACAGACCGTGCCGGCGCCGGAGACGGTCGTCAGAGTGGATCAGCCGGCCGAGGTCCCACAACCCGGCGTGGTCAAGTCCACCGGCGTGGCCAGACGCCTCGCGAGTGTGTTCAGGATCGATCCCCAGGGCTTGCGCGCCGAAGATCGGCGGGAGGTCATCTGCGGGCTGACGGTCGTCAGGAAGTCCCCCGACCTCGACCCTCGCATCATCCTTCCACGCGACCGCGGGGCGAACCTGGGCGCGCGACGCGTGGAACCGGACACATGTCGGCCTGCTGATCGCGACAAGCGCTGAGCGCGCCGGCGCTTACTCCGTGCGCAGCGCGCGGATCGGATCGATACGGGCCGCGCGCGCCGCGGGAATCGCCGCGGCGACCGCGACCGAGAGCCCCAGGACGCACGCGCTGACGGCCACGATGCGCGGATCGCGGCCGCTCACGCCGAAGAGGGCGTGCTCGAGCAGCCGCCCGGCCACCATGGCGCCGGCCGCGCCGACAGCGAAGCCGATCGCGACCTGGACGAAGGCGCCCCGCAGGACGGTGGCCACCACGCGGCCAGGCGTCGCGCCAATCGCCATGCGCACGCCGATTCCCCGCGTCCGCGCGGTCACGGCCTGTGTCATCACGCCGTACAAACCCAGGCACGCAAGCAGCAGCGCCATCCCGCCGAACCCCGCCGCGAGCGACGTCAACAACCGCTCGATCCTGAAGTTGCCCGCCACCTGTTCGTCGAGGCCGTGGACGCGCACCACCGTGAGCCCGGGGTCGACGTCCGCCAGGGCACGGCGGACGTCCGTCTCCAGGCCGGGTACCGGCCGGTCCACGCGGAGCTGGACGCTGCGCGCGATGTTCGAGAGGAGGTTGCTGCGCAGCTGTGGGGCGGGCAGATCGGGCGGCTGCTGCAGGAACGGGAGAAAGAACGTCGCGTACGCCGGGCGTCTCGCGTCCTGATACTTGGCGTCGCCGACGAGACCGACGATCTCGAAGGCGCGGGTGCCGCCGCCGTTGCGATCCGCGAACCCGAAACGCCGGCCGATCGGATCCGTCGCCCCGAAGAACCGCGCCGCGAATGTTTCGCTGACCACGGCGACCGGAGGCGCCGTTGGCGTGTCGCGCGCATCCAGGAACCGCCCGCGGACCAGGCGCGTGCCGAGTGTTTCGAAGTACCCGGGGCTCACGCGATTCCATGACGCCGACAGGACGTCGGACGCGGCGTGGCCGTCGACGGTAATCCGCGCGATCCAGTTGTTTCCCTCCATGGGACCATACAGCGCGAAGGCCGCGTTCGTCACGCCGGGAATCCGGCCGAGCCGCTCGGTCAGCAGCCGGTAGATCGCGCCGAGCCGTTCGAACGTGACAGCGCCAAGCGACGCATTGAGCTGGATGGCGTACCGGCCCTCGGTACGGAATCCAAAATCCTGCCGCTGCAGGTTATAGAGACTCACGGCGAGAAGGCCCGCGCAGGTGACCAGCGCGAGCGACAACGCCACCTGCACCGAGACGAGGGCGTGCCGGAGCCGCGAGCCGCGATCGCCGGCCACGCGCCCGGCGCTCCGCATGGCGTCGATCGGATCCGAGCGCGAGCCGATCAGCGCGGGCACGAGCCCGACGGCGAGCCCGGTGGCAATCGAGACCGCCGTCGCGAAGGCGAACACGGGCAGCGACGGAGAGGCATCGACCGGGAGATCGTGCGCGCCGGGAAACGCCATCGCGATCATCGCCCGCGCCCCTGCGTACGCCACGGCGAGTCCGGCCAGTCCACCGGCGGCCGACAGCACGACGCTCTCCATCAGCGACTCGGTGAGCAGCCGCGCGCGTGGCGCGCCAAGGGCCGTGCGCACGGCGAACTCGACCCGCCGGCCGAGCCCGCGCGCCAGAAGCAGGTTCGCGAGATTCGCGCACGCGATCAGCAGGACGGCGGCCGAAATGGCGAGAAGCATCGCCAATCCCGGCGCCAGCTCGTTGCGCAGGTTGTCGACCCCCGTGGCTGCCGGCACGATCCGGATCTGTTGCTGCGGGATCCGCGCGAGGTCCCTCGCCGCAAGATCCGGCAACGCGGACAGCCATTGCCGCAGAAGGGTGCCGACCCGCGGCGCGACCCGATCGGGCCGCGTCCCCGGGCGCACGCGGCCGATAAGGTAAAGCCAGTGAGAAGTGGGCGTCGCAATCAGGCGTGCCTCCGGCTGGAGGAGCGGCTCGCCGGCGATCGGCAGCCAGATCTCCGGCGGATTGGGCCGGAACGTGTCGCCATAGAACCCGGCAGGGGCGACGCCGACAATCGTGACAGGGACGCCGTTCAGCGCGATCGATTGTCCGACGATCGCCGGATCCGAGCCGAAGCGGCGCTCCCACGTCGGAAACGCCAATACCGCCGAGAGCGCCGCATCGGCGCGATCGTCCGCGGCGCTCAGCAGGCGCCCGCGGCTCGCCACCACGCCGAGCGTCGCGAAGTAGTTGCCGGACACCAGCTCGCCGGCGAACGACTCGGCGGTCACGCCACCAGGCCGGCGCACGTTGAACGCCACGACGCCCGCCTGGAACGCCGCCAGGTCGACGAGCTCCGGTGTGTGATCGCGAAGGTAAACGTACAGATCGTATGAAAAGACCGACTGGGCGCCCTGCAGTCCTGACACGACACAGCAGTTGTCGCTGTCGCCCAGGCGATAGAGCTCGGCGGGACGCCGAACCGGCAGGGGTTCCAGGACCACTTGCTGGATCAGCGTGAACATCGCGGTCGTCGCGCCGATGCCGAGCGCCAGCGTGAGGACGCACGTCAGCGTGAAGCCCGGGGACTGTGCGAGCCGGCGGATCGAGAACGCGAAATCGTATGGGAGCCGTCGCCAGAACAGCATGGAGGTTCTCCAAGAGACGGAGAGGAAGACCGACGCGCGCTGGCAGATGAGTGGAACAAAGGACCCGGCGAGCTGGCGCCAGCACCAACGACGCGCGGAGGCGCGGCCGTCACGGATGGCGCGGACGGCGGCTTCCTCCTCGAGATCGGCCAGGAGCGATTCGCGCGCGGACACCGGCGCCGCGACGGTGAACAGCCACGCGACGAGCCTCGGGACGGCTCTCTTCATCGCGGGTGTGTCTGCGGGCGCCAGCCGCGCATCATCCGGGCGAGCATCTCGGCGGTGTGTGCCAGGGCGCGCTCACCGGCAACCGTGGCCGTGAAACATTTCCGGGGACGGCCGCTCTGGCCGGCCGGCGGCTTCGCGACCGCAAAGCGCACGAGCGACTTTTGTTCGAGCCGATCGAGCGTGGCATAGACGGCGCCGATGGCCACGTCGCGACCCGTCCGCCGCTCGATCTCCTGCCGGATGCCGATGCCGTACGCGTCGGCCCCAAGCTGGGCCAGCGCCAGCATCACATAGAGCTCGAACTCGCCGAGATAGTCCCCTTTGGGCATACGTTCTTCTACAAACGCGTACTTGGACGTATGCGCGTCGAAGAAAGTTGCCCGATCGTCATCCGGTAGCGCCGCTGGTGGCCCGCCGCTAGACGGGACGGCCGCGGATGACGCGGATCAGCAGGACGATGACGGCGATGACGAGCAGGATGTGAAGGAGTCCGCCGAGCGTGTTCTTGGTGACGATGCCCAGCATCCACAGAACGACGAGGATGACGATCAAGGCGACCATGGTGCCTCCGGGACTGATGATACACGCCGATCGGACGGCGAGACTACGGCCTGGAGGGCAAGGATCGCTCCCCCCAGGCCGCCGACTCAGCCGTCACGACAGATGATTGATGTTCCGGGCGAGCAGGGCGTCCTGCGAGGCTCCGGCGCGGGCACGCGCGGCATACGCGCCGGACGCCTGCCTGTCCTTGCCCATCGTGATGAGCGCCGCCGCGAACGCCACGGCTGGATCGGACGGGCGCGCCTGGACCGCTTGTGCGACAAACGGCGCCGCGTCGTGGTCAGCCAGCACGCGCTTCACCCCGGAGACGCGATCGCGGAACTCGCCGCTCTGTCCGAGCATCGTGATCTGGTGGAGCGCCTCGATCAGATACGCCGCGTCGAGCGCTGCAAGCGGGTCAGTCGCCGTCTGGCCCTTGCCGGCCTTCATGGCGAGCGTCTCGACGAGCGCGGACGCGACGGCCGGATCCTGGCTCGCGTAGATGGCCGCGCGGCGCAGCGTCTCCATGCGAACGACGACGGGCGTCCCCGGCTGCAGGATCGCCTCCGTATCGCCGACGAGTTGCGCGATCGGATAGTCGCCGCGCCCCTGGAACCAGCCGGCGTTGCCGTCCCATGGGAGTGATCTGGCTGAGCCGATATCGAACGGATGACAGAGCAGCGGCGGGCCCGCCAGGGCGGGCGCGGCGATGGCGAGCGTGAGGGCGAAGGCCGTCAGCACACGGTATCGATGAGTCATGGTGCCTCCTTTGGCTACACCAGGAGGACGCCAGGTCCTGAGACGCGTTAACACAGGCTTGGGATATCGACCGTCATCGTCTCCAAGGCCCGCCAGGATCCCAGGTGGCCGCGAAGGGCTGACGCTGACTCTCAGCGTTGCAGACCGGCATCAGAAAGGCTCGAGTATGGGCCAGAGCGTCCTCGAGGTTGAGGTCGGACTGCCGCCGATTGCGCATGAACGCGTTCCACTGTGCCTGCTTCTGCGGCAATTGGCTGAACGCGTGCTCCAGTCCTTCAGGGACGGTCGCCGGAACGACAGCGCCGCGCGCGGCAAACGCGGCGCGAATGGCCGCTTGCAGCACGACTCCGTCGAAGCGCAGTTGCGCAGCGAATTGCGCCAAATCGAAAAAGTCCTTCATCCGGCTATTGGCCCCACCGAGCGTCACGAGCGCGTTGAACTTTTCCGCGACGACAGTGTACGGCGTGTAAACCAGCAACCGGGGAGCAGGCAGGTCGAGCAGCGTCGGGTAGTCGCAGAGCACCGGCGCCGGACTGACCGCGTCGCCGACTCCAACGTCGATCTGGAAGCGCAACCTCGATGTACCGAGGTGGCCATCGAGCTGCACGCGAAACCCGACCTGCTCGGCCTGCGCCGGATCGGCACCACGGTCAAGCTACTATCCACAAACGTCACGCCATCGTCGCCCCCGTCCAGGCGAAGGCAGTCTGCCACGATGGCTTCGAGTTCAGTGGCGGTGAGCGAGGTCGGGCCGAGGAGGTCGATGTCACGCGTGGGCCGGGCTGACGCGCCTTGCCAGATCTGTAGAACCAGCGCCCCCTTCAGGATGAACCGCTCACCGTTCTCTGACTGGGAGAGGCGGTAGAGGAACCGTTCGAGTCCGTAGTGCTGCAGGATTTCCGCATGCGGCGCGTTGCGCCGCTTCGCGAGCTGGACGAGGCGGTCCTGGATCGATCGGACGCGCCCCTCGACGGCCATCACAGCACCGACTCGAGATAGGGCCGCATGGCGCGTTCCACGCGACAGATACGGGCATAGCGGACAATCTCGGCGGGCGTTACTCGGCGTTCCGTGACGGCTGTGCGCAGCGCATGGATCGCCACGTCGAGGCCGATGCGGTTCCTGAATCGGAACGCATCGGCGACGCTCTTCGCGGGGCTGTAGATCTTGACTGCGGCGCCGTCCATCTGGTGCGTCTCGACACCGGCGGTGAAGGAGGCGCCGGCGAATCGGAAGACCCGGAGGGGCGGATGATCCAGTTTGGGGGATTTGGTTGCCGGCGGCAGCGCGATGCTCACCTCGTGAGGAATCTCCAGCGTCAGCCCGTGGAAATGCAGGGCGGAGATAAGGCAGACGACGGCGCGGGGCACGCGGGCGGCGACCACGACGAGATCCGGGTCGGCCATCGGCGGGAGGTCGGCCAGTCGGAAGATGCCACGGCTGACCTGCTCCAGCCGCCCGGAATCGCGGAGCTGGTAGAGCGTGCGCGGGTGGATCCCGAGCTTCAGCGCCTGGTGCGTTCGGAGGAGGCCTCCGCGCCGACGAAAGCGCCCGAGGGCCACCTGTTCAGCTGTCGCAGGCATGGATAGAAACTACCATTGTTATTAACAACTATCAACTTTTTTATCCTCCCTGACGATATCGTCGCGCAAAGTGGATCTGCCGGGTAATGCCGGTCGTTACAAACCGTCGGTCTCGGCGCGCAAAGTCCGACATTTCGCAACACCACAAGATTGGCCGAGCACCGCGCTCGAACGCGTCGCGGATGAGATCCGCGACGTACCGAGCCTCTTCCGCCTGAAGGCGGACGCCACGAGACAGGGGGCGCGCCTCGCGCCTCGAATCTCAGCGTGACCCCGATGCCCCGCGGTCCGGCTTGAGCCACTTCCCGAAGAACGCGTCCACGCGGGTCCACGCGTCGCGGAGGACGTGCTCCCGCGTGAAGTAGTGGAACTCCCCGGGATACGTCATGAACTCCACGAGCGGGCCCTTGTTGTTCTTCAACGCCGCGTCGATCAAACGCACCGAGTGGAGATACGGCACGTTGACGTCCGCCGTGCCGTGCAGCACGAGCAGCGGGCGCACCAGGCGATCGATGTGCGACACGGGCGACGCCTGCGCGTACACCTGCGGGTTCTGCTCTGGCGTGCCGATCCGACTGGCGGTCCACG
>WNFM01050526.1_pt1 | contig 20637 bp, 18 predicted proteins | sample 5400271 | NCBI WGS metagenome assembly WNFM01 (sample SAMN13153352, study PRJNA577476) | soil metagenome | isolation source: 60 cm saprolite on Douglas fir-dominated hillslope | place: USA:California | collected 2013-09-17
CCTTCAACGCCTCGGTCAGATCGTCGCGGGTGTGCGTCGCCATCACGATCGTCCTGACCCGGGATTTCTCCTCGGCCACCATCGGGAAATAGATGCCCTGCGCGAAGACGCCGCGCGCGAAGAGGTCGTCGGAGAACCGGGCCGCCTTCGCGCCCGAGCCGATGATGACGGGGGTGATCGGAGTCGTCGAGGAGCCCGTGTTGAATCCCAGGCGCCGCAGGCCTTCCTTGAAGAAGCGGGTGTTCTCCCAGAGACGAGCCAACCAATGCGGCTCGCTCTCGAGGACGTCGACCGCCGCGATGCAGGCGGCGATGACCGCCGGCGGATGCGCCGGGGAAAACAGGAATGGCCTTGCCTTGTGGACGTAGAATTCCATCAGCTCGCGCGAGCAACAGACATAACCGCCCATGACGCCGAACGCCTTGGACATCGTGCCGATCTGGATATCCCACCGATCGCTCACACCACAATGGTCGACCGTGCCACGGCCGTCGCGCCCCATGACGCCCGTGGCGTGGGCGTCATCCACCATCGGGATGGCGTCGTACTCCGCGCACAGCCCGGCGATCGCCTTGAGGTCCGACAGATCGCCGTCCATCGAAAAGACCCCGTCGGCGACCACCAGGATCTTCCCGGTCTTGCCGGCCCGCGCGCGCTTCAGGATCTCGTGGAGGTGAGCGTAGTCGAGATGACGGTAGATGGCCCTCTCCGCCTTGCAGAGGCGGCAGCCGTCGATGATGCTGGCGTGGTTCAGCTCGTCCGAGACGATCAGATCCCCCTCCTGCATCAGCGTGGAGACCACTCCGACGTTGGCGGTATATCCGGACTGGAAGACCAGGGCCGCGGGGGTGCCCTTGAACCGGGCCAGGCGCCGCTCCAGCTCCAGATGCAGCGTCATGGTGCCGGCGATGCTGCGCACGGCGCCCGGACCGGCGCCGAACTCTTCAAGGGCGCGCGCGGCGGCGGAGACCACTTTTGGATGTGTCGTCAGGCCCAGATAGTTGTTCGAGGACAACTGGATGATCTCGCGGCCGTCGATCCGTACGCGCGACCGGGCCGCACCCTGGAGCACACGCGGCATCCGGTCGATGCCCCGCTCCTTGAGCGATTCGATCTCGGCGTTCAGGAACGCCTGCAGTCTCGGGTTCATCGTGCCGCCTCCGATGATGGGACGGGTCCCGCCGCTCTCACTCCTCGGCCACGCGCAGGATCACCTTGCCGCTTTCCAGGCCGATCATCTGCCGATACGCATCCTCGAACCGCGACAGCGGGAAAGTGTGCGTGATGACCGTGCGGATCTTGGCGCGCACCTCGGCCCGTGCCGTCAGCTCGCGGGTCTTTGTCCAGGTGGCGTAGAGGCGCCGGCCGATGATCCCCTTCAGCGTGACGCCTCCGAAGATCAGGTCCTCGGCGTAGCGCTCGAAGGTGATGGCGTTCTGCTTCGGCAGCCCGAACAGGACGACCGTCCCGCCGCGCCGCACCGCCCGCAGGGCGGTGTCGATGGCATCAGGGTGGCCGCTCATCTCCATGACCCGGTCGACATCGCCGGGGGCCACCGCCTCGCGAATCTGTTCCGACAACCGCTCGCGCTCGCGCCGTCGCGCCTCCTGATCCCCGGCGAGGGCAGGTGTGGTGCGGAGGGCCCGATCGGCGCCCACGCGTGTCGCCAGGTCGAGCCGGTAGGGAGCCGCATCGACGACAACAATCCGCGCCGCGCCTTCCGCCGCTGCGACGATGACCGAGAACAGGCCGATCGGGCCGGCCCCGAAGATCACCACGGAACGATCCCGGAGGCCGGCCTCCGTCGCGGCATGGACGGCGTTTCCGAACGGTTCCTCGATGCAGGCCACCTCCACGGGGACGACCGACCTGTCGTTGATCCAGGCGCACCCGGCCGGCAGGGCGACATACTCGGCGAATCCGCCATCCCGCTGGACCCCGATGATCGTCTCGCGCGTGCAGACATGGAACTCGCCGTTCCGGCATTGCGTGCAGACGCCACAGACGATGTGCGATTCCGCGGAGACGAAGTCCCCCGGCCGGATCGGCTCGGCGCCCCCCTCACCCACACCGCGCACCGCCCGGCCGACTTCCACGACCTCGCCGCAGAATTCGTGGCCGACGATCAACGGACGCGCGAACGAGCCGGTGGCGGCCAGCATCTTGTCCCGCACCGACCCGTCCCAGCTATAGATGTGCGCATCGGTTCCGCACAGCGACGCCGCCTGGACCCGAACCAGAACCTCGCCCGGTCCGCAAGGGGGTGTGGGAACCTCGACGAGCTCGAGAGCTCCGGGGCGCGGCGCAATCTTCTGCAGGGCTCTCATGGGCTGCCTCGGGTCGGGACGCGTGGGGTGCACAACGTGAAACCGGGCCGGGACGCGCGTCGCGGGACGGGTCGGATTATAGCTTCTGGGCTTGAGACGGGGCAACGCGCCTCGCGTGCGCGCGCACGTTCACGGCGGCGGATGAAATGATCGACCCTTTTGATTTAGGAGACGAAACGCGATGCGGGACCGAAGCTTAGAAGCGCCAGACCAGCTTCAGACGAACGTTCCGCCCGTTCTGCTCGATGGCGTCCTGCAGCGTGGCGCTCATCGAGGCCGCCGGATCGTAGTAGGTCCGATCGAGGACATTGTAGAAGCCCGCCGACAGATCGAGACCGCGTACGAGATTCTTTCTCAGGAACGTCAGATTGAGAAGCGTGAATCCCCCCACTTCGTTCCCTGCCAGCGTCCCGCGGCGGCTTGTGTAATGGACCTCCGTCCCGAGGAGCAGCTTCGGGTCGAAGAACGGCAGATCGAATCGGAGCTTGGCCAGATGATGCGGTGAGTTATCGAAGTGCGTGCCGTCGTCACGGGTCGTGTCCTGGAAGGCGTAATTGAAATCGATCTGCGCGCCGTTCTTGAAGAGGCGCTCCACCTCCATTTCGGCCCCCTTGGAGACGACGCCGTCGATGTTGACGAAGAGCGGCCCCGGTCCGAGGCTGATCAGATCGCTGATCTGGTTCCGAAACAGGCCGGCGGTGAATCGAAGGCCGGAGGGCCTCGTCTGTTCGAGGATCAACTCGCCGGTGACGATCTTCTCCGGGCTGAGATTAGGATTCGCACCGTTGCCATACTGAAGCTCGAAGATGCTGGGCGCCCTGAACGAACGTCCCACGAGCACCTTGATCGCCGTGCCGGGGCGCGGTGAGAGGATCAGCCCGAATCGCGGACTGACGTTGCTGCCAAAGCTCAGGTAATGGTCGTAACGCGCACCCAGATGGAGGGCGACGCGTTGGCTCACCGAGGCATCGTCCTGGACGAAGACCCCCCAGTCGGCGTCGGTGCGATGCGCATTGCTGTAGACGGCCAGATCATCATCCGCGCGGAAGTCCTCGCGGAAATGATCGCGGTATTCGCCGCCGGTCACGAAGACGTTGCGGTCGTTCGCACGGAAGGTGTATTGCGTCTCGAACCCCCGAGTGTAGGCGGTGGCATGCTCGGTGTACAAACCCCCGCTCCCGGGCGTGTAGAAATACCGCCCGGCGTAGTAATAGCGATCGGCGTAAACGCGCGCCAGCAGGTTCGCGCGATCCGTGATCGGCCGCTTATACTTCAGATCGAGGTAGGAACGCTCATCCAGCGTCCGGTTCTCGGGGCTGTTGAAGACGGTCCCGTAGGGGGCCGTCGGGATCACCTTCACGCGCCGCGAATGCGCGGCCTCGAGGGTCAGATGTCCGAACGAAACGCGCGCCAGCCCCTTGATGTTCCGATCGGCATCGACGTTCTCGGCGCGACCGTTGTTGTCGGCCGGATTGTTGAACTCCTTGAAGAAGAAATCCTGCCCGTCGCTCTGCGAGCCGGAACCGGAAATGAACACGTCGGTCCCGCCCTTCGTCCTGGCCCCGTAGGCGAGCCGTCCGGACTCGGTGCGGTAGCTGGCGCCGCTCCCGGAGGCCTCGAATCCCGGATGATCGACGCCCCGCTTGGTGATCACGTTGATCACGGCGAAGAAGGCTCCGGCACCGTAGATCGATGAGCTCGGCCCGCGAATCAGCTCGACGCGCTCGATGTCGTCCACATTGACCACCCCTTCGGTACCGATGAGAGCGGTGTTGTAGATGCTGTCATTGATCCGGTGCCCGTCCACGAGAAGCAGCGTCCGCAGATTGTAGTCGCTCGGTCTTTGGAACCCGCGCACTCCGACGAAGGAATAATTCCGATCGTAGGTGGTGTAGACGCCGCGCATGGCCGCCAGGATGTCCGCCAGGGTGGTATATCCGTAACGCTCGATCTCCTCGGCGGTCAGGACGGTCACCGACGAAGGCGCGGCACTGACTTTCTGCTGATACTTGGAGGCGCCATAGACGACGTCGATCGCCATCAGCTGCTCCGGGCTCAGGCTGGTCAGATCGGGATCATCGGGAAGGGGAGGCGTCCCGGCCCAGGCGGAGCAGCCTGCGATCATGAAAAGCAGCGCCACCAGCAGGACGGGCCTCCCTGATCGTCCGGGGTTCATGAGGCGGTCTGTTTCGTTCACGGCGACTCCTTCCTCGAGATCTCGAGAGCTCTCATCTCAATTCCTCCCTGCCGCGTCGAGAATGGCCCGCACCTTCGCCGCCAGAGCATCCGGAGTGAACGGCTTCGAGATGAATGCGGTGCCGGGATCGATGGCGCCGCCGTGCACGATGCCGCTCTCCGCGTAGCCGGACATGTAGAGGACCCGCATCCCCGGGCGCAGCGGCGCCAGCTTTTCGTACAGCTCGTGGCCGTTCATCGCGGGCATGACGACGTCGGTGAGCATCAAGGCGATCGGGCCGTCGTACGCCCGGCTCAGATCGAGGGCGGCGTTGCCATGAGCCGCCTCGAGGACCTTGTATCCGTTCATCTTGAGGATATCTTTCGCGAGCGCGCGCACCATGTCCTCATCCTCAACAAGCAGGATCGTTTCGGAGCCCCCGGTCACCGCGCCGATCGCCGCCTCGCCGCGCACCGGTTCGGGAATCCCTTCGAACTGGGGCAGAAGGATGCAGAACGTGGCGCCGCGTCCGGGGGCGCTCTCGACCTCGATCATCCCGCCGCTCTGCGTGACGATCCCGTACACCGTGGACAGCCCGAGGCCGGTGCCTTTGCCCTTCTCCTTCGTGGTGAAGAACGGCTCGAAGATCTGCGCCTGGACCTCCGCGCTCATCCCCATGCCGGTGTCGGTGACGCGGATGACCACGTAGGGACCCGCGGGGAGCCCGAGATCCGGGCTGGCCTCGTCCGGTCCGATGGAGCGCGCGCCGGTGGCGATCGTCAGGCGGCCTCCCTGCGGCATCGCATCCCGCGCGTTGACCGCGAGGTTCAAGAGGACCTGCTCCAGCTGGCCGGGGTCGGCCTTCACCCAGCCGGCGCCCGGATCGAGGTCGCTGATGAGCTGGATGTCCTCGCCGATCACCCGCCGGAGCATCGTGCCGATATTCGAGACCAGGCCGTTGATCTCGATCACCTTCGGCTCCAGCAGCTGTTTGCGGCTGAAAGCGAGAAGCTGTCGCGTGAGCGACGCCGCGCGCGCGCTGGCGCGTCCGATCTCTTCCGCCGGGGTGCGCAACGGCTCGCCCGGGTGCATCCGGGCCAGAAGAATCTGGCCGTATCCCGTGATGACGGTGAGCAGGTTGTTGAAGTCGTGGGCGATCCCTCCCGCCAGCCTTCCGACGGCCTCCATCTTCTGCGACTGGCGGAGTTTTTCCTCGCTGGCGCGCAGCGCCTCCTCCGTCTGCTGGCGCTCCACGATCTCCTGTCGCAACTGACGCGTGCGCTCGGCCACCCTGGCCTCGAGCTCATCGTGAGCCTGTTGCAGCGCGCGATCGCGCTCCTGGATCTGCGACAGCATCTCGTTGAATGAGCGGGTCAGGTCGGCCACCTCATCGCTTCCCTCGGACAGGGCCCGCAACGAGAAGTCCTGGTTCGCGGAGACGGTGCGGGCGGTTTCGGCCAGCTCGACGATCGGGCGGGACACCACGGTCTGAAGCCGCCAGGAGAGGAGGTATGTGATGAGGACGCAGCCCAGAAGAACCGAGCCGATCGCCGCCCCGTGCCGATGCAGCCGGTGGCTGAGATCGTGCAGGTTCGAGCGCAGGACCAGGCGCCCGGCGGCCTCACCATCCAGGAGAATCGAATGACCGAGGACGATGGAGTCCGAGGTGAACTTCGCCGCATCGTCCGGGCGCGTGTCGCCGCGCTCGACCGTCAAAGGGCGCCCGGGCGGGTAGCTCGCGAAAGGCTGGCCGTTCCCGCGGAAAAGATCGGCCGACGTGATATTCGGCTTCGCCCGCAGCGCTCCGAGGATCTCCTCGGCGACGTGCCGATCATTAAAGGTGAGCGCCGCGGTGCAGTTATCACCGATGATCTCGGCGACGGTGCGCAGATCGGTGACCATCTGCTGCCGGAAGGTGACGACGTCATAGATGACGAAGGCGCAGCAGGCGACGAGGAGGGCGCAGCCGCTGATCATCATCAAGATCAGCGTCACCCGGTGCCGGAACGGAACGCGACGCAGGAGGCTCACCGGTGCCCCTTCTGAGACGACGCTTCCTGAACCAGGCGGGCGATGCTGAGAAGCCTGGAGCTGATCTTCAACCCGGCGCGCTCCGCGGCGGCCGGATTGATCTCGAAACGAACCTTGTTCTCCTCCATCCTGAAGTTGATGATCCCGCCGAGGCGCGCGAAGTCCTCGGCATCACCCACCGTCAGAACCGGCGCACCCCGGAGTTTCGCCAGGATCGCCCGGACGTCCGACTGCGCCGGGCTTACGAACAGGACGTCGATCCCGGTCAACGGGTCGCCGGAGCGGACCCTGCGCGCCACGAGCCGGCGACCGTTGACGATTTTCCCCTGCAGCGCCGCCTCCGCCTCGCGGCAGAAGGGGTCGTTTCCGAGAAGTCCAAGGTTCATCGGGGTGGCGGGGTCGGGGAAGGCGCCGGCGGGCCAATCGATGAATTTCGCGAAGTTGTAGAGGAAGGCGATCTTGACCTGGTGCTCGAGCGACGGGGACCCGGCGGAGTCGTCTCCAGTGAGCAGCGAGACAAGAGTCAGGCTGAGAACGACGACGATGGCCGGTACCCGGGTCCGCAATCGCTGGCCCTTTGCGAAATCAGCCGCCTGCTGGTCCCGGCCTAATATATGGTTCCAATGACCTTTATCAATGTTGTGGGGAACTGTGGCGGCGGGCGTCAAACCATTGACCCCGGCGACCGAATCCACCCCGCTTTCTTCTCCGATTCGGGCGGGAAGGGAGAAGAAGTCCAATCCGCCGGACGACCGGCCCAACAGGCATGACAAACCTTGACGGAAGTCCTCGCGGGATGCTACAAGGAAGCGCCGGTTGGTCGATCTCTGCCGCCGGTCGGGTTCGGGCCTCGGGGCGTAGCGCAGCCTGGTAGCGCACCTGCTTGGGGTGCAGGGGGTCGCTGGTTCAAATCCAGTCGCCCCGACCAATCCACTCCCGTCCGTCACCGGACACTGCATGATCGCGGGGCCGGAGGGCGGCTCGATGAGTGCCGGACCGATCCTGATCACCAATGACGACGGCTTCGGTGCCGAGGGACTCAGGGTTCTCGAGGAGATCCTGGGCCAGCTCGGGACCGTCTGGGTCGTCGCACCGGACCGGGAGCAGAGCGGCCAGGGACATGCCCTGACTCTGAACCATCCGCTCCGCTTCGAGCGGCGGGGCCCGAGACAGTTCGCGGTGCAGGGCACGCCGACCGACTGCATCTACCTCGGGACACACAGCATCCTCGAGGCGCGGCCGGCCCTCGTCGTGAGCGGCGTCAATCGCGGCTATAATCTCGGGGACGACATCACCTACTCCGGCACCGTTTCCGCAGCCTTCGAAGCGACGCTCATCGGGGTGCCGGCGTTTGCCATCTCGCAGCAGGCAACGGACCGTCCCCCCGATCTTGCCGCGGCCGGTCGGTTCGCCCTCACGCTGGCGCGTCAGATCCTGCAGCACGCCCTGCCGCTGGACACCCTCCTGAATGTCAATGTCCCGGCCGCACCGGGGCGCGGAGTCCGCGTCACGCGTCAAGGGAAACGGCTCTATCCGGGCGGGGTGATCGAGAGAGTCGATCCCAAAGGGCGCAAGTATTACTGGATCGGCGGCGCCTCCGCAGAATGGGAGAACGACCCGGATAGCGATTTTGCGGCCGTCGCCGATGGGTTCGTCTCGGTGACTCCACTGCACCTGGATCTGACCAACCACAAAGTCCTCGACGAGGTGCGACGCTGGAACCTCGCGCTCTGAGGCCGCATCCCGATCGAGGCCACCCGCCCGCGGCGGGCCCCGCACCCGTCCCGACAGGGTCGTACGATCGCCGATGTCGCCGGATGGTGCAGCAGCAGATCTTAGACCGGGGCATCGACAACCCGCGCCTCCTCGAGGCGTTCCTGTCCACGCCCCGCCACCTGTTCGTCGATGAAGCGCTCTCCGAGCGCGCCTATGGCGACGGCAGCCTGCCGATAGGGTGGGGACAGACCATCTCGCAGCCGTACATCGTCGCCCGGATGATCGACCTGCTCGCCCTCCACCCGGGGGACAGCGTCCTCGAGATCGGCACCGGGTCCGGGTTCCAGGCGGCGCTTCTGGCCCGTCTGGGAGCGCTGGTTCATACGATCGAGCGGATCGAGTCGCTGGCGCTTCGCGCGGCGCGGAACTGGGCCGGCGCGGGCCTGTCCGGGATCGCGATCCGGGTGACGGATGGATCCCTCGGCTGGCCGGAAGCGGCGCCCTTCACCGCGATCCTGGTGAGCGCCGCCGCGCCATCCTGCCCCCGTCCCCTGCTGGAGCAGCTCGCCATGGGGGGCCGTCTGGTGATCCCGGTCGGCACGGTGGTCCAGCAGGTGCTCAAGGTCGTCCGCCGCACCGAGGGCGGCGTCTCGATCGAGAATCACGACGCCTGCACGTTCGTGCGTCTGGTCGGACAGGAAGGATTCCGGGAATGATCACCGACCTCCTCAAGCTTCTCAGCGCCTTCATCATCGCCGGCATCACCGCGCTCGGATATTTCGGCGTCTTCATCATGATGGCGATCGAGAGCGCGGCAATCCCCCTGCCGTCCGAGGTGATCATGCCGTTCTCCGGGTATCTCGCCTACACCGGAGTCTTCACGCTCCATGGCGCCGCCTTCTGGGGCGCGGCGGGCTGCGTCTTCGGATCGCTCGTCGCCTATGCCATCGCCGCCTGGGGAGGGCGTCCGCTGGTGGAGCGTTACGGACGTTACGTTTTTCTGTCCCGACGCGACCTCGACCTGGCCGACCGGTTGTTCCGCCGGCACGGCAGCCCGATCATTTTCGTCAGCAGGCTGCTCCCGGTCGTGCGCACCTTCATCTCGCTGCCGGCCGGCGTGGCGCGGATGCCCATCGGGAGGTTCTGTCTCTACACCTTTCTCGGTTCCTATCCGTTCTGCTACGCGCTGGCGTATCTGGGACACCAGCTCGGGGAGCACTGGCACTCCCTCGAAGGTTCGTTCCGAAAATACGACCTGCTGATCGGCGCCGCGCTCGTGATCGGAGCCGCCTGGTGGATCCGGCGTCACCTGGCGGCGGAGGGCGAGGCGGCGCGGGGGGGCGCGCAGACTTGAGCGTCACGTTGTCGTTCGAGTGGGTGGACACCGAAGCGAGCCTGAGGGCGGCCACGGAACGTCTCGAAGGCGCCGCGGCCGTCGCCATCGATACCGAGGCCGATTCCTTCTATCACTACTTCCACAAATGCTGTTTGATTCAGGTCTCCGATGGCGAGGCGGTCTATCTCATCGATCCGCTGGCGCTGCGCGCCCTGGAGCCGCTCGGGACGATCATGGCGGCGCGCGGGATCACCAAGATCCTGCACGCGGCCGAGCAGGACGTGCTCTATCTTCGACGCGACTATGGCTTCCAGCTCGTGCCGCTCTTCGACACGATGATCGCGGCCCAGCTTCTCGGCCTGCCGAGCGTCGGTCTGGCGGGCCTCCTGGAGCGCTTTCTCGGTCTGAAGATTGATAAGGGGCCGCAGCGCGACGACTGGTCGCGCCGGCCGCTCAGCGAGCGCCAGAAGACCTACGCCGGCGAGGACGTCCTGCATCTGATCCGCCTGCGCGATCTCCTCCGCGCGGAGCTCGTCGCGAAGGACCGCCTGGACTGGGCCGAGGAGGAATTCGAGGTGGTCGCCCTGCGAGCCTGGGAGCCTCGCGGTTTCGACCCCGCCGGATTCTGGTCGGTCAAGGGGGCCCGGGACCTCACGCCACGCGAGGCCGCGGTGCTGCGCGAGCTTTACGTGATGAGGGACGAGCGCGCCCGCCAGGGGGATGTTCCGCCGTTCCGGATCGCTTCCGACGAAACCCTGTTCGCCCTGGCCCGGCGGTCGCCGTCCACCGCCGCCGACCTCGAGGGGATCAAGGGGTTCACGCCGCTGGTGCGCAGGCGAATCGGTCCGGCGGCGCTGCAGGCGGTCTCCCGGGGGCTCATGCTGCCGGACGCGGAGCTCCCGGTCCCGCCGCGAGGACAGGGCCGGCGCAAGAGCGCCGCGGCGCAGGTCCGCCTCGAGCGGCTGCGCGCCTGGCGGAAAGAACGGGCCGCGGCGCTGGCGATCGATCCCGGCGTTTTGATGCCCCAATCGACGCTCGAGGCGCTATCGATCGCGGGACTTCCCGGCCTCGAGGGCGATTCCCCGATCTCCGGTTTGCGGACCTGGCGCAAGCGGCTCCTGCGCGCGGACGCCACCCGGCTCCTGGCGTGAACAAACCTCCGGTCATCGATGATGCCAGCCGCAGCAGCAGCCTGCGACGCACCCTGCTCCAGGATATCCGCCGCGGCGACCTGACGAGCGCGTTGCGCCGCGATCTCGGGCAGGTTTATCTGTTTTACCTCGACGAAGAGCGCCGCGCCCGCCTCGCCTCGATGGGTCGCCTGCGGCGCTGGTTCTGGGTCGTGCTCTGGACCCTCAAGAGCCTCCTGATGCGTCTCTCGCCATCCCGCCGCGTTCTCCTGAGCCTGTCGATGATCATGTTCTTCGTGGGTCGCGTCGACCTCAGCAGTGACGGGTCGGGCGCTTCGCTCGACCTGCGCGGTTGGAGCTACGTCGTCCTGTTCCTGGTTCTCATGGTGGAGCTGAAGGACAAGCTCCTGGCGCGTGACGAGATCGAGGTGGCGAGGCAGGTTCAGCTGGCCCTGCTGCCGCAGAGGCCCCCGTCGGTTCCCGGCTGGTCGATCTGGAGCTACATGCGGCCCGCCAACGATGTCGGCGCCGACCTCGTCGACTATCTCGATCTCGACGGGGGCAAGGTCGGGGTGGTCCTCGGAGATGTGGCCGGCAAGGGGCTCGGCGCAGCGCTGCTGACCGCCAAGCTGCAGGCATCGTTGCGCGCCCTGCTGCCGGGTCTCGAATCGCTCGCCGCCCTCGGCGACCGGCTCAACACCATCCTCCATCGCGACGGTCTCGATAATCGATTCGCGACGCTTGTGTACTTCGAGATCACCCCGCACCGCGACGCCGTCCGGCTCCTCAATGCCGGACACAATCCTCCGTTCCTGCTGAAGGCGGACGGGATCCAGGCGCTGGACGCGGCGTCGCTCCCGCTCGGAATGATGCCGGCCGCGAACTGCGTCGAGGGACGGATCACGCTCGAGCCGGGGGACATGCTGGTGGCCTACTCCGACGGATTGACCGAAGCGCGCAACGCACAGGACGAGGAGTTCGGCGAGGAGCGGCTGAAGGCGATCCTGCCCGACCTGCGCCGCCTCCCGCCCGAAAGGGCGGGGCTGCGGATCCTCGGGACCGTCAATGGATTTCTGGGGGCCGAGCGACCGCATGACGACCTGTCGCTCATCGTCTTGCTGCGGGAGTCCTGACCCGCGGCCCCGGCCCGTGGGTCCTGTTCACCGCCCCCTGGGTCCGGTTATGATGTGGGTTCTCACCGGGGACGACGGGGCGCCAAGCCGGCGTCTCGACCCTGTCGCAAGGAGTCTCAACGTGACGACATACAAGAACGTGACCGAGCTCGTCGGTCGCACGCCGATGGTGCAGCTGCGCAAGGTCCCCGACGGCGCGGCCGCCAAGGTGATCGCCAAGCTTGAGGACAACAACCCCGCGAAGAGCGTCAAGGATCGGATCGGCGTCGCGATGATCGACGCCGCCGAGAGGGACGGCCGGATCAACAAGGACACCATCCTGGTGGAGCCGACCAGCGGGAACACCGGGATCGCCCTGGCGTTCGTCGCCGCGGCGCGCGGTTACCGGCTGACCCTGACGATGCCGGAGACCATGAGCAAGGAACGGAGGATGCTCCTGCGCGCCTATGGTGCCGAGCTCATCCTGACGCCCGGCCCGGAGGGGATGAAGGGGGCGATTGCGCGGGCCGAGGGCCTGGTGAAGAGCGACGCGCGCTATCTGATGCTGAATCAGTTCGAGAACCCGGCCAATCCCGAAATCCACCGGCGCACGACGGCCGAGGAGATCTGGCGCGACACCGACGGCCAGGCCGACATCCTGATCTCCGGCGTCGGGACCGGGGGGACGATCACCGGCGTCGGCGAGGTTCTCAAGTCACGCAAGCCGTCGTTCCGCTGCGTGGCGGTCGAGCCGGCCGCTTCTCCGGTGATCTCGGGCGGGAAGCCGGGGCCGCACCCTATTCAGGGGATCGGCGCCGGGTTCATTCCGAAGAACCTCAACATGAAAATTGTCGACGAGGTGGTTCAGGTCCAGGCCGAGGACGCGATGACGGTGGCGCGGCGCATGGCTTCCGAGGAGGGACTCCTGGTCGGCATCTCCTCGGGTGCGGCGGTCTGGGCGGCGACCCAGGTGGCCCGGCGCCCCGAGAACAAGGGGAAGATGATCGTGGTCATCATCCCGTCGTTCGGCGAGCGGTACCTCAGCACGGCCCTCTATCAGAACCTGGCCGGCTGAGCTCCGCGGCCGCGACACGGACGACGATGCTTCACGCGTTACGCAGCGACCTGCGCGCGGTCTTCGACCGCGATCCGGCGGCGCGGAGCTGGTGGGAAGTACTCACCACCTATCCGGGCCTGCACGCCCTCTGGTTCTACAGGGTCGCGCACGCGCTCTGGCGCCTGCGCCTGCGCTGGGCCGGCCGGCTCGTTTCGCACCTTGGCCGCGCCCTCACCGGGATCGAGATCCACCCCGGCGCCCGGCTCGGTCCCGGTCTGTTCATCGATCACGGCATGGGCGTGGTGATCGGCGAGACGGCCGAGGTCGGCTCGAATGTCACGCTCTACCATGGCGTGACCCTCGGAGGCACCAGCTGGAAAAAAGGGAAGCGGCACCCGACCCTGGAAGAGGACGTCGTCGTCGGGGCGGGCGCCAAGGTGCTCGGGCCGATTCGGATCGGCGCGCGCACCCGGGTCGGGGCCAATGCCGTCGTGGTGAAGGATGTGCCACCCGACTCGGTGGTGGTCGGGATCCCGGGCCGGGTCACCCATCGCCTCGGCGAGCGTCTGACCTACGACGCCGCCGGGCAGCCTCACGCCGTCGATCTGGACCATGGCGCGCTCCCCGACGTGACCGCGAGGGCGCTGCGCGGTCTGGCGGACCGACTGCTGATTCTCGAGGAGCGCGCCGGTCTGCCCGCGGCAAGCGCGCCGGACCAGGAAGAGGGAGACTGGTTCTACGAGATTTGAGACACGTTCCGCTCCTCGACCGTCCGCGCCGCCTCGCGTACAATCCGCCCCCACAACGAAAGGTCGGGGCGTAGCGCAGCCTGGTAGCGCACTTGGTTCGGGACCAAGGGGTCGGTGGTTCAAATCCACTCGCCCCGACCAAATCGATGCCCCATGAAGGCCACGCGCATTCTGGTCACCGGAAGGGTGCAAGGCGTCGGGTTTCGGTTTCATACCGAACGCCTCGCCAGGGCGCTGGGACTGCGCGGCTTCGTGCGGAATCTCCCCGACGGCCGGGTCGAGGCGGTGGCCGCCGGGCCTCCTGATCGGCTGGATCGGTTCCTCGCCGAGCTGCGGCACGGACCTCGCGGCGCGCGCGTCGACGAATTGGAGTCGGCGGACGCGGAGCTGGATGACGGCGTTGAGACTTTTCTGATTCGCCCCTGAGCGAGCTCGGCCCGGCGCGGCGGAGTCCTGCGAGGGCCTACGGAGGAGCCGTGGACCTGCGACGCTTCATCCGCGATGTTCCGGACTTCCCCAAAAAAGGAATCGTCTTCAAGGACATCACCCCGCTCCTCCAGGATGGCCAGGCCCTCCGGGTGGCGCTGGAGAGGCTGGCGGAGCGGTTTCAGGGGCGGGGCATCACCAAGGTGCTCGGGATCGAATCGCGCGGCTACATCTTCGCCCCTGCGATCGCGGTGAGCCTGGCGGCCGGATTCGTGCCGGCGCGCAAGCCGGGCAAGCTTCCCTGGAAGACCGCGGGTGAGGAGTATGCGCTGGAGTATGGAACCGATCGTCTGGAGATCCATGTCGATGCTCTGGCGCCGGGGGAGAAAGTGCTGATCGTCGACGACCTGCTCGCCACGGGAGGAACGGCCTCGGCGGCGCGGCGGCTCGCCGAACGGTTGCACGCCGAGGTGATCGGGGCCGGGTTCCTGGTGGAGCTCCTCGCTCTCGAGGGACGCGCGCGTCTTCCCGGTATCGATGTCGTCAGTCTGATCCAGTATTGACGGGGGACGGGGACGGCGCGGACCCGGGCGTCCGGTGCGCAGCGGGGGCTTCCCTGACGACCCCGGCCCCTCCCGGTCCTCGGGAGTCGGCCGCCGCCTCGAAGAGGCGATCGGCGCGCCGGCGGACCACATCGACCTCCCCGATCCTCCAAGTCGCGTCGGTCAGCTTCTGACCCCGACCTTCGAGCTCCGCGCGAGCGCCCCCCGGAAGGGCTCCGCTCTCGACCACGACCACGTCCGGCAGCCATTGGTGATGAATACGCGGACGCTCGACGCTTTCCTGCAGTCCATCGCCATCCACGATCAGACCCAGGAGCACCTGGAGCGTGGCCGTGGGGATCCGGGAGCCGCCCGGCGAGCCGATGGCGATCGTCTCGCGGTCGCGCCAGAGAATCGTCGGGCTCATGGACGACAGCATCCGCTTGCCCGGGCGCACCGCGTTCGAATCTCCCTGGATCAGGCCATAGGCGTTCGGCGAGCCGGGCGAGGTGGTGAAGTCGTCCATCTCGTTGTTGAGAAGGAAGCCCGCCCCCGGAACCAGGAGTCCGCAGCCGAACCAGCCATTCAGCGTGGTGGTCATCGACACCACGCCTCCCTCGCCGTCGATGACGGAAAGATGCGTGGTCTCGCTCGGCTCCGCCGCCGGGGCCGGGCTCACCTGCTCGAGGCCGGGCCAGGGACGGACATCCTTCGACGCGGTGGCGTGCCTGACGTCGATACCGGCGGCCCGCTTTGCGATCCATGCCGGGTCGAGAAGCTGCTCCGGCGCGGCCAGGCTCGTGCTCGGGTCGCCCAGGACGAAGCGATCGGCATACGCGCGCCGCCAGACCTCGACCAGAAGATGCGCGCGGTCGGCGCCACCCGCGGGGAGCTTGTCCCAGGCGAGCCGTTCGAGGAGCGCCAGAGCCTGCGCGACGATCACCCCTCCCGAGGAGGGAAGCGGCATGGCGGCGATCTGCCATCCGAACGATCGGCTGCGGATCGGCTCTCGCCAGACCGGATGGTAGGCGGCCAGATCGGCCGCCGTCAGGATCCCGCCGTGGGCGAGGGAGACGCGCTCGATCTCCGCGGCCACCTTGCCGGAGACGATCGCCGCCGGCCCCGCCTCGCCGTAGGAGGCCAGCGTGCGCGCCAGGTCGGGGATCCTGATCCGGGCGCCGGAGGGGACCGGCGTTCCCCCCGGGAGCCAGAGGCGCGCGGTCTCGGGAAATCGCCCCAGCGTCTCGCGCTCCTCCTCGAGAGCGTCGTGCAGTCGCGCGGTCACGAGGAAGCCGTCACGCGCCAGGCGGACCGCCGGCGCCACCACCCGGCTCCAGGGAAGGCGGCCGAAGCGATGATGGAGCTCGTAAAGACCGGCCGGCGAGCCGGGGACCGCGGCGGCGATCGGACCGACCCAGGATTGATCGCCCGCGGGCTTGCCGTCGCTTCCGAGAAACATGTCGCGCCGGGCGCCGGAGGGAGCGGTCTCGCGAAAATCGAGCGTGGCGATGACATCCCCCCTTCGGATGACCGCGAACCCGCCTCCGCCGAGATTTCCGGCCTGCGGCTGGACGACGGCGAGCGCCAGCGCGACGGCGACCGCCGCATCGACGGCATTTCCCCCCTGTCGGAGGATCGCCAACCCGGCCGTGGACGCCTGCGGCTCCGCCGATGCGATCGCCCCTCCCGAGCCGACCGCGTACCCGCTTTCGGCGGCCGTCCGTGCGGCGGCGGCCGCGGGTGCGATGGCGTGGCAGGCGACGAGGAACGCCCCGAGGGTGATGACGGCGAGCAGGCGCCGGCTCGCGGCGCGAACGGGATGCGGCGGGGACATCGGCGAGCCTCCTGTCGGGAGCGACCGACCCGGAGTCTGACACAAAGATGCGCGCGGATGCCAGAGGAGCCCTGCTTGAACTATCATGTCGGCATGGCCCGACGATCCCTGATGCCCGATGCCGTCGAGCGTTACGTCATCGACGGATTCACCCGCGAGAGCGAGGTGCAGCGCGCGCTGCGGACCGAGACCTCGACGCTTCCGAACGCGGGGATGCAGATCGGTGCGGATCAGGGCGTCCTCCTCGCGATGCTGGTCCGCCTCGTTGGTGCGCGGCGCTCCCTTGAGGTAGGGACCTTCACCGGTTACAGCGCCCTGGCGGTGGCGGCGGCCCTTCCGGCGGATGGGCGTCTGGTCTGCTGCGACATCAGCGATGAGTGGACGCGTATTGGCAGGCGCTACTGGGAGCGGGCGGGCGTGGCCGCCCGGATCGACCTGCGGGTCGGTCCCGCGGCCGACACCCTGAACGGCCTGCTTCGCGACCGCCAGGCCGGCACCTTCGACTTCGCCTTCATCGATGCCGACAAGACAGGGTACGACACCTATTATGAAGCTTGCCTGCAGCTCATCCGCGCGGGCGGTCTGATCGCCATCGACAACGTGCTCTGGCAAGGCGCGGTCGCCGACCCGGGCGTGGTCGATGCCGATACGGTGGCGCTGCGGAAATTGAATGCGAAGATTCGCGACGACGCGCGTGTCGAGGCTTGTCTTCTGACCGTCGGCGACGGCGTCATGCTGGCCCGCAAGCGCTGAGGCGCTTCCCGGGCGCTGCCGCGGCCGGCATCGGCCGATCCTGGTATATGATTCGTCCCGTAACACGCTTCGCATGGGCCTGTAGCTCAGGTGGATAGAGCAACGGATTCCTAATCCGTGTGCCGGCAGTTCAAGTCTGCCCAGGCCCACCACCATGCAGGGCCGCCGCGCTCCCGGATTCGGGCGCGCAGCGGCGGCCGGGGGAGAGTTCGATGAAGGGTAGCGAACGCCATCGCGTCAAGCGGGACGAGCTGGTCACGGTCTTCGAGAAAGCGACCCTGTTCGTCCAGGAAAACCTGAAAGAGGTGGGCCTGGGCGCCGGCGCGCTCGCGCTGGTCGTCGTGGGGGGGTTCGCGGTCCGGCACGTCATCGTGGATCGAAACGAGTCGGCATCGATGCTCCTCGGGCAGATCATCCAGTCGTACCGGGCGCCCATCGCCTTCACTCCCGAGGCCCAGCAGGCCCCCGCAGGGGTCACGACCTACGCGTCGGCGGTAGAGCGGGACGCCAAGGTGATCGCGCAGGCCGATGATCTGCTGGCCCGCTACGGCTCGGCACGGGTGGCCCCGAAGGCGCTTTTCTACAAGGCGGTCGCCCTCGCGGACTCGGGGCGCCAGGAAGAAGCGGCCAAGGGCTTCGAGGAATTCCTGAGGCGCAATCCGAGCGACTTTCTGGCGCCGCTGGCCCGTTTCGGCCTTGCGCGCTCCCACGAGGCGCGCGGCAACTCCGCCGAGGCATTGGTGCAGTACCAGGCGCTGGGAGAGGACAAGACGGGCGGGTTCCCGCGCGAGGAGGCGCTCCTCGCGGCAGCCAGGTGTCAGGAAGCTCTCGGGAAAAAGGACGAGGCCCTCAAAACCTACCGCCGGATCCTGAGCGAGTTCCCCGGGTCCGAATACGAATCCGAGGCGCGCAGTCGCATCGACCGCCTCTCCTGAACGGGGAGAGAGAGTGAATCCCCCGCGGTGCCGGCGAGCACGACCATCGATCTAGAACGGGATATCGTCCTCGGGCGGCGGCCCTTCCTCGGCGACGACTTCCTGAGGCGCCGAGCCGGCCATCCGACCCTCTCCCACCTCGGGTCGTCCCAGCATCACCACCCGCATCGCCTTGATCTCGGTCGTGGTCCGCTTATGCCCTTCGCGATCGTCCCACTGACGGGTCTGCAGGGAACCCTCCACATAGACCTGCTTCCCCTTGGTGAGGTGCTCGCGCACGATCTCGGCCTGCTTGCCCCAGACGACGATGCGGTGCCATTCCGTCCGTTCCTGCCGCGCACCGGCCTTGTCGGTCCAGACCTCGTTCGTCGCCAGGGTGAAGTTGGCGACCGCGGCTCCGCCCTGCGTGTACCGCACCTCGGGATCGCGGCCGAGGTTGCCAATCAAAATGACCCTGTTCACGCTCGCCATGAATCGTCCCCCAGTAGGCTTGTCGGCTCGGAGCAAGATTACCACAACCCCTCTTCGCGAGACCCGGCCTTCTCCCGGAGCGAGCGCGGCTTCCGTCGCGGCGCGGCCCGCCGGGCGGCGACAGTTGCAACGGGGGCGACGCGTACGTAGAATCCCCCCCCTCGGAGGAACTGTGGAGCCTGCCGGAAGGTGACCGAGAAACAACGCGGCCTCGTCCGCGCCGCCGGATCGATCAGCGCCGTCACGGCGCTCAGCCGCATCACCGGATATTTCCGTGACAGCCTGCAGGCGGTGATCCTCGGAGCGGCCAACTCCTCCGATGCCTTCGTCATCGCCTACCGGATTCCGAACATGCTCCGCCGGCTGGTCGGCGAGGGGGCGCTGACCTCCGCCTTCGTGCCGACCTTCGCGCGCTACATGAAGGCCGATGACCGTGATGCGATGTGGCGCTTCGCCGGGTCGGTCCTCTACGCTCTGACCCTGATCCTCGCAGGGCTCGTGACCCTCGGTGTCCTCTTCTCCCCGCTTCTGGTCAAGATCCTGGCCTGGGGTTTTGCGGTGTCGCCGGAAAAGATCGACCTCACCGTCACGCTGAACCGGCTGATGTTCCCGTATATCTTCTTCATCTCCCTGGCCGCCCTCGCCTCGGGGATTCTCAACGCCTTCGACGTCTTCGCCCTGCCGGCCTTCACGCCCGTCCTGCTGAACCTGGCGATCATCGGCTGCGCCCTGCTGATGCGGCGCTGGTTTGACGACCCCGCCTATGCCTTCGCCATCGGCGTTCTGATCGGAGGCGCTCTGCAGATCGCCGTGCAGATCCCGGCTCTGCTCCGGCACGGACTGATGCTGAGGCCTCCGCGGCCCTTCGACCGCGCCGGCCTGCGCGAGGTGGGGCGGTTGATCCTGCCCAGGGTGTTCGGAGCCGGGATCACGCAGATCAATCTCGTCGTCGACTCGAATTTCGCCCCCTCCCTGCCGGCCGGGAGCGTTTCTTTCCTGTACTACGCCCCCCGCGTGACCGAGCTGACCCTGGGTGTGTTCGGCATCAGCCTGGCGACCGTGATCCTGCCTTCGCTGTCGCGCGCCGCCGCCGAGCGCGACCGGGCCCTCGTCGTGGAGACCCTGGCGACGGCGATGCGCCTGCTGATCTTCATCACCGTCCCGGCCACGGTCGGCCTGATCGTGCTGCGCGTGCCGATCATCCATGTCCTGTTCGAGCATGGCCGGTTCACCGCCAACGACACGATCTTCACCGCCAGCGCGCTCGGCTACTACGCGATCGGTCTTCTGCCTTACGCCGCGGTGAACGTGCAGGCGACGGCTTTCTACGCCCACCGCGATACCCGCACCCCGGTCAAGGTGGGGGCCCTGACGTTCTTCCTGCATCTCGGGCTGAACTTCGCCCTGCGGGGCCCGATGGGACACGACGGCATCGCCCTGTCCACCTCGCTCTCCGCGCTGGCCGATTCCGTCCTCCTGGCCTGGCTGCTGCGTGCCCGGGCCGGGGAATATTTCGATCGCGGGGTTCTCCTCAGCGCCGGACGCACGCTCCTGGCATCGGCCGCCATGGGGGGAGCGCTCTGGCTCTGCCTCCGGCGCCTCGACATCCTCCTGCTGCATGGCATCCTCCTCAAGGCGGCGATGCTCGGCCTGCTGATCGGCGGCGGGGGAGCGCTCTACTTGCTGATCGCGGCGTTGCTCGGGAGCGAGGAGGTGCGGCTGCTCCGCTCCGTTCTGGTGAAGCGATCATGAGGGCGGTCGTGCAGCGGGTGTCGCGCGCCGAGGTGCGGGTGGGGTCCGAGACCGTGGGACGGATCGGGCGGGGCCTTCTGGTGCTGCTCGGGGTGGCGAAGGGGGACACCGACGCCGACCTTGACTGGCTTTCGGACAAGGTGCTAGAAATGCGCATCTTCGAAGACAGCGCAGGGAAAATGAACCTCTCAGCCCTCGACATCGGCGCCGAGATTCTCGTCGTATCGCAGTTCACGCTGCTGGGGGACCTGAGCCGCGGCCGCCGTCCCGGGTTCGAGCGTGCTGCTCCT
>WNFM01299010.1_pt1 | contig 20635 bp, 24 predicted proteins | sample 5400271 | NCBI WGS metagenome assembly WNFM01 (sample SAMN13153352, study PRJNA577476) | soil metagenome | isolation source: 60 cm saprolite on Douglas fir-dominated hillslope | place: USA:California | collected 2013-09-17
CTGTCCCGATTTGACCGATGACACCGGCTGCACCACCGGAGGCTCCAGCTATTCCGCCATCGGGCAAACCTGGTCCACTCCAAACGTCGGGTTTATCCGTGGATTTTCGACGACAACACCGGTGGTTTTGGTTGGTGGTGGCTATGACAATTGCGAAGACGTCGATTCAGCGACCAAGTCCTGCGGTTCGGCAAAAGGGCGGGTAATTTATCTGATCAATGCGGATACTGGCGATATCATTCGTTCGTTTGCGACCGATCGAAGCGTGGTGGCGGATATTTCCTTTATCGACCTGAATAACGATGGCTCGGCCGACTATGCCTATGCGGCGGATACCGGCGGCAATGTCTATCGCATCGACTTTGACGATGGCCCGGTCACGCTGGTACCCCTCGCCAGTTCGAGCTGGACGATGCGCAAAGTGGCTTATACGAATGGCGGGAGCAGGAAATTCCTGTTTGCGCCGGGCGTGTTCCCGACCGGCACAACGACTTATGTTGCCCTGGTTTCAGGTGACCGCGAGCGACCATTGATTACCAATTATCCGTATACAACTCCAGTAGTTAACAAGGCCTATGTATAACAATGCTTGATTTCACCGACCCTGCCGGTTCGACCTGTGCAACGGTTACCTCCAATTCGCTGTTAACGGCATCCAATTCTGGCAAACAGGGCTGGTACATGAGCCTGACAGCCAATGGCACTGGTGAGCAGGGTGTTACCTCTGCGGTCATTGTGGCGGGTATGGTTACATTCAGCACCAACCGGCCGATCGTGCAAAGCCAGTCCTGCGGCAGCGTGCTTGGTGAGGCAAGAGGTTATTTCGTCAATCTGTTCAATGCCTCCGGCTCCATCGGCACGGCGAATAACTCCTCCTGCGGTGGCGATCGCTCGTCAGTATTTGCCGGCGGTGGCCTGCCCCCGTCGCCTGTAATCGGTATCGTGCCCATCGATGGCGTACCGACTGCCGTCCTGATCGGCGCCGTGCAGCGTGACAGCAGCAGCGGTTATAGCTCGCCGATCAAGCCGGAAAAAATTGTTCCGCCGATTACGCAGGTTCGCACGCGTACCTACAAGTCCATCAAGGGCGATAATTAACCGATGATCGATTTCGTTGGTTAAGCAACGGTGTTGTATGGCAGTAGAAAAAAACTCGCGAGGCTGTTACCATATTGGGCTTGGATTTGTGGCTGATTTCATTAGAGCCAATTGCCGAAATAGCTCAGTTGGTAGAGCAGCGCATTCGTAATGCGAAGGTCGGGGGTTCGACTCCTCTTTTCGGCACCATGCTTTCTGAAGCCGCGCTCCACAGCGCGGCTTTTTTGTCCTTCGCATGCCCGCATAGCTCAGTGGTAGAGCAACCGCCTTGTAAGCGGTAGGTCGTCTGTTCAATCCAGACTGTGGGCACCATCCCTCTGCCGGTCGAATTTCACCTTGCAATTATTCTTGCCTGCGAGTGAACATTGCCGATATTCGCCCGTCGAATGTTCTTTGATGAGACGCCTGACCATGATTTTCCATAACGTGCTGCGTCCAGTGCTACGTCCAGCAGGGTTGGCCCTCATGGCCTGCCTCGTCTTCGTCGGCGCCGGTGCCGCCATCGCGGCGGGGCCCGTCCGGACGCCGCATGTGGAGGCCGAGTTGATTGCGCGGCATATCGCGGTTGTCCCGGGACAGCCGATCGAGGCGGCCCTGCGCCTCAAGATCGTCGATCACTGGCATACCTATTGGCAGAACCCGGGTGATTCAGGCCTGCCCACGCGGCTGACCTGGACATTGCCGGATGGATTTGCCGCCGATCCAATTGAGTGGCCGTATCCGCACAAGCTGCCACTCGGACCGCTGATGAATTTCGGCTATGAAGGCGAGGTGCTGCATCTCGTGACCCTCAGGCCCGCGGCCAATATCAAACCGGGAACCGTAGTTACCTTCAAGGCCAAAGCCGATTGGCTGGTGTGCAGTGATGTGTGTATTCCCGAAGATGCGCAATTGTCGCTGACGCTCCCGGTCCGCAGCGGGCAGCTGACCGAAGACTCGCGCTGGAAGGGCAGTTTTGCCGTCGCGCGCAATGCCTTGCCGAAGTCGCTTGAGAGATGGAAATCAAAGGCCGTGGTTGCCGGCAAAACCCTGCAAATTGAACTGCTGGCGCCGGCCGGCGAAACCGCCGGGCCGGGCGAGGTCGCCTTCTATCCCTATCGTGAAGACATCATTGCCAATGCGGGCAAACAGACGCTTTCGCTGATCCCTGGGGGATTCCGCTTAAGCGTGCCGATGGCCGATCCGGTCAATGCCGGGCTGAAAACGCTGGATGGCGTCCTGGTGTCCCGCGACGGCTGGGGCAAAACGCCTGCCGGGAATGCCGCCGTACTGGCGACGGCTGTGAGTCATGAATCGCAGGGTGGCGGCGCAGTCGCGACAAGGACGGTTGCTGCGGGAGCACCGGCCGATCTGGGTTTGCTGGCGGCGATTTTTTTTGCGTTCATCGGCGGCCTGGTCCTGAACCTGATGCCCTGTGTGTTCCCGGTGTTGGGCATCAAGGTGATGAATTTTGTTGAACATGCGCAGAGTCATCGCGCCTTGCTGCGGCAGCAGGGGCTGGCGTTCTTTGCCGGGGTGCTGCTTGCATTCTGGGTGCTGGCGGGGCTGTTGATCGCGCTGCGCGCTGCCGGGGAGGCGATTGGCTGGGGCTTTCAGCTACAGTCCCCGGTATTCGTCACCTTCCTCGTGATACTGTTTCTGTTGATGGCGCTCAATCTGTCCGGTCTGTTTGAAATGGGCTTGAGTCTTCAATCGGCGGCGGGGGGGCTGGAGGCGCGGGTCGGCCGCCGCAAGCTGATCGACGCCTTTTTGTCCGGCGTGCTGGCCACCATTGTCGCCACGCCCTGTACCGCGCCATTTATGGGCGCGGCGCTTGGGTTTACGCTGTCCCAACCGGCCTATGTGTCCATGCTGGTTTTCTCCGCGGTCGCGGTCGGCATGGCGCTGCCGATCACCTTGCTGTCGCTGATGCCTCGCTGGCTGGCCTATCTTCCCCGGCCGGGTGCCTGGATGGTGACATTCAAGCAGTTCATGGCTTTCCCCCTGCTGGCCACGGTCGTGTGGCTGATTTGGGTATTGGGTACGCAGCAGGGTAATGACGGCATCGCAAAATTGCTGTTCGGACTCCTCCTGGTTGCCATGGCGGCATGGCTTTATGGTCATTGGCAAGTGCGCAAGCCTCTGCTGGCGATGCTGTTTGGCGGCGCGATCGCCATATGTGGATTGGGCCTGGCGTGGCCCGGACCCGCTATTGCGCCTTCGGTGACCGAGAACGGGCATGCGGAAGATGTCTGGGTGCTGTTTTCCAAACAGAAGATTGCCGAACTGCGTAGGGAGGGCAAGGCGGTCTTTGTTGATTTCACCGCAAGCTGGTGCATTACCTGCCAGGTCAATAAGCGCATTGCATTGAATCAGCGCGACGTGGTGAAACGGTTTGGCGAACTTAAAATCGTTCGCATGAAGGCGGATTGGACGGTGCAGGATCCGGCGATAACCGAGGCCTTGGCGGAATTCGGCCGCAACGGCGTGCCGCTTTATGTGTTTTATCCGCAGACGGGCGAACCCTTGGTGCTGCCCGAGGTGCTGACGCCATCGATCATCCTGTCGGCTATTGACAGCAATGCGGGCATAAACGCGGCCCGTAATTAAGCAGGCTTCCTGGCGCGTGACTTATCTGCCCCATGGATGCCGGGGCGGTATAAAAGTTGGCATGAAATTTGTCCAAGCCCGCCTGACGCGCTATGATGTGTGACCTATCCAGCGCTTCTGATCTTGATTTCTCGTCTTCCATTGTTGCTGTCGCCACGGGTTTTTCCCGGTGGGCGAACACGAATCGGTAGCGGCTTTTGTCGCCCCGATGGAGAGGTTTGTTCATGAATGGGCGCGGGTTGCCGCTGCTGCCGCTGTCGGCACTTGCGGTACTGGTGATTCTGACCTTCTGGTTGTCGCGCTTTGTGCAGCCACACAATTTCAGGGCTGATGGAAAATCGCGCCACGATCCCGATCTGGTCGTAGACAAGTTCGTTGCGCAAAAACTGAACCCGGTGGGAGACGTACAATACGTTTTGCGCGCGGATAGCATGATGCACTACCCTGATGACGACTCCTCAATGCTGAAAACGGTCCTGTTTACCGCCACCGAGACCGGCAAACCGCCGTTGACGGCCAATGCGCCGCAAGGCAGGTTGCTGGGTGCAGAGGACGAGATTTTGCTGGAAGGCGGTGTTGTGATTCAGACGGAGGCCAGCGGGAAACTGCCGCCGATCAAGTTGAGCACTCCCAAACTTACCATCCAGACAAAAAAAAATATCGCGAGCTCAAAAGATGGTGTGTTGATGGAAAGTCCGACGACCCGTATCAATGCGGCCAGCTTTGAATTGAATAGTCAGACCCGGGTGCTGGTGCTCAACCGCGTCAAGGGCGTGCTCGAAAGGATTCCACAATGAATCGCAGTCATGGATCATCCAGGCCGGTGAGCTGGTGCGCAGTTGTCGCGCTCTGTCTGGTTTCTGCCGCTGCGCAGGCAGATCGTAGTGACCGGGAAAAACCGCTCATGTTTGAAGCGGACCGATCGTATAACGTGGCGGAAAAAGACAGCGCCGACAGCCGTGTGCTCGAAGGCAATGTGGTCATCACGCAGGGGACCATGCGGATTGCCGCCAACAAGCTCATCCTGCGCCAGGACAAGGACGGCCTGCGCTTCGGCGAAGGCTTCGGCGCGCCGGTTTTTTTCACGCAAAAACAGGAAGGGCGTACCGATTTTTTCGAAGCCTATGGCGAGCGGGTTGAATTCGATGAGCGCACGGATAACGTGAAACTGTTTTCAAAGGCAAAACTGAAAATCGGTAAAGACGAATTGACAGCTGAATATATTGTGTACAACACGGCCACCGAAAAATATGAAGTCGCAGGCGCTCCGCCCGGAACCAGATTGCCGCAAAGTACCGGCCGCGTAACCGGTGTCCTCTATCCGGGGGCAAAGGACGGCACACCTGCCAAGGCGCCGGATCCTGAACTCGTGCCTGCCCCCGCAAACTAGGCCGACCCGATCTCAGGACCATGAACCAGCCCACCGAACTCAATGCCAATGCCGCGCCGGCCCTGGGTACCAGGAGCATCCTTCGCGCCGAAGGCCTGCGCAAGCAGTATAAAAAACGTGTGGTCGTCAGCGATGTATCAATGCAGGTTGAAAGCGGCGAGGTGGTCGGCCTGCTCGGCCCGAACGGGGCCGGCAAGACAACTTGCTTTTACATGATCGTTGGCTTGGTCCCGGTTGACGGTGGCGCCATCTACCTTGATGGCGAAGATTTATCGCGCATGCCGATTTTCCGGCGTTCCCGGCTGGGGGTCGCGTATCTGCCGCAGGAGGCGTCGATTTTTCGCAAGCTGACAGTCGCCGAGAACATTCAGGCCGTGCTGGAATTGCGCGATCTTTCCCCGGAGGAAATCGAATCGCGGCGCGATGCCCTGATGGAAGAGTTGCATATATCGCACCTGCGAAACAATCCGGCCATCAGCCTTTCCGGCGGCGAACGCAGGCGCGTTGAAATCGCCCGGGCACTGGCGGTGGATCCGCGCTTCATTCTTCTGGACGAACCTTTTGCGGGTGTCGATCCGATTGCCGTGATCGATATCCAGGAAATCATCAAGTTCCTGAAAAATCGCGGTATCGGTGTGCTGATTACCGACCATAACGTCCGCGAGACCCTCGGTATCTGCGACCATGCCTACATCATCAACCAGGGCTCGGTTCTTGCCGAAGGCGCCCCCGAAGAAATCATTTATAACGAAACGGTGCGCAAGGTTTACCTGGGAGAAAACTTCCGTCTGTAGGCTGGGCGGTACCGCACCACCATGAAGACATCCCTTCAGCTCAAGCTGTCGCAGCACCTGACACTGACGCCGCAACTGCAGCAGTCAATCAAGCTTCTGCAGTTATCGACGGTGGAACTGAACCAGGAACTGGAGCGCTATCTCCTCGAGAATCCGTTGCTGGAACGCGTCGATCTGGCCGGCGATACCGACGAATCGCCGGCCATGCCCTTTAACGGGCAAACCGAGTTTACGGCCCCTGCGCGCGCCGAAACGCCGGGCAGCGAGGTATCGGAGGTGCGCCGCGACGAAGCCGACTTCAGCTTCGACGACAGCCCGGCGTACAGCGCCTCGACGCGGCGCAACAACGATGATGGCGATGATGATGGCGGAGAGGTTGCGCAAGTGGCTGCGGCCGAACCGACGCTGCAGGAGCACCTGATAAACCAGGTCGGACTGATGTCCCTGCCGGAACGCGACCGCAAACTCGTGCTGACCCTGATCGCGCATCTGGATGAAGACGGCTATCTGACCTATGACCTCGACGATCTGCTGACCATGATTGCCGAGCACATCGAGATCGAGCCGGACGATCTGCAGATTGCGCTGCGGCACCTGCAGAATCTTGAACCCGCAGGCGTCGGTGCCCGGTCGCTGGGAGAATGTCTGGCGTTGCAATTGAAATTGCTGCCCAAAGCCGTGCCGGAGCGCGACAAGGCCCTGCTTCTGGTCGAACAACATCTCGATGTTCTCGCCGCGCGCGATTTTGGCAAGTTGAAACGCCTGTTGCGGGTTGCTGACGAAGAACTCAAGCGCATTCGTGAGTTGGTGCTGACATTGGATCCCAAGCCGGGCCGCAGTTTTGGCGGCGAAGATGTTCGCTATGTGGTTGCGGATGTGGTCGTCAAGAAGCTGAATGGCAAATGGCAGGCGTTGCTGAACCAGGAAGCGATGCCCAAGTTGCGCGTCAACAAACTTTACGCAGATTTATTGCACAAAAGCCGGGACGCCGACGGCAAGAATCTTGCCGGGCAATTGCAGGAGGCGCGCTGGCTGATCAAAAACGTTCAGCAGCGGTTCGATACCATATTGCGGGTGACCGAGGCAATTGTCGAACGGCAAAAGCACTTTTTCGATCATGGTGAAGTGGCCATGCGGCCGCTCGTTCTGCGCGAAATTGCCGACCAGGTTGGCCTGCATGAATCGACCGTTTCTCGCGTTACTACGCAGAAGTATATGCTTACCCCCAGGGGGATATTCGAGCTGAAGTATTTCTTTGGCTCATCGGTATCCACCGATACGGGCGGTGCCTGTTCGGCCACGGCCATCCGTGCCTTGATAAAGCAATTGGTTCAGGCGGAAGATCAAAAAAAACCGCTGTCGGACAACCGTATTTCCGATATTCTGGCTCAACAGGGCATTCTGGTTGCACGTCGTACCGTTGCAAAATATCGTGAGGGTATGAATATCCAGCCGGCTAATTTGCGCAAGTCCCTGTAAGTGCGGCAACAGGCGACACAGGCACCAAAAGACAATGCAGTTGAGACTGAAACATGATTGCCTGCAGAGAGCCGAAGGTAGGGGATTCATTTCCAAATTCAGAAAGGAGATCGGCAAATGAACTTGCACATGACCGGCCATCACCTCGAAATCACGCCATCAATGCGCGATTACGTATCGTCCAAGATGATTCGTATCAACCGCCATTTCGATCACGTGATCGACGTCAACATGATTCTCACCGTCGAAAAGCTCCGACAGAAGATCGAGGCAAACGTGCATTTGTCAGGCAAGGACATATTTGTCGAGAGTGAGGACGACGATATGTATGCCGCAATCGATCTGCTGGTCGACAAGCTTGACCGCCAGATCGTGAAGCACAAGGAAAAAATCAAGAATAAACATCTCGGCGGCTTGCCGAAACGCACGCTGGAATCCTGAGCGAATTCAGTCCGGGTGACCGATTTCTGCAATCGGTCGCCCGGAAGTAACATGCCGGGGTTTTGCCATACAATACGGTCCTGCCCAATTGGGCGCCTGCGGATGTTGGTGGACCGATGCCCGGTTGAGCCAGTCCGGTGTATTCCATCGCTGCAAATATGACCCTCCTCGCCAAGCTGCTCCCGCTCTCGCATGTCTCGCTCGATATGGACGTTACGAGCAAGAAGCGGCTATTTGAACAAATCGGACTGCTGTTTGAAAACGAGAATCGCGTTGGACGCGCCAATGTTTTCGATGCGCTGTTTGCCCGTGAAAAGCTGGGCTCGACCGGTCTTGGTCTCGGCGTCGCCATTCCGCATGGCCGCCTGAAAGGACTGCGCGACACACTGGTCGCATTCATTCGCGCCAGGGAAGGGGTGCCGTTCGAATCGCCGGATGGGGCTCCTGTCCGCCTGGTGTTCGCGATGCTGGTGCCGGAACATGCCACCGAGCAGCACCTCAATATGCTGTCCGAGCTGGCGCAGCTGTTCAGCGATTCCGTCCTGCGAGAGCGCCTGCTGGCCGAAGACGCTCCGGGCGAGGTTCACCGGCTGCTGACGGAATGGACGCCATATTCCACCTATGCCCCAGCTCAATCTACAGCAGCTCTTTGAGGAGCGGCGCGACAAGCTGCAACTGACCTGGATAGCGGGCCAGAACGGCGCGTCGCGCAGTCTGCCGCGCGATGCACTGAACCGGCCCGGCGTCGGTCTGGTCGGGCATTTGAACCTGATCCATCCGATCCTGATCCAGGCACTGGGCGAGTCGGATCTGGATTATTTCAACAGCCTGGACGAAGTGGCGCGGGCGGCAAGCCTGAAAATGCTCTGCACCGGCGAGACGCTTGCTGTATTCCTGTGCGATGGCGCCGATGCGCCCGATTATCTGATCGACGCCTGCGACCGATTCGCCACACCGCTGTTTCTTTCGCAGAAAAAAAGTCGTGTCTTTGTCAATCTCTTGCGGCCATATTTGCAGCGTGAGTTGTCCGAAATATCCACCACTCACGGCGTGTTTCTCGATGTGCTCGGCTTCGGGATACTGATTACCGGCGATTCGCAAATCGGCAAAAGCGAGCTGGCGCTGGAACTCATTTCGCGCGGAGCGGGGTTGGTGGCCGACGATGCGGTCGAATTGTTCCAGATCGGACCGGAAACCATCCAGGGGCGTTGCCCCGCACTGTTGCGCGATTTTCTTGAAGTTCGCGGCATCGGGGTGCTGAATATCAAGGCCATCTTCGGCGAAACGGCCGTGCGGCCGCGCAAGACACTGCGCCTTATCGTTCACCTGGAGCGGCCGACCGAGGATTATTTCCGCGGGCTGGATCGCTTGCAGACCAAGTCCAGCAGCACGTCCATTCTCGGCGTCGAGATTCCGACGGTCACGCTGGCGGTTGTCGCCGGCCGCAACCTCGCGGTTCTGGTCGAGGCGGCGGTGCGTCATTACATCCTGCAGACGCGCGGGTACGATTCAACCAAGGATTTTCTCGATCGTCATGAAGCCGCCATGCGGCAACAGGGCGTGGATGCCGATGAAGATGCGGGCGCCGGCCTGGAAGAAACCGGCGTGTTTCGCGCCTTCGGCACCGAATGACCCCGCCAATGCAATTGGTTCTGTTGAGCGGCTTGTCCGGCTCCGGTAAAAGTGTTGCCCTCAAAGTGTTGGAGGATGCAGGTTATTTCGCAGTCGACAACCTGCCGGCAACGTTGATCCCGGCGCTGCTGGAGTCCCTGCGGGGCACGAGCAGCAAAATCGCCATCAGCATCGATGCGCGCACCGGCGATACGCTTGATGCATTGCCCGCGATTGTCGCCGGCATGAATGAGCGCCAGCTCGATTGCCGCGTCATTTTCCTGGAAGCCAGCGATGACGCGCTGGCACGCCGCTTTTCCGAGACGCGGCGCCCGCACCCATTGGCAGAACGAGTCACCGGCGGGGTTGCCGCCTGTGTCGCGGAAGAGCGGCGCATGCTGGCGGATATTGCCGAACTGGGGCATCGCATCGATACTTCGGATGTCAGCCCGAACACCCTGCGCGGATGGATCAAGGACTGGCTGAAACTCGATCGTTCGCGCATTACCCTCGCGTTCCAGTCGTTCGGATTCAAACACGGCATTCCAATGGACGCCGATCTGGTGTTCGACGCCCGTTTTCTGCCCAACCCGTTTTACGATCCGAAATTGCGTCCGCTATCCGGCAAGGACGCCGCCGTCAAAGCATTTCTTGAGGCGGATCTGAATGTGGCCCATTTTATCGACGACATCGCCAGTTTCATTCTGCGCTGGCTGCCCTCTTTTGTGCGCGACAACCGGGCCGCGTTGACGATCGCGATCGGCTGTACCGGCGGACAGCATCGTTCCGTCTATATCGTTGAAGAGCTTGCTCATCGTTTCGGCGCGAACCAGCAGGTGCTGGCGAGACACCGGGATATTGAATAGGCAAACTTGCCACTGACTTCCTTTCCCAATCCCAGAAAGTGCGTTTTGATTAAATCCCTTCTCGAGTCCGTATCCGATTCGATACGGCAGCGCAGCGCCCCGTCCACCATGGAGATCCCGTTGTTCCCGCTCGGCTCAATTCTGTTCCCTGAAGGCGCCATGGCGCTGAAAATTTTCGAAGCGCGTTATATGGATATGGCGAAGGCGGCACTGAAGGCCGCGGCCCCGTTTGGCATCGTCTTGATCCGTGAAGGGGAGGAAGTAGGCGCGCCGGCGTCACCGCATTCGGTCGGGACTATGGCGCGCATCGGTGACTGGGACATGCCCGAGCTTGGCGTGCTGCAGGTGCAGGTCCGCGGCGAAGGACGTTTTCGCATCCGGTCGCAGGCTGTCCAGAAATCAGGATTGATTATCGGTACGGTTGAAATGGTGGCGCCCGACTCCGTCAGCGACTGTCCGGAACTGGCCCCCTGCGCCAATTTCCTGAAGAAGGTGCTGCTGCAGGTCGGCCGGGAACACGAGGACAGGAAATTTGACGACGCATCCTGGGTGAGTTTCCGCATCACCGAGCTGCTGCCTTTCAGCAATACCATCAAGCAGAAAATGCTGGAGTTGACCGACGCGCGAATGCGCCTGGAGGTGCTGTACCGCTTCTTGCGCGAACAAAAACTCGCGGCGTGAAATCCGGCGCCGGCTTGCCTTAGCGTTTGCCGGCCTCAGCTAGTATTTTTCTGACCGGCGCCGGTAATGCGGCGGCCAGTGCATCGGCGAGATTGAGCCACATTGCTGTGGACTGCATCGCCAGCGGTGTGCGCCGGGAAACCGCGATTTCAAGCGGGTGAATGGTCAGCGAATAATGCGTAAAGCTATGTTCAAGCGGTGCGCATTTTTTGATTTTGCCTGCGGTTACCCCGAAATGTGCTTTGGCGAATTGCATGCCGTCGATGTCGACGGGCACCTCCGGAAGCGACCACAGGCTGCCCCAAATGCCGGTCGGCGGTCGTTTCTCCAGCAGCACTTCCCCGCTCGCAATCAACACCAGCATCTGCGTTTCCTTGTGCGGCGTTTCGCGCTTCAATCCCCTGCCCGGGAGTTCGTCGATGCGGCCGGTTTGATAGGCAACGCAGCTGCTCATTACCGGGCATGACAGACATCCCGGTTCGCGACGTGCGCACAGGGAAGCGCCCAAATCCATCAGGCCCTGGGTATATGCCTCGATATTTTTTTGCGGCAACATCTCCTGTACGAGCGTCCACAACTTATCTTCCACCGGCTTGGACCTGATATCGCCGTCGACGCCGAAGTGACGTGCAAAAACGCGCTTCACGTTTCCGTCCAGGATCGCGCCACGTGTACCGAAGGAGAAAGCGCAAATCGCTGCCGCGGTGGAACGCCCGATACCCGGCAAGGCAAGCACCTCGTCAAATCCATGCGGAAATTTGCCATCGTGACATGCCATGATTTGCCTGGCGGCCTTGTGCAGATTGCGCGCGCGCGCGTAGTAGCCCAGGCCCGCCCAGAGCTGCATCACGGCGTCCTCGTCCGCATACGCGAGCGTTGCGATATCGGGAAAGCGCTGCAGGAAACGTTCGTAATAGGGAATGACCGCAGCGACCTGGGTCTGCTGCAGCATGATTTCCGACAGCCAGACGCGATAGGGGTCGCGCGTATTTTGCCAGGGCAGATCGTGGCGGCCTTCGCGTCGCTGCCAGTTGGTGATGCGGGTGGAGAATTGGCTCATGAGGGCGTTCGTTGATCCGGGCGGATGTTAGCACGCGGTATCCGTTGTGCAACTGCAAGCCGCGATCCTCGGGAAACGATGTGCGCGGGGCGCGATCCAATGATGACCTCGCGCACAATGCTGCGGTTTGATCGGCACGACGCCGATTCTGCGAATTGATAGTTTATTGCTATCAAAAGAATAATTTCAATCAATTGGTGAAATCGCTTTTGCGAGCCTATCATGACGAGGCTGTGATGCGCGCAGACCGTTTTTTGTTTTTTTAACGAGGAGATTCACATGAAACTCAAAGGCACCAAAACCCATGACAACCTGAAGGCCGCATTTGCCGGTGAATCGCAGGCCAACCGTCGTTACCTCTATTTCGCAAACAAGGCCGACGTTGAAGGCAATCCCGAAGTTGCCGCGCTGTTCCGCAATACCGCAGAAGGCGAAACCGGCCATGCCCATGGCCATCTGGACTATCTGGCGCATGTGGGCGATCCCGCAACGGATATGCCGATCGGCTCCTCCGCCGACAACCTGAGGTCCGCTGTCGCCGGCGAGACCCATGAGTACACCGATATGTATCCCGGTATGGCCAAGGCCGCGCGCGACGAAAAGTTCGATGAAATCGCCGACTGGTTTGAGACCCTGGCAAAAGCCGAGCGTTCGCACGCCAACCGGTTCCAGAAGGCCCTGGAAGTCCTGGCCACTAACGCGTAATTGAAGTTGAAAGCATCGTGAAGCAAGAGGGGGCAAAAGCGGAAGTGTTGCCTTGGCCCCTCTTGTCGCGCTGCATTTCGTCGTACAGCGTCGTTCGCCGTTTTGTCTGCCGTTAAATATCAACAATGAAATCACGCCATGACCCAACGTGAAGGCTCGCTCGAGGCCCCCACCCGTCACCCGATTGACTGGCAAAACCCCGAGTTTTACAACATCGACGCGACCATCCGGGAGATGGAGCGCGTATTCGATATTTGCCACGGTTGCCGTCGCTGTGTCTCGTTGTGCAATACCTTTCCCAGGCTGTTCGACCTGATCGACGACAGCCCGACGCTGGAGGTCGACGGCGTGCCGAAGGACAAGTACTGGGAAGTTGTCGATCAATGCTATCTCTGCGACGTCTGCTACATGACCAAGTGTCCTTATGTGCCGCCGCATGCCTGGAATGTGGATTTCCCGCACCTGATGCTGCGCGCTAAGGCCATCCAGTTCAAGCGTGGCACGCCGACCCAATTCCGCGACGTCAACATGTCCTCGACAGATCGAAACGGCAAGCTGGCGTCGATCCCCGTGGTGGTCACCTTCGTGAATGCCGCCGCCAAGTCGCCGGCGCTGCGATCGCTGGGCGAAAAAATGCTCGGCGTCGATAGAAACGCCTGGGTGCCCGAATATACCTCGAAAACTTTTCGGCCCAACGCGGCGGCAAGTACGGCGTATGCGCCAAAGGATGGCCGACGCACTGCCGGCAAGGTGGCGATTTTTTCGACCTGTTACGTCAACTACAACGAGCCGGGCATCGGCCACGATTTGCTGAAGATTCTGGATCACAATGAAATCCCCTATGTGATCGTCGAAAAAGAGGCCTGCTGCGGCATGCCCAAACTGGAACTGGGCGACCTTGAATCGGTGGCGGCGCTGAAGGCAAAAAACATTCCGCCGTTGGCAAAATTGGCGAAGGAAGGCTACGCCATCCTCACGCCAATTCCGAGCTGCACGCTGATGTTCAAGCAGGAACTGCCGCTGATGTTCCCGAACGATGCTGATGTGCAGGCGGTCAAGGCAGCGATGTTTGACCCATTTGAATATCTGGTTGCGCGCCAGAAGGATGGCTTGCTGAAGACCGATTTCAAGCAGCCGCTGGGCAAGGTGTCGTATCACATCCCCTGTCACTCGCGCGTGCAGAACGTCGGACAGAAAACCCGCGAGATGCTGGAGATGGTGCCGGACACCCGGGTGACGACAGTGGAACGCTGCTCCGGACATGCGGGCACCTGGGGTGTTAAAAAGGAATTCCACGAAACCGCGCTGAAAATCGGCAAGCCGGTGTTTCGCCAGATGTCCGATGCTGAGCCGGATTACATCAGTTCCGATTGCCAGCTGGCCGCGCACCATATCGAGCAGGGCATCGCCCAGCTTGGCAAGGATCAGCCGTCAGGCGCGAAAACGGCACACCCCATTACGCTCGTACGCAAAGCGTACGGTTTACCCGAGTAGGAATATGACCACGAAAACGAGTCAAGCCATGCCAGCCATTTCCCGCGAATCATTGATGTCCCTCGAAGCCTATGCCAGGGCGCGCCCCGAATTTCGCAGCAAGGCGATCGCCCACAAACGCCTGCGCACTGTGCATATCGGTGAACATGTCACCTTGTTGTTCGAGGATGAAACCACCATCCGCTATCAAATCCAGGAAATCCTGCGCGTCGAAAAACAGTTCGAAGAGCAGGGCATCCTGGAAGAGCTTGAAGCCTACAACCCGCTGATTCCGGACGGCCGCAATTTCAAGGCGACGATGCTGATCGAGTACGAGGACGAAGCGGCACGCCGTGTCGCGCTGACCCGGCTGAAGGGCATCGAAGACCGGACTTGGGTCCAGGTCGAGGGCTCGAAGAAAGTCTATGCCATCGCCGACGAGGATCTCGAGCGTGAAAATGAAACCAAGACCTCGGCGGTCCATTTTCTGCGCTTTGAACTGAGCGAAGAAATGGCAGCGGCCTTGAAGTACGGCGTCGCGCTGTCGATGGGCGTGGATCACCCGAATTACAGCGCAAAGGTCGACGCGATCAGTGCGGAGACCCGTAGCGCGCTGGTCAGGGATTTGCGCTAATTCTCTGATCCCTTGGTCCCCCCTGGTCCCTTATCGCAGACCTGGCCACACGGAAATCTTGTCCGTTTGCCACGTTAGAAAAATAAGGGAGAATCTGGAGCGGGCGAAGGGAATCGAACCCTCGGCTCTAGCTTGGGAAGCTAGGGTATTACCATTATACGACGCCCGCCAGGAGCGAAAAGCGCGTTGCTCAGCTGCATTTATTTCTCCGCGCTTGCCGCCGATTTTATCGGCTTATCGGCATATTTCCAAATATAAGCGTATGGCGCAAGACTCGCCCTTGTCACGAATCCGTTTTGCCTGCGCAAACGTAAGATCATCGACTGTCCCGCACTGCCCGCTAAAGGCGTGCTTGGCGACCACGCCCTGAGGGGTCGGCAAAAATCTTTTGGCGCGGACTGTCGTCCCTGAGGAGCCGGGAAAACCCGGCTTTGGGCCCGTCCGGCAATGCGCCCGAAGAGTCTTTTTATTTTTTCGCGGTTTTGCCGCCGTCCTTGGCCTTGGTTGTCTTGGCCGCCGCATCCGGTTTGACATAGTCGCCGATCACGCCTTTCAGCGGGCAGGGTTTGAAGATAGGGCATTTTGCACAGCCTATGGCGATGGAAACAGGGCAAAGTTTCATGGCGACTATCCTCGTAGAGTGGGAATCGCGGATGCTCAGATGGCGACACATCCAGTCAGGCGATGATATACCCGCCCGGACTTCGCTGCGCTCAAACCGGCGCCGTACACGCCGCCAGGATGCCGTTCGCGTCGCTTTTCACTGAATTCGTCGCAGGCGCGCTGTCAGCGGCGGCGAATGGCCGCAGACTGGTTTTCATGTTAACCCGGGCGATTCATCCGAATCGCGAACCTGGAGCTCGACATGACCCCGTTCAGCGCCATCGACGATATCCGCAAAGCCCTCTTCTATCCCTTCCGCATGATCTTTGTGGCCGGATTGTGCTTCCCATCAATTACCTCACCAGTCCCGGACACGGGTGGTTTCAATGGGTGGCGTTCGGCATGGGCATCGGGCTGTTGGTGGCTTGGGTTCGGGCCTTGTGGGGGTTTGGCTTTGCAGCACTGACCGCCGGGATTGCCTGCCTAGTGTATCGTTGGTTGCGGCGTCACCAGGTCGCTCCTGCAGTGAAGGCCTGAGCCGTTCGCAGCCTCCCATCCGATGCAAAACAGAAAAATTCCATGATCATGGATTGCCGAGAAAACCCTCAGCCAGGCGGCCGCGAAAAATATGTCAGCATGCATCCGCTGGAGATGTTCGCCTTTTTTCGGCGCTATCGCCCCAGCCCGCTGCGCACGATCATTTATACCTTCATCTTCAGTTGCATGATCGCTGCGTTTTTCATTTTCATGGCCGTCATCTTCCGCCGCTTTCACAGTTGGGCCGAATTCGGCGTGATGGCCCTGAGCACCCTGTTTTTTTCCAACGTCATCGGTTTTATCTGGGCGCTGGTCATATCGGTGAGCAAACCCCTGCTGCGCCGCATCAATATGCTGCCGTTTGCGGGAATAGTTGCCTGCTATACGGCGATGGGGTTCGTCGTGACGCAGAGTGCATTTTTCGGCATTTCCTTTCTGCCCGGTTTTGAAGACATGCGCGCCGGGTCCGAAGGCGTCCGGGGCTGGTTCAAGCAGCCGCAGATGATCGCGGTAACGCTGGCGCTGTCGTTTTTCATTTCGCTCGTTATCGGGCTTTCCTGGCGCGCCCGCTTCGGCGCGCTGGAGCGCGAGGCGGCCCTGGCGCGCGAAAACGAGCGCCTGCAGGCGATCGAACGCGAGGCGGCGCAGGCTAATTTGCGTGCTTTGCAGGCGCAGATCGAGCCGCATTTCCTGTTCAACACCCTGGCCAATGTGGTCGGGCTGATTCATCCGCAACCCGACCAGGCGAAGCTGATGCTGGAGCAGTTCATCGGCTATCTGCGCGCCACGCTGGCCTCGACCCGCGAACAGCAAACCACGCTCGGCCAGGAATTCGAGACCATGCGGAATTTTCTGTCGATCCTGCAGATTCGCATGGGCGAGCGCCTGCAGGTGCGCCTCGAGCTGCCGCCTACGCTGTCGGATGCACAGGTGCCGCCAATGTTGTTGCAGCCGATCGTCGAGAACGCGCTCAAGCATGGCCTCGAGCCGAAAATCGAGGGCGGGGAAATCGCCCTGTCGGCCGTGCGCCGCGACGACCGGCTGGATATCACCGTGGCGGATACCGGGCTCGGCTTCCGTGATTCGAAATCGAACGGCATCGGCCTGCGCAATGTTCGCGAACGCCTGCAACATCTCTATGCCGGCGCGGGTGTCCTGCGGATCGAGGACAATCTCCCCGGCGGTACGCGCATCACGGTCTCCATTCCCTATCGCGTGTGATCAATATGAACAGTAAACCCAGGGCAATCATTGCCGACGACGAGCCGCATCTGGCGCAATTCCTGAAGGACCGCCTGGCGGCGCTGTGGCCGGCGCTCGAGGTCATTGCCATTGCCGCCAACGGCCCCGAGGCGCTGCGGCTCATCGACGATCATGTGCCCGATATGGTGTTTCTCGATATCCGCATGCCCGGTCTTACCGGGCTGGAAGTGGCGGGCCGGATCGATGCGAAAACGCGCATCGTGTTCGTCACCGCGTTTGACCAGTATGCGGTCGATGCCTTTGAACGCGAGGCCGTCGACTATTTGCTGAAACCGGTGAGCGACGAGCGTCTGCAGAAAACGATTGCGCGCCTGAAGGACAAGACCGCCGGTGCGGAACTGCCGCAAGACGTGAGCGCCCTGATGAAAACCCTTGCCAGGGTATTGCCCTCGGCGAAGGCCGCGTATCTGCGCTGGATCCGCGCGGCGGTGGGCGAACTGACGCGGCAGATTCCCATCGAAGAGGTGCTTTATTTCCAGGCGCAGGACAAATATGTGAGCGTCTATACCCGGGAAGGCGAGGCGTTGATTCGCACGCCGTTGGCGGAGTTGCAGGTGCAGCTGAATCCCGATGAGTTCTGGCAGATTCATCGCTCGACCATCGTCAATGTGAATCGCATTGTCGCCACCCGCCGCGACCTGATGGGCCATACCCTGGTCAAGCTGACGAATGTGAAGGCGGAACTGCCGGTCAGCCGCGGTTACGCGCATTTGTTCAAGGGCATGTAACGCCAGGGCAACCCGCCAAGGCGAACGGCAAGCCGGCTTCAGGGAGCGCCCAGCTTGCGCATCTGCCGGTCGTGCCAGCGGCGCAGCAATAACATCGCCGTCAGCGCGCCGATCAGGGCAAACAGCATATCGGACTGCGTGTCCCAGGGGTCGCCCTGGGTGCCGAGGAATTCGTCGGCGCCCTGGCCGAGCAGCAGGGCGCTCCACCATTCGACGATTTCATAAGACGCCGATACCGCGAGGCAGATACAGACGCACAGAAAGGCGATGAGTCCATCGCCGCGCACGCCGAATTTGCGGACCAGCAACTCCCGCGCCGCCATGGCCGGCACAAAGCCCTGCGCAAAGTGGCCGATCTTGTCGTAGTTGTTGCGTGCAAAGCCGAACCAGTCCTGCATCCAGAAGCCCAGCGGCACATGCGCATAGGTGTAGGCGCCGCCCAGCATCAGGACCAAGCCGTGCAGGGCGATCAGCCAATACAGCAGCGGCGTCAGCGCGAAACTGTGCCGCGAGCGCCAGATCAGGATGAACGCGATCAGCGCCGGAAAAATTTCCATCAGCCAGGTCAGGCGGTCCTTGGCGATCCACAGGGAAACGCCGAGTCCGGCCGACCACAATACGGCCAGCAGGATCGGCATACGGGGTGTCGGGCGAAGGTCGGGTTGCATATCGGGGCTTCCATGATTGGTTTGCGTCAATTTTGCGCGCGCGCTTGCGTGCTACCATTTTCACGTCGATTTACTGCACCCATCTCTTGTTCCGCATGAGTATCAGCGTCACCCTCAATGGCGAAGCCAAGCATATCGCGTCCGGCACCCGGCTGGCGGCACTCGTTGCCGAGCTGTCCCTGGCGGGCAGGCGCTATGCGATCGAGCGCAATGGCGAAATCGTTCCCAAAAGCGCGCTGGCGGGAACCGAGTTGAACGACGGCGACCGTCTTGAAATCGTGGTTGCGGTTGGCGGCGGCTGAAGCACGTTTATTTCGCAGTTTCCTGAAAGCATTTCATGTCCCCCAAGTCCGACACCGCTGATAGCCTGGTCATCGCCGGCAAGCATTACGCCTCGCGCCTGATGGTCGGCACCGGCAAGTACCGCGATTTCAATGAAACCCGCGATGCCATCGTCGCCAGCGGCGCCGAGATCGTCACCGTGGCGATCCGCCGCGTCAACATTGGCCAGAACGCCAATGAGCCCAGTCTGCTCGAGGTGCTGCCGCCATCGCGGTTCACCATTTTGCCGAATACCGCGGGCTGCTATAACGCCAAGGACGCGGTGCGCACCCTGCGTCTCGCGCGCGAGCTGCTCGACGGCCACGCCTTGGTCAAGCTCGAGGTGCTTGGCGATGAGTCCACCCTGTTCCCGAACATGCCAGAGACCTTGATTGCCGCGAAGGAACTGGTCGCCGATGGTTTTCAGGTGATGGTCTATTGCTCGGATGATCCGCTGCAGGCAAAGGCGCTGGAAGAAATCGGCTGCGTGGCGGTGATGCCGCTGGCCTCCCTGATCGGCTCGGGCATGGGCATCCTGAATCCCTGGAATCTGGAAATCATTCTCGATCGCGCCACTGTACCGGTGATTGTCGATGCGGGCATCGGCACCGCCTCCGATGCGACCATCGCCATGGAACTGGGCTGCGATGGCGTGTTGATGAACACTGCCATCGCCAAGGCGAAAAATCCGGTGCTGATGGCCAGCGCGATGAGGAAGGCGGTCGAGGCGGGGCGCGAGGCCTGGCGTGCCGGGCGCATGCCGAAGAAGATTTATCAGGCTAGCCCGAGTTCGCCGACAGAAGGCAAGATCGGAAAGATCGCTTAGTTTTTCCTCATGAGAAGTGCCAAAGTCAAGCATTGGCGCGGTGTTTGAAGCAAAAATGCCTCGAAACCCGCGCCAAATGGCGTTCTACAATTTCACGATATCGACTTTCACGGTCGCCGCATCGCCTACTACGGTGGTCCACTCGCGCACCCGCCACGTGGTGACCAGACCGTTTTTCACATAGGGATCGTTGCGCGCAAACGCTTCGGCGGCCGCAGGCGATTCGCCCTGAAACATCAGCACCGCGCCATCGGCCGGGTCAGCCAAGGCGCCCGCCAGTACCAGTTCACCGCGCGCCTTGGCATCCAGCGCATGTTGCAGATGCGGCTTGCGAAACGGCACGCGCCGCTCGGCGTAGTTCTCGACCACCTCGTAGAACAGCAGGAAATGTTTCATGGCGTGGCTTTCGCGGCGGCAATGATTTTCTCCACCACCAGCTTGCCCGGCGCCGTCCATGGCGAAATCAATTCAAAATGCCCGGCGTTGTCGATGGTCAACAGGTCGATGGTTTCACCTTTGGCCTTGGCGCTGTTCTGGTAGCGCCAGGCCAGCGCCGGCGCGATCACGCCATCGTAGACGCCACTGATCATCAGCTGCTTCACGCCCAGCGGCAGCAGCTCGATGGGCGAAGTGTCGAGGAAGGCGGCCGTCTCGCCCCGCCCCGCGGTATCGACCAGCTTGTCGACCGTATCGCGCTCGCAGGCATGGGCGACGGCAACGGCGGAGTAGGCGAGATCGGGCATGCCGGCGATGGCGACGACGCTTTTGATCGGCAGCGGGTTGGCGATTTTCAGCGCGCTGTTGGCGGGCAGCCTGGGACGCGCGGCCGCCCACAGGGCGAGGTGCCCGCCGGCGGAATGGCCCGAGG
>WNFM01131923.1_pt3 | contig 20632 bp, 17 predicted proteins | sample 5400271 | NCBI WGS metagenome assembly WNFM01 (sample SAMN13153352, study PRJNA577476) | soil metagenome | isolation source: 60 cm saprolite on Douglas fir-dominated hillslope | place: USA:California | collected 2013-09-17
GAGGCGGAGCAGCACGCCGCGATGCTCGAGGAGCAGATGGCGCGCCTCGAGGCCGATCCCATGCTGCCGGTGAGCGCCGAATTCATGCGCGCCGCGCACACATTGTCGAGCAGCTCGCGCACCACCGGGCTGGATTCCGTCGCCGAGGTCGCGCACTCCCTCGAGAAATGGCTGCAGGAGGCGATCGAGTTGCCGCCCGAATTCGACGCCGCGAGGCTCGCCTCCACACGTCGCGCGGTCGAGGCGCTGATTGCGATGGTGCAGTCGGTGCGTGGGCAGGCCCCGCCGCATACCCGCGAGGACGTCATCGAAGAGCTCGAACGGCTGCGCGAGGGATTGCGCGCGGCGCGCCGGACCGGCGAGGGCACGCACATCAGGATTCCGGGCGCTGCCGCGCTCCTCGAGCCCGCACCGGTCGAGGAAGTGCGCGCGCCTGAAGAATCGACCCCGTCCATCGTCGAGGACGTGGCTGCAGCTCCGGTGCAAGAGCCTTCTCGGCCGGCGGCACAGGAACCTCCTCCCGCAGCCGCGCCGGAAGCCTCCATCCCCGTCGCGCATGAAGCGCCCCTGCCGGCGGTCGAGCGAGCGATCGTCCCCGAAGCCGAGGCGCCGCTCGAAGCGGGCAAGGAGCAGCGCCGGGTCAAGGACGACGTCGACCGCGACCTGCTGCCGATCTTCCTCGAAGAGGCGAGGGAGATCGTGCCGGCGATCGCCGAAGGCGTGCGGCGCTGGCGCGGCGCCCCCGCGGACCGCGCGCCGGTCGCCGATCTCACGCGCCACCTGCACACGCTCAAGGGAAGCGCGCGGATGTCGGGCCTCATGCGCCTGGGCGAGCTCGCGCACGTGATCGAGACGCGCCTCGCGGCGATGGACGCTTCGCGCTCGCCGACCCCTGCCCAGTTCGACGAGGTCGAGGAGCGCGTCGACCGGTTCTCGCACTCCCTCGAGCGCCTGGCGCGCGGCGAGGACATCGTCGAGGCGATCGAGATTCCCGTGGCCGCCGTGTTCGAGCAGCAAAGGGACAAGCCTACCGCCCTCGCCGTGATCGCCGCGGCCGCGCAGCAGGTCGCCAATCGCGAGCAGGCGCCCGAGGTGCGCGAAAGCCGCGCGGCGCTGCTGCGCGTGAACGCCGACATGATCGACCGTTTCGTGAACGACGCCGGCGAGCTTTCGATCGCGCGCTCGCGCATCGAGGGCGAGATGGCCACCTTCAAGCGCGCCCTGGTCGACCTCACCGAGAACATCGGCCGCATGCGCTCGCAGCTGCGCGAGATCGAGCTCGCCTCCGAAGGCGCGATGCAGAGCACCCTCAAGGCGAAGGAGGAGCACGGCGAGAAGTTCGACCCGCTCGAGCTCGACCGCTTCTCGCGCATGCAGGAGCTCACGCGCTTCCTCGCCGAATCGCTCGGCGACGTGATCACGCTGCACCAGGGGCTGCAGAAGAACCTCGACGAGACGGAGCTCGCGATCCACGCGCAGGCGCGCCTCAACCGGGAGCTGCAGCAGGGGCTCATGGGCGTGCGCCTGGTGCCGCTGGGCAACCTCTCCGATCGCTTCTACCGAATCGTGCGCCAGACCGCCAAGGAGCTCGGCAAGAAGGCCAACCTCGAGCTCAAGGGCTCGCGCGTCGAGCTCGACCGCTCGGTGCTGGAGAAGATCACCGGGCCCTTCGAGCACCTGCTGCGCAACGCGATCGCCCATGGCCTCGAGTCGCCGGCGGCGCGCGTGGCCGCGGGCAAGGCCGAGATCGGCGAGATTTCGCTCGAAGCGCAGCAGCGCGGCAACGAGGTCGTGATGACCGTCGCCGACGATGGCGGCGGCCTCGATTTCGCCCGCATTCGCGCCAAGGCGATCGAGGCGGGCCTGCTCGCGCCCGACGTCGAGCTTCCCGAGGCGCAGCTCGCGCATTTCATCTTCGTCTCCGGTTTCTCGACCGCCACCGAGGTGAGCCAGATCTCGGGGCGCGGCGTCGGACTCGACGTGGTCAAGAACGAGATCACCTCGCTCGGCGGTCGGGTCGAGATCGCCTCCACGCGCGGGCGCGGGACGATCTTCACCATCACGCTGCCGCTCACGCTCGCGGTCACGCAGGCGGTGATGTTGCGCTCGGGGCAATTCATATACGCCGTGCCCTCGGTGATGGTCGAGCAGGTGCAGGAATACAAGGCGCAGCCCTTTGCCGAGCTCGCCGCTCGCGGCGAGGTCGTGTGGAAGGACAACCGCTACGCGCTGCGCTCCCTCCTGCCGCTGCTGGGCGAGGTCGACACGCCCACGCCGGCGCGGCAGATTCCGGTGCTGCTGCTCAAGAGCGGCGTGCAGCGCGCCGCCATCCGCGTGGACGAGATCATCGGCAATCGCGAGGTGGTGGTGAAGACGATCGGGCCGCAGCTCTCGCGCCTGGCCGGAATCGCCGGCGCCACCGTGATGGGCAACGGCGAGGTGGTGCTGATCCTCAATCCGGTCCAGCTGGTGCACCGCGAAGCGCTTGCCGAGCCCGAGGTGAGTGTGTCGCAGCCGGTCGCGCCCGCGCACGTGGTCAAGCCCGCGCAGCCGGTCGAGCCCGCGCACGCGGTCCAGCAAAAGACCGGCGCGGCGCTGGTGATGGTCGTCGACGACTCGCTTACGGTGCGCAAGATCACCGGGCGCATGCTCGCGCGCGAAGGCTACGAGGTCGCGAGCGCCAAGGACGGCGTCGACGCCCTGCAGCAGCTGCAGGACATGAAGCCGCAATGCATCCTGCTCGATGTCGAGATGCCGCGCATGGACGGGTTCGAGTTCGCGCGCAACGTGCGCGCCGACGAGGCGACCAAGTCGATCCCGATCATCATGATCACCTCGCGCACGGCCGACAAGCACCGCAACCACGCGCTCGAGCTCGGCGTGAACGAGTACATGGGCAAGCCCTACCAGGAAGAGCAGCTGCTGGCGCTGATCAAGCGCTACACCAGCGAGAACGCCCTCGCCTGAGCCTCGGTAGCCCCGGGTCTCGCGTAAGCTTTGGGCCGCCCTGAGCGTCTAACGGGCCATTTCCTTCCAGGAGGTTCGTGATGAAACCCGGAGAGCACGGCCCGTACCTCGGCGAGCGCGTTTCCCGCCGCCACTTCCTGCGCGTCGCTGCCGCAGGCGCGAGCGGAATCCTCGTTCCGCTCGAATCGTTCGGCGCCCCCGACCAGGTGCACGACCTGCGCGGCAAGGTCACGATCAACGGCCGCCAGGCGACCACCAAGTCCGACATCATCCCGGGCGACCGCATCGTCACCGGATCCGACGGCCATTTCGTCTTCGTGATCGGCGAGGACGCCTTCATGGTGCGTTCGCGCAGCGAGATGCACATCGAGAAATACGAGGCTGCCGCGGGATTCCTGCGCCTCATCACGGGGGCGCTCGGCGCGGTGTTCAAGAGCGGCAACCGGCGCCAGGTCGTCGCCGCCAACGTCACCGCGGGCATCCGCGGCACCGGCGTCTACCTCGAGACGCGCGGCGACGGCACCTATTTCTGCACCTGCTGGGGCCAGGTGGACCTCGCGTCCGCCGACGACCCGAAGGACCGCGAGCTCATCACCTCGAGCAACCACACGCCACGGCTCGTCGCCACGCAGCCGAAGGACGGCACGCGCTTCCGCTCCGCGCCCTTCGAGACGCACACCGACGAGGAAATGGATATCCTGCAGAAATGCGTGGGACGCCGCTCACCGATCCTCGTCCCGGGGGGTGACGAGCGGCGCAATTAGCGAGGGAGGAAACGATGCGAGCCCGTGCCTTTGTCGCCGCTGCATTTTTGGTCCTTGGCATTTCCGCGCTTGCGCCCCCGGTTGCGCGGGCACAGCTCCTGCAGATGGTCGACGTGAGCTTCGCAAATTCCACCGACAAGTGGGCCGTGGTCACCATCGGCGACGCCAACCCCTCGGGGCCCAGCGCCGGCCGCCCGCCCGTGAGGGGGGAGTGCGTGCCCGCCGGGCAGACGAAGACTTGGAAGCTGGTGGCCGCGGCCGAGTACATCGTGAATTTCTACGTCCGCGAGGGCAGCTGCACGGGCCGGGACATCGGCATCAATGGGGGCAGGGTGAAGGTCAACGGCAACGTGGTGAACGTTCGCATGGGGTACGGCCTGGACCAGACGCAATAGACGGCGCGGGGCGGAAGCGCCTAGCGGAAATACGCGAGCACCGCGATCCCGAGCGCGACGCGGTACCAGGCGAACGCGTTGAAATCGTGGCGCGCCACGTAGCGGATGAGCGCCTTCACCGCTAGCAGCGCCCCCACGAAGCTCACGACGAACCCCACGGTGAAGACACCCAAGTCGTCCGCCCCAAGGAGCGCGCGGTACTTCACCAGCTGGTAGCCGCTCGCGGCGAACATGATCGGCACCGCGAGGAAGAACGAGAACTCGGTCGCGGCTTCGCGGGATAGCCCGAAGAGCATGCCCCCCATGATGGTGGCGCCCGAGCGCGACGTGCCCGGGACGAGCGCGAAGCACTGCGCGATGCCGACCACGAGCGCGTCCTTCCAGGTCATCGCGTCGACCGCGGTGACCCGCGGCGCGCCGTGGCGCCTGTACCACGCCTCCACGGCGAATATCACCAGCGCGCCTGCGATCAGTGCGATCGCGACCGGCGTCGGATGGAAGAGGTAGAGCTTGATCTGCGACTGGAACGCAAGACCAACCAGGGCCGCTGGCAGGAAGGCGACGAAGAGATTGGCGGCAAAGCGCTGTTGCACCGGGTCGGTGGCGAGCCCCGAGAAGGCGCGCGCGAAGCGCGCGCGGTACTCCCAGCAGACGGCGAGGATCGCACCCAGCTGGATCACGATGTCGAACACCTTGCCCTTCTCGTCGTTCAATCCGAGGAAGTCGGAAACGATGATCAGGTGTCCGGTGGAGGAGACCGGAAGGAACTCGGTGAGGCCTTCCACCACTCCAAGGATGAGGGCGTCGGCGAGCGGTGGCAGGTCCATCGTGGCGTAGTCTAATGGTTATTCGACACGGAGGATTCATGGACCGGCGTGGGGCGCTGGGGTTCCTCGCGGCATCGGGGGCGCTCACCTGCCTGCCGCGGCTGGCGGCGGCGGAAGGTCCGCTGCTGCGCCCGATCGCCTCGACCGGCGAGCGCCTTCCCGCGGTGGGCCTCGGAACGTGGCTCACGTTCGACGTGACGGACGCGCCCGCGCGACGCGCGCGCGCAGAGATACTCGCGGCGTTCTTCGAAGCCGGCGGGCGACTCGTCGATTCCTCGCCGATGTACGGCGCTTCGGAGGAGACCCTTGGCGCCGCCATGCCCGCGAACGCCGCGCCGCTCTTCGCCGCGAGCAAGGTTTGGACCGTGGGCGCGCTCGCGGGGCGGCGCCAGATCGAGAACTCGCGCGCCTTCTGGCGCGTGAAGGGCTTCGACCTGCTGCAAGTGCACAACTTCCTCGACTGGGAGGCGCACTTGCCGACGCTCCAGCGCATGAAGGCCGAAGGGCGGCTGCGCTACGTCGGCGTCACGACCTCGCATGGCCGGCGCCACGACCTCGCCGAGAAGATCATGCGCGAGCAGCGCATCGACTTCGTGCAGTTCACCTACAACGTGAATGACCGCAGCGCCGAGACGCTCTTCGCGATCGCCGCCGACCGCGGCATCGCGGTGATCGTCAATCGCCCCTTCGATGGCGGCAACCTGTTCGGCGCGAAGACGGCGAAGCCGCTTCCGGGATGGGGCGCGGAGCTCGGCTGCCGCTCGTGGGCCGAGGCCTTCCTCAAGTTCGTGATCGCGCAGCCCGCGGTGACCTGCGCCATCCCAGCCACGTCGCGCCTCGCGCACCTGCGCGAGAACATGCGCTCGCTGGCGGGCCCGCTGCCGGACGCGGCGCTGCGCAGGCGCATTGCCGAGGACTACGCACGCGCCTGAAGCACCACCGGCGCGCTATTGCTTGGCGTAGATCTCCCCGCCTTGCTTCACGAACTCCAAGGCCTTCACCTCCATCCCCTTTTTCAGGGCTTCTTCATTGGTGAAGCCGTGCTTGGCGGCGTATTCGCGCACGTCCTGGGTGATCTTCATGGAGCAGAAGTGCGGCCCGCACATGGAGCAGAAATGCGCGAGCTTCGCCCCCTCCTGTGGGAGGGTTTCATCATGGAAAGACTTCGCCTTGTCGGGATCGAGGCCGAGGTTGAACTGGTCCTCCCAGCGGAACTCGAAACGGGCTTTCGAGAGGGCGTTGTCGCGGATTTGCGCCCCGGGGTGGCCCTTGGCGAGGTCGGCCGCGTGCGCCGCGATCTTGTAGGTGATGATGCCTTCCTTCACGTCGTCCTTGTCGGGCAGGCCGAGGTGTTCCTTGGGCGTCACGTAGCAGAGCATCGCGGTGCCGTACCAGCCGATCTGCGCCGCGCCGATGCCGCTGGTGATGTGGTCGTAGCCGGGCGCGATGTCGGTGGTGAGCGGGCCCAGGGTGTAGAACGGCGCCTCGTGGCACTGCTCGAGCTCGAGGTCCATGTTCTCCTTGATGAGCTGCATCGGCACATGGCCGGGACCTTCGATCATCACCTGGCAATCGCGCTTCCAGGCGATCGTCGTGAGCTCGCCCAGCGTGCGCAGCTCCGCGAGCTGCGCCTCGTCGTTGGCGTCGTAGATCGAACCCGGGCGTAGCCCGTCGCCCAGCGAGAACGACACGTCGTAGGCGGCCATGATCTCGCAGATTTCGTCGAACCTCTCGTAGAGGAAGCTCTCCTTGTGGTGCGCGAGGCACCACTTGGCCATGATGCTGCCGCCGCGCGAGACGATCCCGGTCATCCGGCTCGCGGTGAGCGGGATGTAGGGCAGGCGCACGCCCGCGTGGATGGTGAAGTAGTCGACGCCTTGCTCGGCCTGTTCCACGAGGGTGTCGCGATAGATCTCCCAGGTGAGCTCCTCGGCCTTGCCGTCGACCTTCTCGAGCGCCTGGTAGATCGGCACCGTGCCGATCGGCACGGGCGAATTGCGCAGGATCCACTCGCGCGTTTCGTGAATGTGCTTGCCGGTCGAAAGGTCCATCACGGTGTCGCCGCCCCAGCGGATCGCCCACGTCATCTTGTCGACTTCCTCCGCGATCGACGAGGTGAGCGCGGAGTTGCCGATGTTGGCGTTGATCTTCACCAGGAAGTTGCGCCCGATCGCCATCGGTTCGCTCTCGGGATGGTTCACGTTGGCGGGAATGATGGCGCGACCCCGCGCGACCTCGTCGCGCACGAATTCGGGAGTGACCTCCACGGGAATCGCGGCGCCGAACGATTCGCCGCGATGCTGGCGGCCCATGAGCTCGGCGAGCTTCCTGCCCATCGGGCCCGAGGCGACCAGGCCCTGCAGGTATTCGCGCCGGCGCAGGTTCTCGCGAATCGCGATGTACTCCATTTCCGGGGTGACGAGCCCGCGGCGCGCGTAGTGCATCTGCGAGACATTGGCGCCCGGCTTGGCGCGGCGTGGCCGGCGCTTCAACTCGAAGCGCAGCTCGGCGAGCTTCGGATCGGCGAGGCGCTCGCGCCCGAAGCTCGAGGTCGGTCCGTCCAGCACGACGGTATCGCCGCGCCCTTCGATCCACGCCGCGCGCAAGGGCGCGAGGCCCGAGCGGATGTCGATTTTCACTGCGGGATCGGTGTAGGGACCGCTCGTGTCGTAGACGTAGACGGGCGGATTGGACTCGGCGCCAAAAGCGGCCGGCGTGTCGGTCTGCGAGATCTCGCGCATGGGCACGCGGATGTCGGCGCGCGAGCCGCTCACGTAGACCTTGCGCGAGCGGGGCAGCGGGTGGACGGCCGCGTCGTCGACGTGCGCGGCGGTCGCGATGAATTTGGGGTGCGCGTTCATGGCAGCTCCTATTCAAATCGGCGCGGGTCGCGGCGGACGGCGCTACCAGGAGCTTGGGATGGGATCACAACCTCACGCTCCCTACGCCGGCATGACCCGGATCAGGTTCCAAGGGACTCTCTCACCGGCGCGCTCGCGCCGGACCCCTGCGTCTTGCACGCAGTATAGCAACCGGAAGGGCTTGACAGAATTACTATACAGTCGTATAGTTACGTCATGCCCCGCCCCTCGCGCAATCTCGATCGAGCGCTGCTCGCCGCCGGCCGCGAGCTGTTCCCGCACCGCGGATGCGCAAGCCTGTCCGTGCGCGAGGTGGCCGACGCGGCCGGCGTCAACCTCGGCATGTTCCATTACCACTTCAAGTCGCGCGAGGTCTTCCTGCGCGCGGTGATGCAGCACACCTACGAGGAGATGTTCGCGACGCTCACGTTCTCCCTGCAGGAGATGGGCGGCGGCGAAGATGCCGTGGGGAGCCTGCGCCTGGCATTGCGGGTCATCGCCCGCTTCGTCCGTGACAACCGCACGTTCCTCGGGCGCGTGCTCGCCGACGCCTTGTCGGGAGAAGCCTGCGCACGCGAATTCCTGAGAGACAACCTGCCGCGCCATCTGGGCGTCCTGAACGTGCTCATCGCGCGCGGCCAGAGCCAGGGGCGCCTGGCGCAAATCCCGGTCCCGCAAGCGGTGGCGACCTGTGCCGGCGCGCTCGCCATGCCGATCCTTTTCGGCGGCGCGGCGCTCGACATGAACGCGCTCGCGCCGCCGCTCGCGAAGGTGGTCGAAGCATCGCTCGTATCCGACGCCGGCATCGACGAGCGCATCGAGCTCGTGATTCGCGCGATTTCGCGCGAGCCCGCGAGCCACTCCATTGCCAAGCCAACAAGGAAACAACGAGGCAGGCCATGAATCGCACTCTCATTGCGGCTGGCGCCGCCCTGGTCGTGGGCGCGTGCGGCGACAAGCCGCCGCCCTCGCTGCAGGGCTACGTCGAAGGCGAATACGTGCGTGTCGCGGCACCGTTCGCCGGCAAGCTCCTGTCGCTCGACACCCAGCGCGGCGCGACCGTCGTCCCCGGCGCGGCGCTTTTCGCGCTCGAAGCCGAGAGCGAGGATGCGGCGCGGCGCGAGGCCGAGGAGCGGGCGCGCAAGGCCTCCGCGATGGCCGAGGACCTGAGGAAAGGCAAGCGCACCACCGAGATCGACTCCGTGCGCGCCCAGCTGGCGCAGGCCGAAGTGACCGCGACTTATTCCGAAAAGGAATGGCGCCGCCAGCTCGACCTCGTCTCCAAGGGCTTCGTGAGCCAGAGCCGCGCCGACGAGGCCAAGGCGGCGCGCGACCGCGACCACGGCAAGGTGGTCGAGCTGCAGAACGAGCTCGCGACTACGCAGTCGGGCTCGCGTCCCGACGAGATCAAGGCCGCCGAGGCGGAAGCCGCCGCGGCACGCGAATCGCTCGCCCAGGCCGACTGGCGACTGCGACAGCGGTCGGTCGCGGCAACCGTCGGCGGCACCGTGACCGACACGCTCTTCGTGCGTGGTGAATGGGTTCCCGCCGGCGCCCCCGTGGTCGCGATGCTTCCGCCGGGCAACGTGAAAGTTCGCTTCTTCGTCCCCGAGCCGCGATTGGGGAGCGTCAAGGTGGGGCAGAAGGTGGCCATCGCCTGCGACGGTTGCGCCGCACCGATCGGCGGCACCGTGTCCTTCATCGCGCCGCAGGCGGAATACACGCCGCCCGTCATCTACAGCAAGGACAGCCGCGCGAAGCTGGTCTTCCTGGTCGAGGCGCGCCCGGCGCCCGAAGACGCGGCGAGACTGCATCCGGGCCAGCCCGTGGACGTAACGCTTCCATGAGCGAGGGCCGGGAGATGGAGCAGACGAAAGACACGTCTTCGCGAAATGGATCGCTTGCCATCGACGTCGAGGGCCTGACCAAGAGTTTCGGCGGCAAGGTCGCCGTGGACCACTTCTCGATGAAGGTGCAGCGCGGGGCGATCTACGGCTTTCTCGGCCCCAACGGCAGCGGCAAGACGACCACCATCCGCATGATCTGCGGATTGCTCACTCCGGATTCGGGGCGCGGCATCGTCCTGGGCCACGACATCGCGCGCGACGCCGAGCTCATCAAGCGCGAGGTGGGCTACATGACGCAGAAGTTCAGCCTCTACGAGGACCTCTCGATCGAGGAGAACCTCGACTTCGTCGCCCGCATGTACCGCGTTGCCGAGCGCAAGCGCCGTGTCGCGGCGGCGCTCGAGGGCCTGGGGCTTGCCTCGCGCAAGGGCCAGCTCGCCGGCACGCTCTCCGGCGGATGGAAGCAACGCCTCGCCCTCGCCGCCTGCCTGATCCACGAGCCCAAGCTGCTCCTTCTCGACGAGCCGACCGCCGGCGTGGACCCCGGGGCGCGGCGCGAATTCTGGGAGCACATCCACGACCTCGCGCATTCGGGCATCACGGTGCTCGTGAGCACGCACTACATGGACGAGGCGGAGCGCTGCCACGCGCTCGCCTATATCGCCTACGGCAAGCTCCTCGCGCACGGAACGATCCGCGAGGTGATCGACCAGGCCGGGCTCGCGACCTGGGAGGTCGAGGGCGACGATCTCATGTCGATCGCGCCCGAGCTGCGCGGGCACCGACCACGCGGGGCTCGAGCGCGCCATGCAGGCGATCGCGCGCCGGCCGGGCATCGTTGCGCGCCAGGTCGACGCCGGCCTCGAGGACGTGTTCATCCACCTGATGCGCGGCCTGGGCGACGGCGCGGCGCGGGTCGAGCACTGAGAGGCGCCATGTTCGCCGCCCACAGGTTCTTCGCCGTGCTCATGAAGGAATTCGTGCAGATGCGGCGCGACCGGCTCACCTTCGCGATGATGATCGGCGTGCCGGTGATGCAGCTCGTCCTCTTCGGCTTCGCCATCAACATGGACCCGAAGGCGCTCCCGGCGGCAGTGGTGAGCGCCGATTCGAGCCCGTTCTCGCGCTCGCTGGTGCGCGCCCTCGAGAACACCGGTTACTTCAAGGTGGTCGCGACACCCGCGACCGTGGGCGAGGCCGACCGATTGCTCACTCGCGGCAACGTGCAGTTCGTGCTGCAGGTGCCCGAGGACTTCTCGCGCAAGCTGCAGCGCGGTGAGCGCGCGACGGTGCTCGTGGAGGCGGACGCGACTGATCCGGCGGCGACCAGCAACGCGCTCGGCGCGCTCGCGCAGGTGGGGCTCACCGGCCTGGACCACGACCTCACCGGCGCGCTCGCCGCCATGAAGTCGGGGCCCGCGCCCTTCGAGATCCGCGTGCACCGGCGCTACAACCCGGAAGGCATCACGCAATACAACATCGTTCCCGGGCTGATGGGCGTGGTGCTCACGATGACCATGGTGATGATGACCTCGATCGCGATGACGCGCGAGCGCGAGCGCGGCACGATGGAGAACCTTCTCGCCACGCCGGTGCGCCCCATCGAGGTGATGCTCGGCAAGATCGTGCCCTACATCGTCGTCGGCTACGTGCAGGTCGTGGTGATCCTCACCGCGGCGAAGTACCTCTTCGAGGTGCCGATGGTCGGCAGCCTCGTGCTGCTCTCGACCCTCCTCATCCTCTTCATCGCCACCAACCTCGCCATCGGCTTCACCTTCTCGACGCTGGCCAAGAGCCAGATGCAGGCGATGCAGATGACCATGTTCTTCTTCCTGCCCTCGATGCTGCTCTCGGGATTCATGTTCCCGTTCCGCGGCATGCCGCAGTGGGCGCAGGTCCTGGGCGAGGTGCTCCCGCTCACGCACTTCCTGCGCATCGTGCGCGCCATCCTCCTCAAGGGAAGCGGGATCGCCGACGTCGCCCAGCACATCTGGCCGCTCGCGCTGATCCTGCTGGTGGTGTCGGCGGCGGCCCTGAAGCGCTACCAGCGCACCCTCGACTGACGCGTTGGCAGGAGTCTCGTTTGCTACAATCCGCCTTCCTCTCGCGCCGCGTATCGACTCGCGGCCAACCGCGGCAAGGGCCATGAACATCGAACAAGCGCGCTTCAACATGATCGAGCAGCAGATCCGGCCCTGGGAGGTGCTGGATACGGAGGTGCTCGACCTGCTCTTCGAGGTCAAGCGCGAGGACTTCGTGCCGGCCGAGCATCGCAGCCTCGCCTTCGCCGATCTCGAGATCCCGCTGGGCCACGGGGAAGCGATGATGCAGCCCAAGGTCGAGGCCCGCATCCTGCAGGAGCTCGCGGTGCAGCCGCACGAGAACGCCTACGAGGTCGGGACCGGATCGGGCTACTTCACCGCGCTGCTTGCGCGGCGCGCGCGCCACGTCACGAGCGCCGAGATCCACGCCGATTTCAAGTCGACCGCCGCGACGAAGCTTCGCGCCGCGGGCAACGTGACCCTCGTCGAGGGCGACGGCGCTCGCGCGCCGCTCGTGCCGTCGACCTTCGACGTGATCGTCCTCACCGGATCGACGCCGGTCCTGCCGCAGGCCTTCCTCGACCAGCTCGCCCCGGGCGGGCGACTCTTCGCCGTCGTCGGCGATGCCCCGGTGATGAAGGCGGTCCTGGTGCGCCAGCCGGTGGCCGGGGCCTTCCAGCGCGTCGAGCTCTTCGAGACCCTGCTCAGGCCGCTCGCGAACGCCGCGCAGCCCGCACGATTCCGCTTCTAGGCGAATCCGGAACGCCCTTCGGAGCCGTCATAGCCCCATTGCCCGAATTTACGAGAACGAGACCGAAAGCTTTCCCGATGAGACTGAGCCGCATCATCCCAGCGTTCGCCCTGTGCGCCGCGCTTCCCGCCGCCCAGGGCGCCGACCTGGTCGCGGTATACCGCGACGCGCTCGTGAGCGACCCCGTGTTCCTTTCCGCCCGCGCCGCATACCAGGCCGGGATGGAGAAGTATCCGCAGGCGCGCGCGGGCTACCTGCCGAGCGTGAACGGCAACGCCTCCGCGTTCCGCAACGACGTGAAGCTCGAAGGCCAGGGCCACCTGAAGTACGACACCACTGTCTACGGCGTCACGCTTACGCAGCCGATCTTCCGCCTGCAGAACTGGATCGCGCTCGGGCAAGGCCGCCAGCAGGTCGTCCAGGCCGAGGCCGCATTCGGCACGGCGCAGGAGGACTTGATCCTGCGCGTCGCGCAAGCCTACTTCGACGTGCTCCTCGCGCAGGACAACGTCGCGCTCTCGGAGGCGCAGAAGGTCGCGATTTCCGAGCAGCTCGCGCAGGCGAAGCGCAATTTCGAGGTCGGCACCTCGACCATCGTCGACACGCTCGAGGCGCAGGCGCGCTACGACCAGTCGGGCGCCAAGGCGATCTCGGATGCGAACGACCTCGAGATCAAGAAACGCGCGCTGCAGCAGCTCGTCGGCAAGCCGATCGTCGGCCTCACGCCGCTCAGGGACCCGCTGCAGCTCGCTCCGCCGCGCCCGGCGAGCGCCGAGGAATGGGAGAAGAGCGCGGTCGATTCGAGCTTCAGCGTGGCCTTCGCGCGCGCCGGCCTCGAGATCGCGCAATCCGAAGTCAACCGGCAACGCGCCGGCCACCTTCCCACCGTGGACTTGAGCGGCAGCTACACGCACGGGCACGATCCGACCAAAGTCGTCCCGGGCGTGATCGGCGCGGGAAGCGAGGTCACCTCCCTCGGCGTGGTGCTCTCGGTGCCGATCTTCGCGGGCGGGCTCACGCAGTCGCGGGTGCGCGAGGCGCTTGCGAACCGCACCAAGGCCGAGCAGGACTTCGAGAATACGCAGCGCGGCGTGGTGTTGTCGGTGCGGACCAACTTCCTCAACGTGACCAGCGGCATCGCGCAGGTCCAGGCGCTAGAGCAGGCGCTCGCCTCGACGCAGAGCCAGCTCGATTCGACCATCCTCGGCCGCGACGTCGGCGTGCGCACCAGCGTGGACGTGCTCAACGCGCAGCAGCAGGTCTTCCAGACGCGCCGCGACCTGCAGCAGGCGCGCTACAACTATCTCATCAGCACGCTGCGCCTCAAGGCCGCGACCGGCATCCTCGCCGAGGCGGACGTCGAGGAATTGAACCGCACGCTAGCGCGCTGAGGACAGCGCGGTCGCGTCGATCCAGGCCGCGAGGCGCTCGACCGCGCCGCGGTGCGTGGCGACGAACTCCCGCCCCTTCTCGCCCATCTCGAGGCGCCTGGCATCGTCGCCGCTCAACGCGGCCGCGGCCCGCAGCGCTTCGGGCGCGTCTCGCACCCTCGCGGCCGCGCCCGCCGCGATCGCGCCCCTCGCCGCCTCTTCGAAGTTATAGGTGTGCGGGCCGACGATCACCGGGCGGCCGAGCGCGCAGGCCTCGATCAGGTTCTGGCCGCCGAACTTGAGCAGGCTGCCACCGACGATCACCACGTCGGCGGCGGCGTAGTAAGCGAGCATTTCGCCCATCGAGTCGCCGACGAGCACGCGCGTGCCGGAGTCGACCGCGGTCTCGGCGCTGCGCCGCGCGGGCGCGAATCCCCGGTCGGCCGCGAGCCGCGCGACCTCATCGAAGCGCTGCGGGTGGCGCGGCACCAGGACGAGGAGCGCATCGGGCGCATGCGCTTCGGCGGCGAACGCGTCGAGGAGCAGCGCTTCCTCGCCTTCTCGCGTGCTTCCGGCGACCCACACGCGCCGGTCGCCGCCGAAGAGGGCGCGAAACCGCCTCCCCTTCTCGAGCATCGCCCCGGGGACCACGAGGTCGAACTTCACGTTGCCGAGGACGACCGGCGCGCGCGCTCCCACGGCGGCGAGCCTCGCGGCGTCCTCTGCGGTTTGCGCGGCGACTCCCGCGAGGTTGGCGAACGCCCAACGCGACAGCCAAGGCGCTCGCGCGTAGCCGCGCGCTGATTTCTCCGAGAGGCGCGCATTGGCGAGCATCACCGGCACCGCGGCGCGCGCGGCTTCCTCCAGCAGGCGCGGCCAGATCTCGGTCTCTAGGATCACGCCGAGCTCCGGGCGGAAGTGCGCGAGGAAGCGGCGTGTCGCGAAGCCCAGGTCGTAAGGCAGCCAGGCGCGCTCGACGCGATCGCCGAACAGCTCCTCGCCCGCCGCGAAGCCCGTTGGCGTCATGTGGGTGAGGAGGATGCGGTGGCCCGGGTGCCTTGCGGCGAGCGCTTCGACCAGCGGCGCGGCGGCGCGTGTCTCGCCCACGGAGACCGCGTGAATCCAGATGCGCCGCGCGGGTTCCACGGCCGCGTAGAAGCCGAAGCGCTCGGCGAGGCGGTCAAGGTAGCCGCGCTGGCGGCGCGAGCGCCAGGCGAGGCGCGCGATGAGCAGCGGAGCCGCCAGGGCCCACGCCAGCGCATACAGGAAACGCGTCATTCTTCGCGCGCGCCGAATCCGATCGCCGCCGCGACCGCCTCGACGCCCGGCGCGTTGCCCGCGCCGCCGACGTTGAGCGCATGCGCTCCGCCGTGCAGGCCCGTGAGCTCCGGGCGCGTCGCGCAATAGATCCCGACCGTGGGCACGTCGAGCGCTACCGCGAGATGCGTGAGCCCGGTGTCGACTCCCACCACGCCGTCGGCGTGGGCGAGGAGCGCCGCCGCTTCCGCGAGCGGCATCGCCGGAGCCGCGAGGCCGAGCGGAACTTCGGCGGCAAGGCGCGCCGCACCGGCGCGTTCGGCCGCGCTACCTCCCGGGAACACCGTGGCGAGCCCCTGGGCGGCAAGCATGCGCCCGAGCTCGATCCAGCGCTCGTCGGGCCAGCGCTTCGCCGCGCGGCTCGCGGCATGCAGCATCACGGCGTAGCGCGCGGCCGGCGCCCACGCGGGCCGCGCCTCGGGGATGGTGAGCCCGTAGCGCGGCGGTCCATCGGGCGAGTAACCGAAGATCTCCGCCACCAGGCGGCGGTTGCGCTCCACCGCGTGCAGCGTGCGCGGCACGGCGATCTTCACGTCGTAGAAGCGCGCCGCGAGGCGTTCGCGGGCGCTCATGGCATCGGGTCCGAACGCCGGCGCGCGCGCAAGCCGCGACACGAACGCGCTCTTGAGGAGACCCTGGCTATCGACCACGTAATCCCAGCCTCGGCGCAGCGCCCGGCGCGTTGCGGCGATGTCGCGCCAGGCGGACGGGCGCAGCGGATTGCGCCTGAGGCCGCGCAGGTTGATGGCGATCGCCTCGGTGATCGCCGGATGCAGCCTCACCACGTCGACGTAGGCTTCCTCGACGACCCAGGCGACGTGCGCCCCGGGACGCTGCCGGGCGAGATCGGTGACCGCGGGAAGGTGATGCACCACGTCGCCGAGCGAGGAAAGCTTCACGAACAGGATCCGCGGCTCGCGCATGGCGCATTCTAATCCCATGGCTACGGGTAAAATGGCGCACCTCTCGCGTAGCGTCGATCCTCCACGTGGCGAAACTCGCCGACGACAAAGTTCCCCTCACCGTCGCCGTCATCACGCTCAATGCGGGTGCGCGGCTTGGCGCGTGCCTCGCGAGCGCGGGCTTCGCCGACGAGCTGCTGGTGGTCGATTCGGGAAGCACCGACGACACGGTCGAGGTCGCGCGGCGCCACGGAGCGCGGGTCGAGTCGAAGGAGTGGCTCGGCTTCGGCCGCCAGAAGCAGCACGCGGTCGCTCTCGCGCGCCACGACTGGGTGTTGTGCCTGGATTCCGACGAGCGCGTCACCGAGGGCCTGGAGCGCGCGATTCGCGAGGCGATGGCGGCGCCGCGCTATCACGCCTACCGCTTCACGCGCCGCAATCGCTTCCTCGGGCGCTGGCTCGCGCACGGCGAGGGCTATCCCGACTGGTGCCTGCGCCTGTTCCACCGCGCGCACGCCGGCTGGTCGGGAGACGAGGTGCACGAGGTGGTGCTCACCACGGCCCAGGTCGGGCGCCTCGAAGGCGACCTGCTGCACGAGTCGGTGGAGGACATCGCCACCTACCTCGCCAAGCACAACCGCTTCAGCACCGCGCACGCGCAAATGCTCTATTCGCAGGGCACGCGCACGAGCCCCGCGCGCGTCGCGCTGAGCCCGGTGATCCGCTTCGCCAAGTACTACGTCTTTCGCCTCGGCTTCCTCGACGGGATCGAGGGAATGGCGCATTGCCTGATCGGCGCGTGGTACTCGTTCGTGAAGCACCTCAAGCTCTACGAGCTGCAAGGCGGCCACGGCCCCGCCGCGGCGAAGGAACGCAAGTGAGCGCCGTCGCGGCGGCGCCGCTCTCGATCGCTTTCGTGCGCCAGCAGTTCGCCGGCTTCGGCGGCGCGGAGCTCTTCCTCGCGACCGCGATGCGGGCGCTGCGCGACGCGGGCGCGCGCGTGAGCCTCATCACGCGCTCGTGGAAGGCAGCGAGCGACGCGACCATCGTGGTGTGCAATCCGTGGGCCGCGGGGCGGCTGTGGCGCGAGGCAAGCTTCGCGCGCGCGGTGCGCGGGCTGATGCGCGAGCGCCGCTTCGACATCGTCCAGTCGCACGAGCGCATTCCGGGTTGCGACGTCTACCGCGCGGGCGACGGCGTGCACCTCGAATGGCTGCGCCAGCTCGAGCGCGTGAGCACCCGGGCCGCCTCGGCCGCGCGGCGCCTGCATCCTTTCCACCGCTACCTTGCGGAGGCCGAGCGGCGTACGCTCGCCGCGCCGCAGTTGAAGGCGGTGATCTGCAATTCCGCCATGGTGAGGGACGAGATCCGCGCGCGCTACGGTGTCCCGGAGGCGATGCTCAAGGTGATCTACAGCGGCGTCGATCTCGGGCGCTTCTCGCCCGATGGCGCGACGCAGGCGCCGCGGCGCCTGCGTGAGCGGCTCGGCATCGCGCCGCGCGCGCTGCTCGCCCTCCTCGTGGGCTCCGGATACCGGCGCAAGGGCGTGGAGGCGGCGATGCGGGCGATCGCGCGATTGGGCGATGCTTGCCTGGTGGTCGCGGGACGCGAAAGCCATCCGGGACGCTACCGGCGCCTCGCCGACGATCTCGGCATCGCCGGGCGCGTGCGCTTCCTCGGGCCGGTCGAGGACGTGCGCTCGCTCTACGCGGGTGCCGACGTATTCGTGCTGCCGACGCTTTATGATCCGTTTCCCAACGCGGCCCTCGAGGCGATCGCGATGAACCTGCCCGTGGTCACCAGCACCAAGAGCGGCGCGGCCGAGGTCGTCGCCCGCCACGGCCTCGGCGCGGTATGCGACGCGCTCGACATCGAGGGCCTCGCGGCGGCGATCGAGGGCCTGCGCGACGAAGCGGCGCGCGCGAGTTGCCGCGAGAATTGCCGCCGCGTCGCGCCCGAGTTCGCCATCGAGCGCATGTCGGCCGATTACCTCGCGGTCTACCAGGGACTCGCCGCCGGGACGCGCGCATGACGATCCTCGTGACCGGCGGCGCGGGCTTCATTGGCGCCAACTTCATCCTCGACTGGATCAGCGGCGGCGGCGAGGCGGTCGTGAATCTCGACAAGCTCACCTATGCCGGCAATCCTGCGAGCCTCGCGGCGCTCGCGAGGGATCCGCGCCATGCTTTCGTGCACGGCGACATCGGCGATGCGGCGCTGCTCGAGCGCCTGTTCGCCGAGCATCGCCCGCGCGCGGTCGTGCACTTCGCCGCGGAAAGCCACGTCGATCGCTCGATCCACGGGCCCGCGGCGTTCATCGAGACCAACGTCGTGGGCACGCTGGTGCTGCTGGAGGCGGCGCGCGCGGCCTGGCAGCGACTTGAGGGCGATGCAAAAGCGGCTTTCCGCTTTCTCCACGTGTCGACCGACGAGGTCTACGGCTCCCTGCGAGAATCTGATCCGCCATTCACCGAATCGTCGCCCTACGCGCCCAACAGCCCATACTCCGCGTCCAAGGCCGGCTCCGACCACCTCGCCCGCGCCTACCACCATACTTACGGGCTGCCGGTCATCACCACCAATTGCTCTAACAACTATGGCCCGTTCCAGTTTCCCGAAAAGCTCATTCCCCTCATGATCTGCAACGCGCTCGAAGGCAAGCCCCTGCCGGTCTACGGCGATGGCCGGCAGGTGCGCGACTGGCTTTATGTCGGCGATCATTGCTCCGGGATCCGCACGGCGCTCGCCGACGGGCGCCCCGGCGAGGTCTACAACATCGGCGGTGGCGCCGAGCGGCGCAACATCGACGTGGTGAACGCGATCTGCGATGCGCTCGAGAAGGCAGTGCCGCGCCCCGGCGGCTATCGCGCCCTCGTCAAGCAAGTCGCCGATCGCCCCGGCCACGACCGCCGCTACGCCATCGACGCGACGAAGATCCGCACCGAGCTCGGCTGGCGGGCGCGCGAAACTTTCGAAAGCGGCCTTGCGAGGACCTTGAAGTGGTACCTGGACAATGCCGAGTGGGTTGCGCGGGTGAAGAGCGGGGAATATCGCCGCTGGCTCGAGCTCAACTACGCGGCGAGGAGCGCGCCATGAGACGCCGCGGCATCATCCTCGCGGGAGGTTCGGGGACGCGCCTGTATCCGGCGACGCGCGTGGTGTCCAAGCAGCTGCTGCCGGTGTACGACAAGCCGATGGTCTATTACCCGCTCTCCACGCTGATGCTTGCCGGCATCCGCGAGATTCTCGTGATCTCCACGCCGCACGACACGCCCCTCTTCCGCGACCTGCTCGGCGACGGGCGCGACTGGGGCCTCGAGATCTCCTACGTGGTGCAGCCGAAGCCCGAAGGCCTCGCGCAGGCCTTCGTCATCGGCGCCGACTTCGTCGACGCGCAGCCGAGCTGCCTCATCCTGGGCGACAACATCTTCCACGGCCACGACTTGGTCACCTCGCTGCAACGCGCCACCGCGAGCGCCGCGGGAGCGACCGTGTTCGCCTACCCGGTGAAGGATCCGCAGCGCTACGGCGTGGTCGAGTTCGACGCCAAGGGGCACGCGGTCTCGATCGAGGAAAAGCCGCAGCGCCCGAAGTCGCGCTACGCGGTCACCGGGATCTACTTCTACGACCAGCGCGTGGTGGACATCGCGCGCGCTCTCAAGCCCTCGAAACGCGGCGAGCTCGAGATCACCGACGTGAATCGCGCCTACCTCGAGGCGGGCGAGCTGCGTGTCGAGGTGATGGGGCGCGGCACGGCGTGGCTCGATACCGGCACCCACGAGAGCTTGCTCGAGGCCTCGCACTTCATCGAGACCATCGAGCGGCGCCAGGGGCTCAAGATCGCCTGCCCCGAGGAGATCGCCTTCCGCATGGGCTACATCGACTCCGCCGCGCTCGAGCGCCTCGCCGCGCCGATGGCGAAGAGCGCCTACGGCCAGTACCTCCTCGAGGTGCTGCGCGACCGGGTGCTGTAGTGAAGGCGATCGCGACGGCGCTCGCCGAAGTGCTGGTGATCGAGCCCGCGGTGTTCGGCGATGCGCGCGGCGCCTTCTTCGAAAGCTGGAACAAGCGCTCGTTCGCCGCGCTCGTGGGCCGTGACGTGGACTTCGTCCAGGACAACCACTCGTCGTCGGCCGGCGGCGTGCTGCGCGGCCTGCACTACCAGGTGCGCCAGGCGCAGGGAAAGCTCGTCCGCGTGATCTCCGGCGAGGTGTTCGATGTCGCCGTGGACCTCAGGCGCTCCTCGAAGACATTCGGCCGCTGGGTCGGCGAGCGCCTCTCGGCGGACAACCGCCGCATGATGTGGATTCCCGAGGGATTCGCCCACGGTTTCCTGGTGCTCTCCGAGCGCGCCGAGTTCCTCTACAAGACGACCGACTACTACGCACCCGGGCACGAGCGCACGCTCCTCTGGAACGATCCCGCGCTCGGCATCGCCTGGCCGCTCTCGGGCGACCCGGTGCTCAAGCCCAACGACGCCGCGGGATTGCCGCTCGCGCGCGCCGAGACCTTTCCGTGATCCGCGTGCTGGTGACCGGCTCCCGCGGACAGGTGGGGGCCGAGGTCGCGCGCTCGCTGGCCGCTCGCGC
>WNFM01346680.1_pt1 | contig 20626 bp, 18 predicted proteins | sample 5400271 | NCBI WGS metagenome assembly WNFM01 (sample SAMN13153352, study PRJNA577476) | soil metagenome | isolation source: 60 cm saprolite on Douglas fir-dominated hillslope | place: USA:California | collected 2013-09-17
CTACTCATCAGAACCTCTCAGGCAGGACGAGGGCCACGAACAGGTAGATCGTCAGCAGGACGCCGCCGATCAGGCCGATCCAGTTCTCAACGCTCAAAGCGCTCGACCCCCTTGACCAGAAGCCAGAGCACGCCGAAGGCGCCGATGGTCATGGCGATAAAGCCGAGGTCCCAACCCCACATAAGCCCTCCCAGGGCCGTTGCGTACGTCAGATAGGCATCCGGAGCCCCGGGGGCTCCCGAGACCGGTCATACGGCCCACAGTCAACGCCCCCGAGCGCCCGAAATACCCGGCCCATGCGCGACCCAAGCGGGCCCGCGGCGATCCCTAACAGAACCCATGCGCTGGCCCGCCCGACGGCGACGGCACCGCCAGGCACGAAGCCTCTGCCATTAGGTAAGCGCGGTCTCAACGAAATACGGGGGGCTGCCCATATGCTTATCAGCCCAGCCATTGCCGTCCGCGGAGCAGGCGGCCGGGCTGTGCCGCCGCCAGCGCCCTCGTCTGCCCGGTCCCCGCTTCGGCCTGTTGCGCCGGTCGCCCGAGTAGGTTTCCGGCCACACCATGACATCCCGGGCCTCGCCCTGGCGGGGCATAACTCTTTTCCCGTTGCTTACCAAGTCATTACCGAGCACGCGGGCATTACCCGACATCTGACCCGTATCATGCTTCCCGGCACCCACGCTCGGCCAGCGGCACGCTAGCAGCTTTTCCCGGGGATAGCGCACGGCTGACCAAACGAACTACCTGGCGCTTGCGGGGGCCGCGGTGACGTCCATCCCTGCGATTTAAGGTACTTTGTCGCGGGGAGATCAGCATGCACGAGGGCTCTCGGAACCAGAGCCCGCGGCATCTCGGGAAGGGCTGTGATGGCAGCGAGGCGCCTCGGCATGCGGGCGGGCTGCGTCATGATCGTCGCCGTGGCCACGGCCGCTCTGCTGGCCGGGTGCTCGTCATCCAGGCCGGCGGCGGCCAGGCGGCCGGCGGCCAGGCCCGCACGGGTCGCGGGCGGCCCGTCCGGCACGTACGTGGTGCCCCCGGGGATCCACAAGATCAAGCACGTGATCATCGTCATGCAGGAGAACAGGTCGTTCGACAGCTACTTCGGGACCTATCCCGGAGCGGACGGCATCCCGATGCGCGCCGCGGTACCCACGGTGTGCGTGCCGAACCCGGTCGGGGGATGCACCCGGCCCTACCACGACATCCATGACGTGAACGGCGGCGGGCCGCACGCCGAGTCCAATGCCGTGGCCGACGTGGCTAGCGGGCGGATGACCGGGTTCATCCATGAGCGTGACGTGGCCCAGGCGACCTGCGGTAACATCAACGACCCGGCGTGCAGCGGAGGCGGCCCGCCCGACGTGATGGGATACCACACCGCGGCCGAGATACCCGACTACTGGACGTACGCCCGGGACTTCGTGCTCCAGGACCACATGTTCGAGCCGGTGAGCTCGTGGTCGCTGCCGGACCACCTGTATCAGGTGTCGGCCTGGTCAGCCAGGTGCCGCACCCGCTCGCCGATGAGCTGCGTCAACGACATCGTCGGGCCCTACGGGGTCAAGCAGTTCAACCAGGCCGTCCAGCAGGAGCTGACCTCCGGCCAGACGTCGATCGACCTGGCCTGGACCGACATCACCTGGCTGCTGTACGCCCACCACGTCAGCTGGGCCTACTACGTGCAGGCCGGCATCCAGCCCGACTGCGGCTACGACTCAGTCGAGGCGTGCGCCGCGGTCAAGCAGAGCGTCGCGACGCCGGGCATCTGGAACCCGCTCCCGCTCTTCGGCGACGTCCAGCACGACCACCAGCTGCGCAACATCCAGTCCCTCGATTCCTACTTCGCCGCGGCCAAGGCGGGGAAGCTGCCGGCGGTCAGCTGGATCACCCCGTCCGGCAACGACAGCGAGCATCCCCCCGCCAGCGTGCACCAGGGCCAGGCCTTCGCCACCGCGGTCATCAACGCGGCGATGAAGAGCCCGGACTGGAAGTCCACGGCGATCTTCCTCAGCTGGGACGACTGGGGCGGCTTCTACGACCACGTCGTGCCCCCCGCCGTCGACCAGAACGGCTACGGCCTGCGCGTCCCGGGGATCGTGATCTCGCCGTACGCCCGCCGGGGCTTCATCGACCACCAGACGCTCAGCAGCGACGCCTACCTGAAGTTCATCGAGGACGACTTCCTCGGCGGCGCCCGGCTCGACCCGAGGACCGACCGCCGCCCCGACCCCAGGCCCGACGTGCGCGAGGATGAGCCGCTGCTGGGCAACCTGGTGCAGGACTTCAACTTCAGCCAGACACCGCGCCCGCCGGTGCTGCTGCCCACCAACCCGGCCACCGACTCGCCGTCGATCCCCGCCTACTTCCAGGGCCGGCCCGCCTGCGGTGGCTGCACCACCCCGCCCCCGGGATAGCACTGCCATCCGGCCGGGCCCCGTCTCAGAGGTGGATCGGCGGCCACAGGTCATGCTGGGCGGCGATCGGGTCTCCGGCCCACTCCTGCATCGCGTCCAGGTTGTCGTGGGCCGGGTACCTGGCCGCGGCCGGGCCGTCGGCGAAGGCGCGCAGCAGGTTGGTGGTGACGCGCCTGGTGAAGGCGGCGGCGCGCCGGTTCAGGCCGAACAGGCGAAGTCCGTTGCAGCACGCCACCCAGCGCATCGTCCCGGCGGCGAACACCCCGGCGCCGCCGCGGTGGGTGTAATAGGCCGAGTCCGAGTAGCTGTTGACCCCGCGGCAGGTCAGCGGCGAGTGGGAGAGCACCTCGATCGGCCGCTCGACCGGGTAGACGGGGTTGACCCGGTCGTACTCGATGCCGACCAGCCCGGTGAACGCGGCCGGCGACGCGACGACGTAGGCGGCGTCGGTGGGATTCGACTCATAGAGCGTGCCGATCAGCGACGACTCCGGATCCGGGCTGGGCGGCTCCCGCCAGTCGCTGGTGACCAGCGCGTTGTCCTTGCCGTACATCGGGTCCTGCAGGTAGCTGGTCTTGTAGCAGATGATCAGCCGCCGCTCGCCCAGCGCCGTGCTGGCCAGCCGGGTCCGCCGGAACATCGTGTTCGCGCCGAGAAAGGCCAGGTTCGTGCCCGCGTCCCTGGCCGCGGTGACGTGCGCCCGCTCCCGTGGGGTCCAGTACTCGTCGTGGCCCGGCGCGAACATGGCGGTCGCCCCGTCCAGCAGGTGCGGGTCGCCGTCGATGTCCATGCTGGTGACGTAGGCGAGCGGCAGGCCGGCCCGTTCGGCCAGCTCGATGATCGCCCGCTCGTGGTACAGGAACATGTAAGCGCCGTTGGCGTCGTACGGCCGGTCGAGGCTGACCGCCAGCGAGCGGTTGCTGTAGTCAGCCGTCCCGCCGGGCCCGTTGTACAGGTCGTAGCCGCCCCAGGTGTTGTAGGCCTGCCAGGTCTCGACCCCGTTCTTGATCACTACCTTGCCGGCGGTGCTGGCCGACCGGACGGTCACCGGGACGAACCGCTGCGCGCCGGACTCGGCATCCAGCCGCAGCAGGTAGGAGCCCACCGGCCAGCCCTCGGTCGGCACGGTCAGCGAGGGGCCCCAGTCGGCGTGCACGGTGTTGGTCCCGGCGGTCAGGGCCGGCGGGCGCACGGTCCGCGACCGCCACACCTTCCGGGCCAGGTCGCCGCGGTACCAGCCCATCCGGAACGCGCTGACGGTGAACGAGCGCGCGGTGGTCGACGCGTACAGCGTGATCGGCTCGCCGGGCAGCACGCTCGCCTGCCCGGCGTAGCCCACCATCGCTTCGGGCGCGCCGAGGTGCCTGATGCTCCAGTACGGGTCGCCGGGGAGCAGGTTCTCGCTCACCGTCCGACGATGCGCCACGGTCGGCCGGGACCCGGACGACCCGGTGCCTCCCGACCCCGGGCCTGAACTGCCGCACCCGGTGGCGACGGCCGCCGGCACCGCGGCAGCGGCCAGGCCGATGAAGGCCCGCCGCGAGGGGCCGCCCGAACTCATGCCATAAAGGATGACACGGCCCAGCATGTCGCCGGCCACGATCCGCCAACTGCGGTTAGCGTGCCGCGCGTCGCGGCTCACCTGGTGGCGAGGCAGGAACGCCGGGGGTGCGACATTGACGCGAGCCGCCGGAAAGTGGGATAACTTGCTGCCAGGGCGACCGCTAGCAAGGACAGTGACATAACGTCGCCTGCCATCAAGGAGTAAGAATGCTGCCCGGCGTACGGCCGTCTGCCCCGGTGCGGCGATTTCGGCTACGCCCGGGTTCGCCATGACCGCTCCGCGAGCCATGACCGGGCTGCATCTCGCGACCCGCGTCGGCGCGGCGATTAGCCGGCGCAGGCCCGCCCCGCCCGCGCCGCCGGAGGCGGCAGGCGACGTACCGGGGCGGCCGTGGCGGGGCTGGGCCGTCGCGGCGCTGCGCCGTCACTGGCTGGTATCCGTGCTGCTGGCCGCCGGGCTGGTGCTGCGAGTGCTGAGCCTGGTCGCCTACCGGCCCGCGCTGATCTACATCGATTCGCTGAAGTACCTGTACGGCGCGTCGCCTGGCGCTGACCCGCTCGGGTACCAGCTGCTGCTGAAGGTCATCCTGCCGCTCGGCGACCTGGGCACCGTCGCCCTGATCCAGCATCTGCTCGGCCTGGCGATGGGGGTCGTGCTGTACGCCGTGCTGCTGCGTCGTGGCGTCAGCCGCTGGCTGGCGGCCCTCGCCGTCGCGCCCGTGCTGCTGGACGCCTACCAGCTGGAGATGGAGCAGATGATCATGCCCGACGTCTGGTTCGAGGCGCTGGTCGTGGCGGGGCTGGCCGTGCTGCTCTGGCGGCCCGCCTCGGCGACCTTTCACCAGCTGGGGGAGACCCTGGTCCTGCCCGCGGTGGTCTACCTGCTGGCGTCCGGGGGCGGGTGGCGGCGGGCGGTCGGCCTGTCGGCCGTGCTGTCGGCTGCCTTCGCGCTGCCGATCCTCGGCTATTGCAGCTGGTCCTACGCCCGCACCGGGCAGTTCTGGCTGGCCCACGGGCAGGGCACCGCGGGCCGGATGGCGGCGGCCGCCGACTGCGGCACGCTGAAGCTGCCCGCCGCGGCGCGGCCGTTGTGCCCGACCCAGCGGGAGCAGGCCCAGGGTCCCGACTGGCTCCAGCATTCCGGCGCGTCGCCGCTGTACGCCACCGCCCTGCCGCCCGCAGCGAGCCGGAGCGCGCTGATCTCGGCCTTGACCACGGCCGTGGAGCACCAGCAGCCGCTGCGCGTGGCGGGCTCGATCGTCGGTGATTCGCTGCGCCTGTTTGCCGCCACCCGCGCGCAGACCGGGGGGGTCGCGCCCATCTCGCGCTGGCAGTTCCAGACCCGGTACCCGACCTACCCGCAGTGGATCACGCTAGGTCAACCGAACACCATCATCGTCGGCCTGCAGCGCCGGGCGTTCGGGCCGTTCCGGTACTACCCGCTCACACCGTCCTACGGCGGCACGGCCCGGGTCGACCGGCCCGTCGCCGCATTCCTGCGCGCCTACCAGCTCGACGGCGGCTACACCCCCGGTCCGCTGTTCGCCGTGTTCGCGCTGGCGGGGCTGGCCGGCTCAGTGCTCGCGCTGGCCCGCCGCGCCGGCCGATCCCGCGGGCGCCCGCCGCGCGGGCCCCAGTCGCACGAGCGCCGGCTCCCCCTGGCCTGCCTGCTGTTCACCGCCACCGCGGCGACGGTCCTGCTCGCGCCGGACTTCTTCGAGTTCTCCTGGCGGTACCAGCTCCCCGCCCTGGTCACCCTCCCGGCCGCGGGCGTGCTGGGCATCGCTGCGGGGCTGAGCCTCCGTCAGGCGCGAGAGCAGTCCCAGGGCGAGCGCCTGACCGCCGTGCTGGACGTGGCCTAGGTTCCCCGCTCAGTCCTGCGGCTGAGCAGGCACTATCAGGCCCGAAGCCGCAAGCACCTCTTCAGTAGGCCGCGGGCTGGTCCGGACCCCGGCGGCGATGCCCTTGATGAGCGACCGCCCGAGCACCCCCCTGTCCCGTGACTTCGCGAACGTGCGGGCCCAGCGGCGCAGCGTCGAGCCCGTGTACAGGACGCGCTCCGCCGGGGCGAGCGGGGTGCGGGACCTGAGTGTCCAGATCTTGTTCCGGACCTCGTAGAAGAAGCGCGGCCCGGGGTCGACATCGGTCGAGCCGAACGTCCGGGTCTTGTGCACGACGACGCTGGCCGGGCAGAGCAGGCCGGCGTTACCGCGCAGCAGCCGCGTGGTGAACTCGAAGTCATCGTTCCACAAGAAATAGTCCGCCTGGGGCAGGCCGCGTCGCCGGCCCTCGCCGGCGTCGACGAGGATCGACACGAACGATGCCGAACGGATCGGCAGGCATCCGGCGGCGGCGGCGGCGCGACGTTCTGCCTTGGTGGCGAAGGGCTTGGCCCGCGGGGTGTTCATCGGGTGCGGGCGCCCGTCCGTCCACAGCACGCGGCTGGCGACCAGCGCCGGAGGCCGGCCGGGATGGACCTGGCGGGCCTCGAGCATCGCCCGCAGCGCGTCCGGTTCGGGCACCGTGTCATCGTCCATGAGCCAGATGAGGTCCCCATCGCCCGCGAGGGCCAGCGCCATGCCGTAGGCGAACCCGCCTGCGCCGCCGGTGTTGTGCGCGAGCTCGGCGAGCTGGGCGGACGGGTAATGCGTGCGCACCGCCGCCGCGGTGCCGTCGGCCGACGCGTTGTCGACCACGATCACGGCATCCGGCACCCGGCTCTGCGCGTGCACCGCCGCCAGCGCCTCGAGCAGCAGCTGCCGCCGGTTGTACGTGACCACGACGGCGGTCACCCGAGGCGCCTTCACTGCCCTCCGGCTCGCTCACCGTGACGTTTGCCTGCCCGGCCGCGTTCGAGCCACCGCCACGCGCGGATGCGCAGGCGGCGCACGATGACGAAACGGCTGCTGAGCTCGCGCACCGTCCGCTTGAGCCACGGCGAGGACGCGACCGTCGACTCGACCCGGCCCACCAGCCCGCCCTGGCTCCGCTGCGGCCTGGCCGCCGGGAACGCCTTGTGGTACTGGTTGACCACCAGCGCCGCGGCGGCGTCCACCGCAGCGTCGAGCACCTGCTCGGCCGGCTGGTCGGCAGGACTCGCGTAAGGCACCGCGGGTGCCCGGGGGAGCAGCTCGCCGAGATCGCCGACCAGGTGATACCCGGAGTCGCGCAGGCCGGCGGCGAGAGCTTCCCCCTGTTCCTTGGCCCAGGCCTCGCGGTCGGCGGGCAGGACGAGGCGTGCGGCGGGCGGCCGCGCGGCCAGGGCCTCGTGGGCCACCGCTTCCTTGACGTTCCACATGTAGAACCAGTCGGGGACCTCGGCAGGCAGGGCCAGGTTCAGCCGCCGCAGGAACTCGATCTCGGGCATCCCCAGCGAGGCATTCGGCCGGGCCCGGGTGACGTCGACGCTGCCCGGGTCGATGTCGAGCAGCGACGCAAAGCGCTGCCACAGCAGCCCCTGGTCCGATCCGCGCGGCGGGGTCATGATCACGTGCACCCGCTCCGCTGGCACGTGGCGAGACCAGAGGTCGAGGATCGCCAGCGTGTCGTGCACCCGCCAGAACCACCACTGGCGGCGGTCGGCCGAGACCGACTCGCGGTCGATGACGTCCTCGAGCCATTCCTGGAAGCCACGGGTGTTGCGGTGCTTCACGGTCTCCTGCCACTCCGCGGGCAGCAGCGTCGCGATGTCGCGCACGGTGAGGACGATGTGCACGTCGGCCGGGCGCAGCGATCTCACGGCGCGCTCGGCCTGCTCCGCATCAGCGGCTGAGAAGAGCTCGTGCGAGATGACCGCGACCTTCGGCGCCTGCTGCGCCTGACGGGCCAGGATCTCCCATTCACCGGTCCACGATCCCGCCGGGTCGCTGGCCAGCTTCGGGATGCCGCGCAGGTCCTGGCTGGCGCGGAAATGGTCCTGCGGATGATGACCGGGCAGCACGACGCCGCGGGCGGCCAGCTCCGAGCGGTTGCGCCACATGATCTGCTGCAGGGACGTCGTGCCCGTCTTGGGCTCGCCGATGTGCAGGACAACCCTCGGCCCCGGCTGAGGGGCGGGGATCGGTGGGGCCTGGATCGGTTCGGGCCGGGATTCCGCGTGAATGCGGGACTTGGTGACGGCGTGCGCTGCCAACCGGGCACCTCGCGAGGGTGGGTCGGCGGGCGGATGATGGGTGGAGTGGGTGGAGAACCAGGGTACACATGTGCTGCTGCGGCACCGTTCACCCCAGAATCTATGATCACAGTGGCCAACGTGGCCAGGAGGCTGATAATCCCGGCTATATTCGAGTCGCTCCGACCGGTGACTGCTGGGCGTCACCTTGGGGCAGTGCGTAATACCTCGAACATGGAAGGCACGTTCTGCTGATGCATGAACCCTTCTCGCTGCTGGTCTCGGTGTACGACGGGGACCGGCCCGACTATCTCCGGCGGGCGCTGCGCAGTGCGGTCGATGACCAGACCGTGCGTCCCGACCAGGTGATCGTCGTTCGTGACGGGCCGGTTCGCCAGGAGCTCGCCGAGTTCCTGGACGAGTTCTCCCGCCGCAGCCCGGTTCCGGTAACCCTCGTTCCGCTGCCGCGCAACAGCGGCCTGGGGCCTGCCCTCGACCGGGGGGTGGCCGCCAGCTGGTTCGACGTGATCGCCCGAATGGACGCTGACGACGTGGCGATGCCGCACCGCTTCGAGGTGGAGCTGCCGCTCATCCGCGACGCGGACATCGTCGGGGCCGGCCTGCTCGAGTTCGTGGGGGACACCGACCACATCGTCGGGCAGCGCGTTCCGCCCACCGATCCCCGCCAGATCCAGCGGTACGCGCGGATGCACGATCCCTTCAATCACCCGACCGTTTCCGCTGATGGAGGACTACGCGCTGTTCGCCCGGATGCTCGCGGTAGGGGCGCGCGCGGTCAACGTGGCCGAGCCGCTGGTCTTCTACCGCGTCGGTGCGCAGGCGTTCAAGCGGCGGGGAGGAGCAGAGCTCCTCCGCTCCGAGTTGCGGCTGCAGCGCGAGTTCCGGCGGCGCGGGTTCACCTCGCGGGCCGAGTACGTGCGCAACGTGATCGTTCGCGGGGGCTACCGGATGATCCCGTGGTGGTGCCGCCGCGCGGTGTACCGCCCGATCGTTGCGCGCTACACCGAGCGCCTGGAGCAGGATCTGGCTGCCCTGGCGCCATCGAAGCCTGCTCAGGGCCAGTACCCAGACGAGTGCGAGTACCCGGATATGTCAGCCTCCGCCGCCGGGTCCCGGCCTGAGCCGCCGTGGCCGGCGAGCGAGTTGCCAGCGAGCCAGCCGCCTGTGGGCCAGTGAACATCGACCTTGCTGTCATCGGGTCCGGCTTTTTCGGCCTGACCATCGCCGAGCGATGCGCCCGTGAGCTGGGCCTGGGCGTGCTCGTCATCGAGCGCCGCCACCACATCGGCGGGAATGCCTACAGCGAGCCCGAGCCTCGGACGGGAATAGAGATCCATCGCTACGGCGCGCACCTGTTCCATACGTCGAACGCCCGGGTCTGGGAGTACGCCAACCGCTACACCGACTTCACCGGCTATCAGCATCGGGTGTTCTCGATCTACAAGGGCCGGGTGTACCCGATGCCGATCAACCTGGCCACCATGTGCGAGTACTTCGGCATGGCGCTGTCCCCGGACGAGGCGCGGGCGCTGGTCGCCGAGCAGTCGGCCGAGATCGACGCCGGCCGCGCCGTCAACCTCGAGCAGAAGGCGGTGTCGCTGATCGGGCGGCCCCTCTACGAGGCGTTCATACGCGGCTACACCCACAAGCAGTGGCAGACCGATCCGGTCGACCTTCCCCCCGAGATCATCACGCGGCTGCCGGTACGTTACACATTCGACAACCGGTATTTCAGCGACACCTTCGAGGGGCTGCCGGTCGACGGCTACACTGCCTGGCTGGAGCGCATGATCGATCACCCGAAGATCGAGGTGCGGCTGAACACCGATTTCGCGCACCTGCGATCCGACCTCCTGGGGAGCGTGCCCGTCGTGTACACCGGCCCGCTCGACGCGTACTTCGACTACGCCGCGGGCGACCTGGGCTGGCGCACGCTCGACTTCGACGTCGAGGTCCTGGCCACCGGCGACTTCCAGGGAACGCCGGTCATGAACTACGCGGACGAGGACGTCCCGTTCACCCGCATCCACGAGTTCCGGCACTTCCACCCGGAACGTGACTGGTATCCCCGGGACAAGACGGTGATCATGAGGGAGTACTCGCGGTTCGCCGAGCGCGGCGACGAGCCGTACTACCCGATCAACACCGCTGAGGACCGGGCTCGGCTGCTGGCCTACCGCGAGATGGCGGACCGCGAGCCCGGCGTGCTCTTCGGCGGGCGCCTGGGCACGTATAAGTACCTCGACATGCACATGGCCATAGCATCCGCGCTGAGCATGTTCTCCAGCCGCCTGCGTCCCTTCTTTACCGAACGTGCGCCGCTCACCCCGGTCACTGAAGCTCACTCACCGAATGGTGGACATGAATAACCCGAATGCCGTCGGCCAGGGCCTGCGGGTCCTGCAGCGGGTCGTCTTCCCGGCAGACGACCTCGACGTCGTCCCGCTCTATGTCGAGACGAACATCGACCGCGGCGCCGCCGAGCTCGCCGCGGAGACGCAGGCCCTGGCGCTGACCGGGCGCCGGGCGCTCACTGGCGCCCTGCAGGTGGCCAGTGCGGTGGTGGGCGAGGCGGAGTCGAGCATCCGCTTCGGCGCTGACGTGCCCGCCCACCTGGTCGAGGACGCCGGGCCGCGGCGCAGCGCCGTGATCAGCCCGGGCCGCCGCGTCTCGTTCGCCACGTACTTCAACGCGTTCCCGGCGAGCTACTGGCGCCGCTGGACCACGGTGAGCTCGGTGACGCTCCGCATCCGCCTCGCGGGCGAATCGACGATCATCCTGTACCGCTCCACGGCACGGGGCCACAGCCACCCGGTAGAGACGATCCGCGTCGAGTCCGACGAGCCGGAGACGATCGAGCGCGCGCTGCCGCTGACCCCGTTCATCGACGGCGGCTGGTACTGGTTCGACATCGTGGCCGGTCCGCGAGGGACGACGCTGATCGAGGCGGACTGGCTGGCTCTGGTGGAGCCGGCCCCGGCTGGCCGGCTCAGCATCGGCATCACCACGTTCAACAAGCCTGATGACGTCGTCCAGCAGCTGCGCACCTTGGACGAGGCCACGGACGTCCATGACCTCCTCGACACCGTCTACGTCATCGACCAGGGCACCCGCCGGGTAACCGACCACCCGGGCTTCGCCGACGCGGCCAAGAAGATCGCCGACCGGGTGCAGGTCATCGAGCAGGGCAACCTCGGCGGCTCGGGCGGGTTCGCCCGCTCCATGGACGAGACGGCCCGCGCCGGCCAGAGCGATTACCTGCTCATCATGGACGACGACGTCCAGTTCGATGCTGAGGGCATCCTGCGCGCGGTGACCTTCGCCGACCTGGCGCGCAAGCCGACGATCGTCGGCGGCCACATGTTCAGCATGTACGAGCGCTCGGTGCTGCACGCGTACGCCGAGGCCATCGCGCCCATCCGGTGGTGGTGGGGGACCGCGCCGAACACCAGGGGGCGGCACGACTTCGGCCGCCGCAACCTGCGGAACACACCTTGGCTGCACCGCCGCGCGGACTCCGATTACAACGGCTGGTGGATGTGCCTGATCCCGGCGCGGGTCATCCGCGAGCTCGGGCTCGCGCTGCCGGTCTTCATCAAGTGGGACGACGCCGAGTACGGGGTGCGGGCCCGCGAGCACGGCTACCCGACGGTGTCGATGCCGGGCGTGGCCGCCTGGCAGGCGCCCTGGACGGACAAGACCGATGCTCAGGACTGGCAATCGTATTACCACCTGCGCAACCGGATCGTCTCCGCGCTGCTGCACTCGCAGCAGCCCCACGGCGGCAGCCTCGTGTCAGAATTGCTGGAACGGCAGCTCCAGAACCTGCTGTCCATGCAGTACTCGACGGCCGCGCTGAAGCTGATGGCGATCGAGGACGTGCTGACCGGCCCGGCGCACCTGCACCGGGAAATCGGGACCAAGCTGACGCAACTGGGGGAGTTCCGCGCGCGGTTCACCGATGCGCTGGACGCGGCCGACATCGAGAGCTTCCCCCCGGCGCGCAGACGCGCGCCGGAGGCCCTGAAGGACTCCACCACCCCGACGAACAAGTTCAACCTGCTGCAGCAGGCCCTGTGGGGGGTCGCCCGGCAGCTGAAGCCGCTGCCGAAGGGAGCCAGGAAGCGGCCGCAGCTGGCCCTGCCGTACCAGGACGCGTCCTGGTGGGTGCTGGCCAAGCTGGACAGTGCCCTGGTGTCCACGGCGGACGGCACGAGCGCCGCGTGGTACAAGCGGGACCCGCGGCTGTTCCGCTCGATCGGGTGGCGCAGCCTGGTCCTGCATCGCCGGCTGCGGCGGCGGTGGCCGCGGCTGGCCGCCGAGTACCGCGCCGCGGCCGCCGAGTTCACCTCCCCCGCGAGGTGGCGGGAGACCTTCGCGGCGTCCGTCCGGGACCCGGGCGGCGTGCCGTGAGCTCGGCACCGACCGGCACGGCCGCCGCGCGCACGGCCGCCACCGGCCCGGATCCGGAACGCACCGCAGGATGGCGGGCCACGGCGGCGAGATACCTGCCGATCGCCGTCCCGGCCGTGACGATGGCCGTCCTCGCTGCGTGGGGCCTGCCACGCCAGAACGCCATGGGCAACGACGAGATCGTCACCCTGTATGCCGCCAAGCTGAACCTGGGCCAGCTCGCCCGCCTGGTGTTCCTCCACACCGACATCTTTCACGCGCTGTATTACCTGTTCATGCACTTCTGGGTGGTGCTGGGCACCAGCCCGACGGTTATCCGCATCCCGTCGCTGATCGCCGCGGTCGCCGTCGTGGCGCTGGCCGCGCACGTCGGCAGGCGGCTATCCGGCTCGGGATGGACCGGGCTGTTCGCCGGCCTGGTCATGGCGCTGACGCCGAGCACCAGCTTCTACGCGCAGACCGCCCGGTCGTACACCATGGTGACCCTGTGCGTGCTCGGCTCGACGCTGGCGCTGGTGCGCGCCCTGGAAGCCGAGGCCGCCGGCCAGGACCGCGCGCAGATCATCCGCCGGTGGGTGGCCTACGGAGCGCTGATCGCCCTGGGCGGCTACCTGAACGAGCTGTCCCTGGCGGTCCTGGCGGGTCACGCGGTCACGGTCTTGCTGGCCCGGCCCGCGCGGCGGGCGATGGCGGACTGGGCGGCCGCGGGGGCCGCGGGCGCGGTGCTGGTCCTGCCCATCGTGATCATCAGCATCCGCCAGCGCGCCGCGGCTAACTGGATCACCCGCCCGCACCTGCACGACCTCGGGATCCTCTTCCACGACTTTTTCGGCGCGACGAACCTGGTCTCCGTGTTCCTGCTCGCCTGCGCGGTCGTCGCCGTCCTGCCCGCGGGCCGTCCTGCCTGGTGGAGCCGCGGCGGGCTGTCTCTGTCGTCGGTGGCGGCGCCGCTGCTGGTGATCCCGGCCGGGCTGGTGTTCCTCGAGTCGCTGGTCAGCAAGCCGCTGTACGTCGACCGGTACGTCCTCTACGGCGAGGCCGGAGCGGCCCTGCTCGCCGGCGCCGGAGTGGACCGGATCGGGCAGTGGCTGGGCCGGCTCCTCGGGGACGCAGCCGACCGGCGACCGCTGGCCTGGACCAGCCTGGTGACGGGCGCCGTCGTGTGCCTGGGCGTGCTGCTGTTCCAGCTCGGCCCGCAGCACCGCGCCCGCACCCCGCTGACCCGCCAGTTCGACTACGGCACGCCCGCTCGTTACGTGGGAGCGCATGCGCGGCCGGGCGACGGGGTGCTGTTCTTCAACGACTTCTACCGCAAGATCAGGCTGGGCTACCCGCGCGACTTCCGCGATACCACCGACTTCGCGATGGCCGTGTCGCCGGCCAGGTCGGCCACGCTCAACGGCTTCGACAAGCCGTTCGCGGTCGTGCGCCCGCACATGCTGACGTACCGGCGGATCTGGGTGGTCGGCCGGGCCCCGTCGGCGCGCGTGTCCAACCCGGCGATCAGGGCCGAGGGAGAGCTGCTGATGAGCCGCTACACCCTGATCTCCGAGCGGAAGTTCAAGGGCATGGTCGTCACCCTCTGGCTGCGCGGCTGAGCGGCCGCGCGGCGGCTTGCCGACGCGCGCGCTCCATCAGGCACTGAGCGGCCGCGCGGCGGCTTGCCGACGCGCGCGCTCCATCAGGCACTGAGGTCGCGCACCCCGAGCTCGTCGGCCCGGGCCAGCAGGTCGGCCGGGTCGGCGTACACCCGGTAGGCGCCGGCCCGCTCCAGCTCCTCGCGGCCGTACCCGCCCGACATCAGGCCCACGCCCAGCGCCCCGGCCCTCCTGGCCGCCAGCAGGTCCCAGACGCTGTCCCCGACCACCCAGGCGTGCCCGGGATCCACCCCGAGCGCCGCGGCTGCGGCCAGGAACAGGTCGGGGTCCGGCTTCGCGTGCCGGACCATGTCGCGGGTGATCATCGGGGCATCCTCGGGCAGGCCCAGCATGTGCAGGGCATGCAACGCGGTGGCCCGGTAGCCGCTGGTCGCGATCGCCCACTGCACGCCCCGCTCGGTGAGCGCCGCCAGTAGGTCCGCCGCCCCGGGCAGCGGCCGGACGGAGTCCGCCTGGGCCAGGTACTCCTCGCCGTGCGCCTGCTGCAGCAGGGCGATGTCCTCCTCGGACAGAGTCAGGCCGGTCTCCCGCAGCAGGGCGGACACGAACAGCCCGCCGCTCATCCCGATCCGCCGGTGGATCCGCCACACCGACAGGTCGATGTCCAGCCGCGACAGCGCCGCCCGCCAGGCGATCACGTGCTGGTAGACGCTGTCGATGAGCGTGCCGTCCAGGTCGAACAGGAAGGCCGGCGCTGGGGGCTCGGTATAGCTCGCCGGACCGGTCATGCCACGAACCTTAACGGGTCGGCGGCCGCGATCCGGGCGGGTTCAGCGCGGCTCGCAGATGACCAGCGGGATGTCACGGTCGGTGCGGTGCTGGTACCCGCCGTAGCCCCGGTAGGCGGCCACCACGCGCGGCCACAGTTCGGCTTTCTCCTCGGGAGACGCCCGGCGGGCCCGCATGGGCCGACGCTGGCCTCCCACGGTCAGCTCGATCTCGGGATGAGCGAGCAGGTTGCGGTACCAGTCCGGATCACGGTCGTCGCCGCCCTTGGAGGCCACCAGCACGATCCGGTCACCGTCGATGACCGGCGCGGTGAGCATGGTCGAGCGCGGCAGGCCCGACTTGCGCCCCACGGTGTGCAACTCGACAACGGGCATCCCGAAGGCCGAGCCCAGCACCCGGCCGCCGGTCAGGTGAACGATGGTCCGGTGGACCTGGGTCACTGTCTTGAACCCGATGTCGGCCAGGTGCTGCTGCAGGCTCATGACGCGACCCTAGACCGCGACGGGCGGCCGCCGGCCCGGCGCCCCCTTGCCCGTCGACGGCGCCAGTGCGACAGTATCCCTGGGTACTGACGGCGGCAGAGGAGGCTCGGCGTGGGCTACCGGCTGCGGATGTCCGGCGAGATCCGTGACTGGCTGGCTGACCTTCGCGGCAGCGACCCTCCGGCGGCCGTGCAGGTCGGGCAGGCGCTGATCGCCCTGATCAGCGAGGGCCCCAGCCTCGGGCCCCCGCTGGTGATCACCCTGGCCGGTTTCCCCGGGGCACCCGACCTCCCCAGAGAGCTCGACGGCCTTTACCAGTCCAGGCTCGAGCAGATGGGGGACATGCGCCAGCACCTCGCCGAGGCGGCGACCCTGGTCAGGGACATCGAGCACCAGGTTGCCGAGCTGCAAGCGCAGGAGGCCAAGCTCGCGGACCAGCGCTGGCGTGCGCTCCAGGAGGGCAAGCCGGACGCGGCAGCGCAGGCGGTGGACGAGCTGGCCACGGTCCAGGGCAAGCTCGCCGAACTGCGGCGGCTGCTCCCCGGGGTGGTCGAGGCCGAGCGGCAGCTGCGCACCAAGCACCACCGGCTGCAGGCGTCGGTCAATGCCTTCCTGACCAGGAAAGAAACCCTGAAGGCGACCTACACCACGGCAGAGGCGGAGCGGGAGATCCGCGAGGCGATCACCGCTTTGGGCCTGGACGCCGACGCCGACGGCGGGCCGCGCGAGGGTGCGGAGACCCCGGACGAAGAGGCGGCAGCCAGGCTTCGCGAGACCGCCGGCCAGATCGAGCGGGAACTAGGCTTGGCGGCCTCGGCGGACGGCCTGATGGAGCTGCGGCCCGGTGCGCCCGGTGACAGCGACATACGCATCCTGTTCGCGGTCGAGCCCCCGGGGACCGCGTTGCTGATTGCTGTGCTGGAAGGACGCGATGCGATGCGGGAGCACCGCAGCGAGGCGGTCGGGCTCTCGGCGGAAGTACTGCAGCGCGTCCGGGAGGGCCGGGCTCCGGAGGCGACGGAACACGCGTTCGACGATGCGCACTCGTTCCTCGACGAGTTCTTCCCCGGCAGCGCCGACGACGTCGAGGTCGGCGCGGCGGCCCTGGCCGCCAGGAACCGCGCCCGCACGCTGGCCGAGCAGCGCACCCGGCTCGGTCTTACCCAGGCGCAGGTGGCCCAGCGGATGGGCGTGCGGCAGGAGCGGATCTCCGCCATCGAGCGCGCCGAGCCCGGCGCCACCGAGGTCCGCACCCTGGCCGGCTACGTCGAGGCGCTGGGCGGCCGGCTGGAGATCACCGCCGACTTCGGCGACGAGCGCGTCCTGCTCCGCTGAGGGCTGGTGGCGGCGGGAATGCCTGTGATTACCTGGTCACGGAGGCGAGTCCTGGGCCAGGAGACGCGGCCGGACCGCCGTGATTGCTGAGCGGGAGAGGCGATGGGCCGGAAGCAGCGGATCAGTTACGTGCCACCCGAGGCGATGGACCCGCAGATGCGGGAGGAACTGGAGCGGTGCCAGCGCGAGGGCACTCCGCGGCCGGAGAGTTCGGCTGTCCGTGCCCACGTTCCCGCGTGCTTCTGGGCTTTCGCCAGGTCGTGGCAGGCCATCTTCCGCGAGGGGGTCTGTGACCACGCCATCAAGGAACTGTGCCGCGTCTACGTGTCGCGGACGGTCAAGTGCGAATACTGCGGCAACCAGCGGTCGGAGCAGGCCAGGGCCCAGGGCCTGACCGAGGCCCAGTATGACGACCTGCTCAACTTCGAGAGGTCCGAGCGGCTCAGCGACCGGGAGAAGGCCGCCCTGGCCTACGCGGAGGCGATTACCTGGCGGCTGGAATCCAGCGACGCGCTCTGGGAGCGGCTCTACCAGCACTTCTCCGAACCTGAGCTCGTCGAGCTGGGCTGCTTCATCGCCCTGACGATGGGCCAGCAAAGCTGGCTGCGGCTGCTCGATATCGAGCACCACGAGGTGATGCCCGGGACTGCCGCCTCCCTGGCGCCCGGCTTCGGCACACCGGAGGCGCTCGCAGCCTCGAAGGCATCAGAGGGCTACTGGGCCAACCCCACAGCGACGTGACGCCGCGGCGGCCGCTTGACCGGCCACCCGATGCCCGGTGGCGGGCGGTCCAAACCCGAGCCGAGGCGCCTACGCCAGGGAGCCCATCGGGTCCCAGGCGGGCAGCACGATCGGCTCGGCGTCGAGAGCCTGGCGCAGTTCGGCGGGGATCGCGCCGCGCCGCGCCGCGATCTCGAAGACGTACTCGTCGAACCACGAGTCGTTAATCGTGTAGAAGCCGTCCTTGCCCTTGTCCGCGCCCCAGCCGTCGACGACGTCCACCCCGGTGAACAGCATGGCGTGGGTCATCTGGGTCTCGTGGTAGGCGAGGCGGTCGGCCTTGCCGAGGGTGAAGGCCGTGTCGTAGACCGACGACAGGTCATAGAGATGGGTGTCCCACACGCCGTACTCGTTGCTCATCATCTTGCCGACGTCGCAGCCGAACCACACCGGCTCGCCGTCCTGCAGGGCCTGCGCGGCGATGTCCTTGATCAGGGACATGTCGACGTTCAGGTAGGTAACCGGCGGGGCGCCGAGCACGTTGCCGAGGTACCGGACCGTGAAGGTCCGGCCGGCCGGGCTCGACGGGCGCGGGTCGTGGACCAGGCACACGTAATCGGCGAGGGGCAGGTCCACGTACCTCGCGGCGAACTCCTGGGGCGTGAGCTCTCCATCACGGTGGAACTCGCGGTCCTTGTCGCTCCACTGCCAGTAGAACCGGTCCGGCGGGGTCCCCAGGTGGATGCACAGCACCCGGTAGATGACCCGCAGGACGTCGGCCTTCTCGGCCCGGGCCGCGTCGACGCCCTGGCTGGCCGCCGCCTCGCGCACCGACTTGACCCCCTGCCGCAGCAGGCTGCGCAGCACCGAGTTCATCCGGCCGGTGTTCGACGAGCTCTGGGTCTCGGGCATGAACGCCTTGGGCACCAGACCGTGCTTGGCCACGACCGCCACGAACATGTTCCACTGGCCGCCGTCGTCAGCCACCGAGTCCAGCAGGAACGCAACGGTCCGGTCGTCGAGGTCACGGTCGGCCGTCTCGATGATGGCTTCGAGGAAGTAGTTGGCCCGCTCGATCTTGTCCCAGAACATGGCGTAGTTCTGCGAGAACTCGAAGTCCTTGAGGCCCATCTTCTTCATGGCGCCGACGCGCAGCAGGTTGAGCCCGGCGAAGAGCCAGCACCGGCCGCTGTGCTCCTGATTGGTGACCTTCCAGTCGTCCAGGAGCGTGGAGAGGGAGTGGTCGGTGTTATTGATGATCTCCCGGTTGAGGGCGACGTCGTCGACGGCGACCCGGGTCACGGCGTTCTGCGCCAGCCGGTAGGCCGGGCTGGCGGCAAAGTCCTTGCGGAGCAGTTCCAGGTCCCCGGCCGTCAGCGTTCCGTTCCTGCTCGGCATCTTGCTCTCCCCTCATCCGCGCGACCCTCCGGCGTCAACCTACCAGCGGCCCGGCGCCACGCCGGCCGGCCGCCGAGCCCGGGGCTGAGCGCCCGCGCCATGGACGTGGGCAGGAAGCCTGCCCGGCTTCGGAGAGCTGACGTTTAGCAGCGATTCCTAACGGCCCCGTGGTTACGGCAGCCCGCGTATGTTTGCGGCCATGAGCGATTCCTGGCGAAATGGCCGGCCGGTCGATGACCCGGCCGCCCCGCGCCTAGGAGGGCCGATGAGCATCCCGGAACCCGCGCCGCCGGGCTGGGATGAGGCGTACGCGAGGGGAGCGGCACCGTGGGACATCGGCCGCCCGCAGGCGGCGTTCGTGCGCCTGGCGGACAGCGGGCTGCTGCGCGGGCGGGTGCTCGACTCGGGCTGCGGCACCGGCGAGCACGCGCTGCTGGCCGCCGCCCGGGGCGCGGACGCCGTGGGCATCGACATCTCGCCGCTGGCGATCGAGCGGGCGCGCGGCAAGGCGGCCGACCGGGGCCTGACCGCCCGCTTCGAGGTCGGCGACGTGCTGAGCCTCGGGCAGCTCGGCATGACCTTCGACACGGTCATCGACAGCGGGGTGTTCCATGTCTTCGACGACGACGCGCGCGCCCGGTACGTCACCAGCCTGGCGTCGGCGCTGCGCTCCGGCGGCACCTGCTACCTGATGTGCTTCAGCGACCGCCAGCCCGGCGACTCCGGCCCGCGCCGGGTCCGCCAGGACGAGCTGCGCGCCGCCTTCAGCGACGGCTGGACCGTCGCCAGCATCGCGGGGGAGATGTTCGAGCTCAACCCAGGACTCGGCATCACCACCGCCCGGGCCTGGCTGGCCACCATCCGGCGGCTGTGATCCAGCCGCCGGACGACGCCCGGAGGAACGGATGACGGAAGGGGGCGCGTCCGGGGCGCGCTGGCCGGCCGGGGCGGCCTGGATCGACGGGAGGTACTGCCCGGTCGAAGAGGCGAAGGTCTCGGTGCTCGATCTGGGCGTCACTCGCTCAGACTGCACCTACGACGTGGTTCACGTCTGGCGGGGGAGCTTCTACCGGCTCGATGCGCATCTCGACCGGTTTGCCGCCAGCCTCGCGCGGCTGCGGCTTGATCCCGGTCTCGACCGGGCCGCGCTGGAGACGATCCTGCACGGGTGTGTCGGCCGTACCGGGTTGCGCGAGGCCTACGTGTCGATGACCTGCACCCGCGGCCGCCCCGCGGCGGGCAGCCGCGACCTGAGGACGGCGCGCCACATGTTCTACTGCTACGCAGTGCCGTTCGTGTGGATCAGCCCGCCCGACCAGCAGGCCACCAGCGGCGCGAGCATGTGGATCAGCGAGGTGACTCGCATCCCGACGCAGAGCGTTGACCCGTCGGTCAAGAACTATCACTGGCTGGATCTGGACTTGGCCCAGCTCGACGCCTACGATCACCACGCCCAGCTCGTCGTGCTCCGCGACCTGTCCGGCGCGATCACCGAGGGGCCGGGCTTCAACGTGTTCGCCCACGTCGACGGGCGCTGGCTGACGCCAGCCAGCGGAACGCTCCAGGGCATCACCAGGCGCTCGGTCATCGAGCTCGCCGACGAGGCAGGGGAGCCGGCGGAAGAGGGGAGGCTGAGCGCGGAGGACCTGTGCCGGGCCGACGAGGTACTGGTCACCTCCACCGCCGGCGGGATCATGCCGGTGACCACCGTCAACGGCGGGCCGGTCGGCAGCGGTGCGCCCGGCCCGCTGACCGCGCGGCTCCGGGACCGGTACTGGG
>WNFM01225309.1_pt1 | contig 20609 bp, 19 predicted proteins | sample 5400271 | NCBI WGS metagenome assembly WNFM01 (sample SAMN13153352, study PRJNA577476) | soil metagenome | isolation source: 60 cm saprolite on Douglas fir-dominated hillslope | place: USA:California | collected 2013-09-17
GTAATTCGGATTGATCGGATAGAGTTTTCCGGGAAATCCGTTCTTGCGCAGCATCGACAACAGCCGACCCGGAATTTTCTCCAGATCGCGCGAGGCGCCGATCAGCGCGATGCTGTCGGGCGCAAAGAAGGTGTCGAGCGGATGCGGCATTCGGAACGGTCCTTTTCTTGTCGTCATTGCGAGCCAACGGGTCGGCGCGGAGCGCCGCCCGATGACAGGCTCCGCGAAGCAATCCATATCGCCGCGACGAAAGAAGCTGGATTGCTTCGTCGCGGAGCCTGTCATCGGGCGCGCATTCGCGCGACCCGTCGGCTCCTCGCAATGACGGATAGAGACACGTAGCCCGGATGCAGCGAAGCGCAATCCGGGATCAGCCCATCCGCCTGCGAGAGAGCCCCGGATTTCGCTTCGCTGCATCCGGGCTACGCTTTGGTTACGCCGTGAGACGGAACTCAACGCCGCCGATTTCAAACGAATCACCCGACACGGCGTGGCCTTTTGCTTTGGCGGCATCCAGCACTTTGGTGATATCGGCAACCCGAAACGTCAGCCCGCTCATGATCTCGCTTTCGCCCTTGATAAAGGCAAAACTGCAATTGGGCAGCTTCAGCTCGGGCTCGCCGTTCGCATTCCTTGAAACAGGCATCTCGATGATCCGTCCCCAATGCTCGGCCAACGCTTGCGGCTCAGGACTCTGCATCTCCACGCCGGTCAGCGCCTGCGTCACATCCTTAGCGATCGATTTCTGCCAATCCGGCCCGGCCGGCGGATAGGGCCCCAAAATATCGTCGCTGCCGTCGGTGTGGTTGAATTCGATGAAGGCGGCGCGGCAATCGCGCGGATGCAGTTGCACGCCGTGATAGGGCGAATGACCGATGACGTTGGCGATGCGCACGCCGATCTGCTCGGCGTGCTTTGCGCGCGCGTCGGGATCGTCGCAGCAGAAGATCGCCATATAGCCGCCGCGGCCGCCGGTCTTTTCGAGAAAGCGCCCCGCCGCGGTGCCCGCCTGAAACGGCGCGACCACTTCCAGCAGAATCGTATCGACCGGCAGCAGCGCGTTTTCCAGGCCATATTTCGCGACGTTACCGTCGCGGTAACAAACACTGAGTCCCATGATGCCGGCGATGTCGGAGATGACCGGCTCGAGATGCGGCGCCACCAGGCAGATTTGCCGCAGCCGCAAGTAGCTGGCCATCTCAGTGGCCCTGAAACACGGGCTTGCGCTTCTCGACAAAGGCTTTTGCGGCTTCCTTGTGGTCGGCGGTCTCGCCGGAGCGCGAGTGGTGGATCGCTTCGGCATCAAAGCAGGCCTCCAGCGACAGATGCTCGGCGTTGTTGATGTTGCGCTTGATGTAGCCGAGCGTCACCGACGGCCCCTGCGCCAGCGACATCGCAAGCTCGTGCGCAGCTGCTTCGACCTCGGCGTCCGGAACGACTTTTGTCACCATGCCGAGCGCGAGCGCCTCCTGCGCGGTCAGTACCGGCGAGGTCAGATAGAGTTCCCGCGCCTTGGCGCTGCCGAGCAGATGCGTGAGAAAATAGGTGCCGCCGTAATCGCCTGACAATCCGACCTTTGCGAATGCGGTGGTGATCTTGACGGAGGCTGACGCAACGCGGAGATCGCAGGCGAGCGCAATCGAAAGGCCTGCGCCGGCGGCAGCACCGTCGACCTGCGCCACCACGGGCTTTGGCATCTCGTGCAAAATGCGGGAAACTTCCATGCCGCGGCGCAGATTTGACATTTTGGCCTCGAACGGCAATGGCGCCCGCCCCTCCGCCATCGTTTTCACATCGCCGCCGACACAGAAAGTGCCGCCCGCACCCTTCAGAAGAACGGCGCGGACCTCATGATCCTCCGCCGCGCGCCGCGCCGCCTCGACCAATCCCCGCGTCATGTCCGGATTGAGCGCATTGCGCCGGTCGGGACGGTTCATGGTGATGGTGAGTAGGCCCTGGTCGAGCTTTTGCAGGACGATTTCGTTGTTCATGTGATGTTGCCTTTGTGTTGTTCGTTGTTGTTCCGCGCTCCCTCCCCGTCATTGCGAGCGAAGCGAAGCAATCCATCCTTCCGTCATTCCGGGATGGTCCGTAGGACCAGACCCGGAATCTCGAGATTCCGGGTTCGCTTCGCGCCCCGGAATGACTTCGTGACTTCGTCACGAAGTCACTTCTTCACCAGCGGGCAGCGCGACAATTCGAGCGACTGGAACGCCTCGTTGCCGGGAATCGTCGCTAACAGCTTGTAGTCGTCCCAGCGGCCTTTCGACTCCGACGGCTTTTTCACCTCGAACAGATACATGTCGTGCACCATGCGGCCGTCCTCGCGGATCTTGCCGTTGTTGGCGAACATGTCGTTGATCGGGGTGTCCTTCATGATTTTCATCACCGCGGCCGAATCGGTGGTGCCCGCGGCCTTGACCGCTTCCAGATAATGCGTGACCGAGGAATAGACGCCGGCCTGGGCCGAGGTCGGCACCCGCTTGGTGCGCTCCATGAAGCGTTTTGAAAACGCGCGGGTGTCGTCGTTCAAGTCCCAATAAAACGCTTCGGCGAGCAACAGCCCCTGCGCGGTCTCGAGGCCAACGCTGTCGATATCGGTCACGAAGGCGAGCAGCGGCGACAGTTTTTGGCCGCTCTTGGTCAATCCGAATTCGGCCGCCTGCTTGATCGCGTTGATGGTGTCGCCGCCGGCATTGGCAAGCCCGATCACTTTTGCCTTGGAGCTTTGCGCCTGCAGCAGGTACGAAGAGAAGTCGGACGTGTTGAGCGGGTGCCTGACGCTGCCGAGCACCTTGCCGCCGTTTTTCAGCACGACATTGGTCGTGTCCTTTTCCAGATCTTGGCCAAAGGCATAGTCGGCGGTGAGGAAGAACCAGCTGTCGAGGCCCTGTTTGACGGCGGCAAGCCCGGTGACGTTGGCCTGCGCGAAGGTGTCGAACACGTAGTGCACGGTGTAGGGGCCGCAGGCCTCGTTGGTGAGGCGGATCGAGCCGGGACCGTTGAAGATCACGATCTTGTTGCGCGCTTTGGCGATCTCGCCGGCGGCGAGCGCGGTCGCGGACGCCGCGACGTCAAAGATCATCTCGACGCCCTGATTGTCGAGCATGTCGCGGGCGATGTTGGCGGCGAGATCAGCCTTGTTGAGATGATCGGCCGCGACGATTTCGATTTTGCGGCCCAGCACCTCGCCGCCAAAATCCTCGGCCGCCATCTTCGCGGCGGTCTCGCTGCCGGCGCCGGTGATGTCGGCGTAAAGCCCGGACATGTCGAGGATGCCGCCGAGTTTTAGGGGAGGCTTGGTTTGCGCCGATGCCGCTTGCGCACCCAAAACCAGCGCTGCGGCGAGTAAGCCGGACAGAACCCGTTTCATCAAAACCTCCCGATCGGCATGCCGCATGGCTTTCGAAAGCCTTTATTTGCGTTGCCGCAATCATGCCGTAAGCGGTGGGGTGCGGCAAGCCGCGCAGCGGCGGCGGCAGTCATGCGGTCGCTGTCGCGTCACCGCATTTTCCGCAAAGCGGAATGGTCTCGCGCGCGCCCGATTTTTTCGCCTCAAACCAGCAGTCCCTTGCCCGGAACATGATTGAGCTCGAGCCTCATTCCATCAGGGTCTTCGAACAGCAGCGAATAATATCCCGGCGCCCATTGATCTTCGCGCGGCGCGCGGATGATCGTCACGTCGAGCGAACACAAAAAGCCGTGCAGCTCATCGACGTCGGCGCGCTCGCGGGCACGAAAACAGAGATGGTGCAGGCCGACGCGGCTTTGCTCAAATATTGCGCCGGCATGTTCGGGCGCAGGCTTGCGTATCCCGAGCGCCGTGCGTCCGCCGACGCAGTAGTAGAGTTCGTCGCTATCGATCATCGGCTGCAGCCCAAGAAACGGCAGCAGCTTGCGATAGAATTCGCGGGAGCGTTCGAAATTCGACGCGGTGAGAATAACATGCGCCATGCCGTTGACTTCCATCGGCTTCCCCTTCGTCGCCAGAACAATTTTGGATAACGAGCCAATTTCGGATCAAGAGCCAATTGTGGATGGACTCCCGATCAGCCTGGCAACCCCTGATGTCGCAGACCAGATCGGTGTGAACGTACGCCCGGCGACAGAGGCGTTCGCGTCTCCAACACCACCGTACCGCGCACACTTCCCGAAACAACGGAACGTGCCTTGTATTGCGCGAATCACGGGGAACTGCGAATCACCGCGGTGTTGCAACAGAGACACGCAGGATGGATAAAAGCCGTCCGCTCGACCGCGCCATGTTGCAGGTGCGAGCATGGGCGGACTAGGCTCCGCCCGCGAACGGTCGGTACGCCTTTAAGGGGGGTCCATGAAGCCAATTGGGATTTGCAGGGGATTTGTCGACGGGCTTTTGTCCCGGTGTCGACCGTGGTTGCGTCCGCTGCAAGTGATCGCGACGGCTCTCTTGCTATCGGGTGTTCCGGTCGGCGCCGGCGCGCGCGAGGTGGCGGCGGCTCCCGCAGCCGGGGCTCACGTTTATCTGCTTCGCGGCGTGCTCAATATCTTCTCTTTGGGCCTCGATGAAATCGCGGCGAAACTGCAGCAGCAGGGCATCAACGTCACCATCGCCAACTATCTCTCCTGGGCATCGCTCGCCGACGAAGCCGCGGCGGAATATAGGAGCGGACGGACGCGGACCATCGTTCTGGTCGGGCACTCCTCCGGCGCAACGTCGCTGCCCGATATGGTGGCGCGGCTGGACCAGCAGGGCGTTCCCGTCAAGCTGGCGATCGGTCTTGATTCGGTGTTCCACACCAGCCTGACAGGCCATGTTGGGCGCTATATCAACTTTTACATTGCCAATGGCGCCGGCACACCGGTCGCGAGGGCCAAGGGATTCAGCGGATCGCTGGAAAATGTCAATGTGCAGAACGTGCCCGGCGTCGGGCACATCACCATCGACAAGAGCCAGATCATGCAGCAGAAGGTGATCAGCGCCATCGACGCCGTCGTCTTCAGTCGGCCGAAGGAAGGGACCGTCCCGAAAGAAGCGTCTGTAACGCAGAAGCAGCAATAGCCGACAAGCAAGCGCGACGGACCGGAATTCGGACGCGACGTCGCCGCTCGCAATGACAGGCCCAATCAAAGTCCGGCTGCGCATCCCGTGCCAGGCGCAGCGCCTCAAATTCCACCCATTCCCCGGCCAAACAACGGTAACGCGCAAGGGGATAGCGCACCATCTGCGACGATTGTGCCGGCATCAGCGGCCTTGGCTGGTGTTACCCGCGGATCAGAGCGGAAGGGCATTGCGAGGGCTCTACCTTTGTGATTCGACCCACTGCGACTAAGATGATCGCGTGCCTGCACGTCGATGGTACAAGCAGGAAGCACATGATCCATCGGACGCAACTTGCAACCGTCGTAATCGGGGCGATGTTGTCAGCCGCGCTCGCCGTTGCCGGCTTCGATCTGGCCGCCGCGGGACCACTCCCGGCGCCGAGCGAGGCCGCCGCAACCACGCCTAAACCGACTGGCCCTGCCAAGGGCGCTTCGAGCAACACACGGGCAATCGTTGCGCAAACCGCCGTTGCCGTCGCACCGTCGGCCGCCGATCAGCCGGCGACGGAGCTGCCGCGCGGGCGCGTCTATCTGTTCCGTGGCGCTCTCGGCCCGTTCTTCTCACGCGGGATGGACTGGCTGACCGAAAAGCTCGAGCATGCCGGTTATACTGCGAGCGTCGATGAGTTCACGATCTGCCGCTTCATCGCCAACAAGGCGATCCGCGAGTATCGCGAGGATCCCGCGCCGATCATCCTGATCGGGCACTCGATGGGCGGCTATTGCACGGTGAAATTCTCGGAGATGCTACAGGACGAAAACATCCCGGTCAGCCTGGTCGTTGCGATCGATCCGGCACACGTCACCCCCACCGTGCCGCTCAACGTCGAACGTTTCATCAACATCTTCCTGTCGGAGAGCGTGTTGGGCGGCGGCGACGTCAAGCCATCACCGGGCTATCAGGGCCACTACGCCAGCTACGATCTCTCGAAGCACGATGAGGTTAGCCACATCAACATCGAGAAGATGGACCAGGTCCACGCGCAATTGCTCACCAAGATTGCGCAGCTCGCAAAAACTCCGGCGAAGGGCGCAGGCGAGGCCATCCCGCTTCGCTATGTTGTTCCCGCCAATGCCGACATCGAGCTGTGGGACAGCGGCACTCCGGTCATCGCCCGTGCCGGCGACACACTGCAGTCGATCGCCGCGTCCTACCATGTGCCGCTGTGGTCGCTCACCCAGATGAACAAAGGGCCGGACAATGCACCGCTGGTGCCGGGCGAGCGCATCATCGTCCCGCGCCATCTGGTGCCGCTCGCCGAAGTCTCCGCACACGCGCCGCCGCCGAAACGGTGAGCCCTTCTCCCTCGCCCCGCCCTTGCGGGGAGAGGGACTCTCCGCGCACACAGGATTCGCGGATAGAGCCCCTCACCCGGATCGCAAGAGCGATCCGACCTCTCCCCGCAAGAGCGGGGCGAGGTGACCCGAACTCTACCGCGGCGGCAGGAAGGGGACGAGCATCGGGACGCGGCGGCAGTAGGGGCCATAGGCGTCCGCACCGAGCTCATGGGTCAGGAAGCCTTCCTCCATCCGGGCCTTGAACGCCATGCCGAGCGATATCAGCACCGCACCCAGCATCGCACTTAGCGTTCCAACCGCAACGCCTGTCACCAGGATCGCGGCGATCAGTCCGGTATAGATCGGGTGGCGCACAAGCCCGTAAGGACCGGTGTCGATGACCCGATGCCCTTCCTTGCGCGTGATCGAGTTGGACCAAAAGCGTCCGAGATGAATTCGTGCCCACCAGGTGAACGAGATGCCCGCCAGCGTCAGGGCCGCAAACACGTAGATGCTGCCATTGCCGAAATGCCAGACCGGCTTCTCGCCCAACATCGCTGCGATCCAGGGCGTAAACAGAATGCCGCCTACGTAAATCGGAATGTTGTAGGCACGCGATTTCCAGGTCTTGGCTTGTTTTTCGGTTTGGCCGGACCAGAACGACGCCACGACCCAGCTGATGAGCCACGCAATCCAAATGAGCGCGAATAATTGGGTGGGCCAGGTGACGGTCCATCCGCTCAGGATGAAGGCGAATATTTGATTGAGATCATGAGGCATGTTGCAGATATTATTGCGCAATCAGATCAAACGCCATACCGGCGATGGGGGGTGGGAGGGTTCAATAGGCCGGCGTCGTCACGGGCCGCAATTCATAATTTTGGCCGGCGGCGCCAAGCAGGTAGGCTATGGTATCCCGCAACGCCGGCTCAACCGGCCGGGGTGCGTAGCCCAGTTCACGCTGCGCTTTTTCGATCGATAACGCGGTCGCCCGCAACGCGATGCGAACACCTTCGGCCGTGCCGGTGGGGGCCCGGCGCGTGATGTGGTCGGCGATGAATTCGAGCACGGAAGTGGCCATTTGCGCCAGACGGGCGGGAACCGGAACCAGCGGGCTGAGGCGGCCGCTGAGCCCGGCCATCAGCCGCAAAACCTCCTTCAGCGAAATGCATTCGCTGCCGAGAACGTAGCGATGCCCAACCTTGCCGCGCTCCATGGCGAGAATCAGGCCGGTTGCGGCATCGCGCACGTCGACCAGGTTCAGGATGAAATCGAGATATAATTGAAGGCGGCTGTCGAGAAAGTGCCGCAGCATCGCCGCCGGCGGCGTCAGATTGTGGTCATGGGGCCCGATCGGCATGGTAGGGCAACCGATGATCACCGGAAAACCGGATGCCGCAGCCTGCATGGCATGCTGCTCCGCGAGCATTTTCGAGCGCGTATAGGGGCCCGGCATATCGTCGGCCGGCGGCAGCACATTATCCGCAACCGCGTCCTCCGACGGCAAGCGGCGGAACAGAATAGATTCGGTCGAGCAGTGCAGGAACCGGGCAATGCCGCGCTTGCGCGCAGCCGCAATCACCGTTTCGGTGCCGCCGTAATTCACGGCATGAAAATCGTCTTTCTGCGGCAGCCACATGCCGGGCAGGCCGGCAAGGTGATAGACCTGATCGACGCCGTCCAGGGCATCATCCACCAGGTCCCTATTGAGCACCGAACCTCGGACATACTGCACTTCGGGCAGCGCGCGGGTCGGCGGCTTCAGATCGAGCACGCGCACGCTGCGACCGCGCTCGACGAGGGCCGAGACCAGGTGCTGCCCGATGAAGCCGCTGCCGCCGGTGACGAGGACCCGTGTCATGTGTGGGGGTGCGGCTCGCGATGGAGTGGCTCGGAATATTGCAAGCCACCGTGCCGCGCGGGTTCTGGAACCTGCTCGATAACAACGGCGAGGTCGTGCCGAAAGCCAAGTGCAATGAACAGTTTCGCCATCACAAACATCGGACCGAGCAGCAAGTGGGCGGGATTGTCCACAAGCGCCGGCTGTCGACGTTCAAATACCCGATGCCCGATGATTTGCGATGTGACCCCGATCACAATCAACACGGCGGTGATCGACCACATCGCGGCAGCCGTCGTATGACTGACGATGATGGCCGCCGCCAAAAGCAACAATATAGCGGCGCCAACGATCGCCGTTCCCAGCCCGGCGTCGAGCAGGAACCAGTAGATCAGCACCGGCAACACCGCGATGGTCGCCACAGTAGCCTGGGCACCGAGTGCAGGCACGGGCCATGAACTGAGGGGCAGGACCGCGCCCAGGAACAAGACGACGATGCCCAAGACGTGCATCGCGCAATTCCAGGGATCGCGGTGATAACAGACGTAATCGGCAAGCTGCCGCCGAAAATAGGAATTCATGCAGCGCTCGCTACCGCTCTCGCGGCCGGGAACGCCGCAGAACAGACTGCAGCAACAATCAGGCGCTCCCGCTTCATGAAACTAGCCCCCATCCGACATACGGTGATAGTTAAACTGGGCAGGAGGCCCAAGTCAAAGGGCGGTCGCGCTGTTACGGTTTGCAGATCGGCCGCGGGAGGACGTCGCCAGCCCATGGAAATCATACAGGAATTCGGCGCACTGCCCGGCTGCTGGGCAGCAGCATGAAGCGCCTGATCGGAACGGCGGTGCGTTGCGACAGATTTTTCGCGCTGGTGTTGCCATTCAGCCTCATGTTGGTTGCGACGTCGAGCCCGGCGATATCGGCGGGATGCGCGTTCGAATCGCAGGGTGAAGGTCGCGTCGCGGAAATTATCGATGCGCGCAGCTTTCGCCTCGAGGACGGCCGCGAAATACGTCTCGCCGGCATCGAACCGGTCTTCTCTGAAAAGGTTTCGTCTGAAAAGGTCCCGTCTGAAAACGTCTCCTCCGAAAAGGCCTTTTCTGAAAAGGGGCTGGCCGAAAAATCGAACCGTACAGCGGCGCTCTCGGCGATTCTCAGGGGACGCGAGGTGACAATATCGGGCGAAGACGACACGCCCGACCGCTACGGCCGTCAGACCGCTTTCGTGTTTCTCGCTTCCTCCGATACGCCGATCCAGGCGCTGCTGCTGGCGCAGGGCGAGGCGCTGGTCGCCGGAACCGTAACCGACAAGGACTGTGCCTCCGTTCTCGCCGCCGCGGAGACGGCAGCGCGCGAGGGGAAAAAGGGAACCTGGGCTGATCCCTTCGCCATAAAAAACGCGGAAAGTCCGGGCGATATTTTGGCCGGGATTGGGCGCTTTACGGTGGTCGAAGGCAAGGTTTTGTCGGTCCGGCAGGCAGGGGCAACCACTTACCTGAATTTCGGACGGAACTGGACACGGGGCTTTGCTGTGATTATTTCAAGGCGCATAATCCCGGCATTCGAGGCCGCCGGGATTGTACCTAAGTCCCTCGAAAATCGAAAAATTCGTGTCCGCGGCTGGGTCGAGGCGCGCCAGGGGCCACGAATCGAAATGCTCCGGGTGGGGCAGGTGGAACTGCTCGGCGGGAATTAACTCGCAGGACAAATACGAGTAGCTGACGTGGCTGAGTTTGCGGGACGGCGCGAGAGAACGATGAGCCGCCGCCTTTGGGCTGCGCCCGTCCTGCTGTGCGCAAGTTTTGTGCTCGCCGCCTGCGGCGACATGGGCCGGTTCCAGACCGCCGCCTCGCCTGCGACGCCAAGTTCCATCATCAAGCCCAACCGTACGGCGGTCGCGCCGACGCCTGCCGCCGAGCGCGAGCATGAGCGAATCCTCACCTCCTATGGCGGCGCCTATGACGATCCGAAGCTCGAGGGCCTCATCACCAAGACGGTGGACCGGCTGGTGGCGGCTTCCGACCGTCCCGACCAGGCCTACAAGGTGACGATCCTCAATTCGGGCGCGGTGAACGCTTTCGCGCTGCCGACCGGCCAGCTCTATGTGACGCGCGGGTTGATCGCGCTCGCCAGCGACACGTCGGAATTGTCCTCGGTCTTGAGCCACGAGATGGCGCATGTGCTGGCAAAGCACGCGGCGATCCGCGAGGACCAGGCGCGGCAGGCCGCGGTCGTCACCCGCGTCGTCACCGACATGAGCAATGACCCTGATCTCACCGCGCTAGCGCTCGCCAAGACAAAACTGACGATGGCAAGCTTTTCGCGCGCCCAGGAGTTCGAGGCGGACGGTATCGGCGTCGGCATTTCCGCGCGCGCCCATTTCGACCCTTACGGCGCCGCTCGCTTTCTCACCTCGATGGAGCGCAATGCCGAGCTGAAGGCCGGCAAGACCTCGCTCGATCCGCGCGCCCAGGACTTTCTGTCGTCGCATCCGGCAACGCCGGAGCGGGTCCAGAACGCGCAGGCCAATGCCAGGCAATACACCTCGCCGGAGGGAGGCGAGCGCGACCGCGAAACCTATCTCACCGCGATCGACAACATCGTCTATGGCGAGGATCCGAGCGAGGGTTTTGTGCGCGGCCGGCGCTTCCTGCATCCAAAACTCGGCTTCACCTTCACCGCGCCGGAAAACTTCACGCTGGACAATACCGCGCAGGCCGTGATCGGTGTGCGCGAGGGCGGCACGCAGGCGATGCGCTTCGATGTCGTGCGCGTGCCGGCGGAACAGACGCTCGCCGATTATCTCAATTCCGGCTGGATGGAAGGCGTCGACAAGGCCTCGACCGAGGATCTGACGATCAATGGTTTTCCGGCGGCTTCCGCGACCGCGCACGGTGATCAGTGGCAGTTCAAGATCTATGCGCTGCGCTTCGGCAGCGACGTCTACCGCTTTATTTTCGCCGCAAGACAGAAAAACACCGAGAGCGACCGCAACGCGCGCGAAACCGTGAACTCATTCCGCCGCCTGACGCTCGAGGAGATTCAGGCCGCGCGGCCACTGCGCATCAAGGTCATCACCGTGCAGCCCGGCGACACCGTGGAATCGCTGTCGCACCGCATGGCCGGCGTCGACCGCCCGACCGAACGCTTTCGCGTGTTGAACGGCCTCGACGCCCATGCCCAGGTCAAAGTGCGCGACCTCGTGAAGATCGTGGTGGATTGAGTTCAACGTCATCCGGGCGAACGCCGGCTTTCCCCTCTCCCCTTGTGGGAGAGGGTGGCGCGATGCGTGAGCAGCGCGACGGGTGAGGGGTTGCATCCGCGGAGAGAGACCCCTCATCCGGCGCGGACTGCGTCCACGCCACCTTCTCCCACAAGGGGAGAAGGGAAGAAAATCACCGCCCCGGAATGACGAACAGCAAAATGACGAACAGCAAAAAAGCCCGGTCCTTCGACCGGGCTTTTGATTTGCGTTGAATCTCGCGAGCTTTGCTTACGCCGCTTCGTCCGCCACTGCCGTGTCGTCACCATCCGCATCGGCGTCGGCGGCATCGACATCGGCTTCACCGTCGGCCTCGACTTCGGTCTCGGCCTTGGCGCCGCGGCGCGGGCTCTTGGCGAGCTGGCCTTCGACTTCCTTGACCGCTTCGGTCTCCGTCACAGAGCTGGCGTTCGCTGTAGGACTGCTCGGGCTGCGATTCGGAGCGATAGAGATCGCGCACCACTTCGGCGATCGCGACGATGTCTCCCGAATTGATCTTGGCTTCGTATTCCTGGGCCCGGCGCGACCACATCGTGCGTTTGACACGGGCGCGGCCCTTCAGGGTTTCCAGCGCCTTCTTGACCAGCACCGGCTCCGACAATTTGCGCATGCCGACATTGGCAACTTTCGCGGTCGGCACCCGCAGCGTCATCTTGTCCTTCATGAAATTGATCACGAACAGCTCAAGCTTCGCGCCGGCGATCTCCTGCTCTTCGATGGCCAGGATCTGGCCAACGCCGTGCGCGGGATAAACCACGAATTCGTTGGTCTTGAAGCCTTGACGCTGGGTCAAAACCTTTTTCGGCTCCTCGACACGCGGCGCCGCGACTGCGGGCTTGTTCATCGCAACCGGCTTGACGGCGGCCTTCGGAGCAGCAGTTTTAGGGGCGACCTTCGAAGCAGTGGCCTTCGACACGGTCGCTTTCGCGGCAGTTTTTGCAGTCTTGTTTGGCATTGCGCTTCTTTTGTTCTTTGAGGATTTGGCAGCCGGGGCCTTGCTGGCTTTCCGGGTATCTTTAAGAGAAGAAGTAGCCCGGGCACGGCTCTTGGTTGCGCTGCGGCTGACCGCGGCGGTTTTTTTGGAACCCTTGGAAGCACTCAATTTACGCGTTTTCTGTGACACAGCCTGCGCGCGGAACGGCCACGCCCCTGTTCGATGTTTTTCACGGGAACCCATAGGGGCCAAAGGGGGCCGACGGGTTCGGCTTGTAATGTGCTCAATATAGCACATTTTCCGCAAAAATCAATGATTTACGCCCGATCCGGACGCCTTTGGGGCCGTTCCCGTAATATCACGGGGATTAGGGTTAAGTGGAAATCAGTATTTCGTCAGTCGCCGGTGCCGGGATTGGCGGAAAAATATTTTTCGAATTTGCCTTCCATGCCCTCGAAATCCTTGGCGTCGGGCGGCGATTCCTTCTTCTGGGTGATGTTCGGCCAGCTCTTGGCATATTCGGTATTGACCTCGAGCCATTTTTCCAAGCCCGGCTCGGTGTCCGGCTTGATGGCGTCGGCGGGGCATTCCGGCTCGCACACGCCGCAATCGATGCATTCGTCGGGATGGATGACCAGCATGTTCTCGCCCTCGTAGAAGCAGTCTACCGGGCAGACTTCAACGCAATCGGTATATTTGCATTTGATGCAGGCTTCAGTGACGACGTAAGTCATCCAAAACTCCGAAACGGGTCAATTTTGAGTGGGTTGCGTAGCCCAGGAACTCCGCAGCCGCAAGTGAAGCAGAGCGGCCCGAAGGCAACGTTTCCGGCATTCCTGCGCCAGCTCGAAGGCGCTTGAAAGCAAATAGTTACTCTTGCCCGCCCTGCAAATCGTCATCCTGCAAATCGTCATAAAGCACGCGCGCGGAGGATGCGTCACCTCGCCGCTCCGAAAATCCGAGCACTCTGAGCACCCGCACGCTGCGATCGAGCCCGATCGTCAGCACGTCGCCGGCTTTCACTGAATGTCCCGGCGCCTTTTCCCGCACGCCGTTGATGCGAACATGGCCGGCTTCGACCAGCGCGGCGGCGCTGGTGCGGGCTTTTACCACCCGCGCATGCCACAACCATTTATCGAGACGCTGGCGCTCCAAACGACACCCAAAGCGTTTTCGAGCGAAAGCCTGCCCCGGACTTGATCCGGGGTGGCCCCCGGTTCGCGTGAAGAAAACGCGTCAAAACAAAAAGCTACCGATCCTTGACTAGCGATCCTTGCGGTTGGCGGCGAGCTGCTCTTTCAGCGCCGCCAGTTTTGCGAATGGCGAATTGGGATCGATCGGGCGCTCGCGCTCGCGCGGCGCCGCGCTGGTCGCGTACGGCCGGTGCGACGGCCCGCCATCGGGGCGCTTGTCGCGTCCGCCCTTGTCGCGGCCACCTTTGTCGCGTCCGCCATTGTCGCGGCCACCGCCGAACTTGCCCCTGGGCTTGTCCGCCTCGCGGCCCTTGTCCCGGTCCCTGCCCTTGTCTCTGTCCCTGCCCTGAAAACGTTCGCGCGGCTCGCGGCTCTTGTCCTCGCGCGGCTCGCGAGCCGGCGCACCCTCGGCGGCGATTGCTGTGGCGCCTTCGACCGGCGCATCGGGGCGGGGCTTGCGGAAATCGTTGCTGCGCTCGCGCCTAGAGCGGCGGTGCCGTTCGCCTTTTGCGGCTTCGCCGCTCTCGCCGGCAGCGACAGCGGGCACAGCGCCCTCCGAGGCGCGGTCGTGATGACGATGGCGGGCGCGATCGTGACGCGGCCGGCGCTCTTCCGAGCGGCCGCCGGGCCGCCAGACTTCCACCATTTCCGCAACCGCATCGGGCGCGGCCGCAGTGGTACTTGTGTCTGCCGCCGCGGCATCATCGGCCGCCATCACCGTCTCCGACGTTGCTTCGGCGACGGCCTGATCCGGTGTTGCTTCAGCGACGGCGTGGTCCTGCGGCGCTTCGGCGACAGCGTGATCCTGCGGCGCTTCGGCCGCCGGCATTTCTGCGGGTTCTATTGAAGGCGCCGGTTCCGGCAGAATTTCGTCGGATTTGGCGTCGACCGCCGTGGGCTCGCTCTCACTCGCGACGGCTGAGAATGCGATATCAGGCAGCAATGCCGCCGACGGCGGCGCCTCGGTGGCAACCGCATCCGCGGCGGCGGGAACAATTTCCGCCGCTGCTTCTGTTCCTGTTTCGGATACCGCTTCCACCGCGGCTTCTGCCGGAACTGGCTCTGCCGCAGCCACTTCAACCACCACCGGTTTCGGCGGCGGCGCCGGGCGGCGCTCCATGCGGTAACCGAGCGCGCGCAGAATGGACGCAAAGTCCTCTCCGGCTGAGCCGGTCAGCGACGTCATCGCCTGGGTCACGACAAAGCCGCGGCCATCGAACGCGCCGGCTGGCTTTTGGCCCGGCGAGGTTTCGCGCCATGACAATGCGGGGCGAATAAGATCGGCGAGCCGCTCCAGAATATCGACCCGCACCGCGCGTTCGCCGCATTGCCGATAGCCCAATACGCGGTAGGCATCGCGCGGCAGCGCCTTGTCGATCGGAAACGAAGTGCGGCCGCTGCCGGCGAGATGCTGCGCGCCTGACAGCGCCGACATATCGACATTGCTTTGCTTTTCGGCCCACAGCAGCGACGCCAGCGCGCGCGCCGCAGGCTTCAATAGCGCCGGAAGGTAGATGTGATAGGCGCCGAAGCGGACGCCGTATTTGCGGAGCGAAGCCCGCGACGGCTGATCGAGATCTTTCATCTCGGCCGAAATTTTGGAACGCTCCAATACCCCGAGCGCCTCGATCAGTTGAAACGCGATGCCGCGCGCGATCCCCGTGATGTCTTCGGCCTTGGCGAGATCAAACAGCGGTCCCAGCAATTTCTCGATATGCGTCTTCAGCCACAGATCGAGCCGGGTCTGGACCGCTTCGCGCGGCGCGCCGTTCAGCCGGTCATCGGAAATAATGCGCAAGCGCGGATGCAGCGCGTCGTCGGCCGCGACTAGCTTTGCAACGGCATCGCCGGTCCAGCGGATGGTGCCGTCGGATGTCAGCACGAATTGCTCGTCGGGGGCGGCGGAAAGTTTCTCGGCGCGCGCGTCGATCTCACCGGCGAGCGCTTTTTGCGCGGTCGCCTGCAACGCCTTGGCGTCGGAGCCGGCTTCCGCGGCATCAGGTGCAAAGGTGAATCCGTCGAGCCGGCCGATCACATGGCCTTCTACGATCACTTCGCCGGTCTTGCCGATTTCCGTATTCAACATCGTGTTTTCCCGCAGGCGGCGCATCGCAGGCGGCGCATCAATACACTGGTACGGCGATCAACGAAACGCTCCGTGAGCCGTTGATGCAGCGCATCGGACAATTTATTTTCAACCTCGCGCGTAATTGACTGCCAATGCTCGGGATCGGCCAGCCAATCCGGGCGGTTGGCGACAAAAGTCCAGGTGCGGATCTGCGCGATCCGGCCTGACAACGTGTCGATATCGCCGTCGGTGCGGTCTGCCAGATCGACCTGGGCTGAGAACCATGCGTCGGGAATCCGACCCTTTTTCATGAGAAAGCCGAACAGGCTCGTCACAAGTTCGGCATGGGCTGCGGGTGCGATCTTGCGATAATCCGGAATCTGGCAGGCGTCCCACAGCCGTTCCACCGCCGTTGCCCCATGGGCCATCTCGCGCACCTCCGAATCGCGCGCGGCGTGATCAAGCACGCGTAAATCCTCCGCGATCGGGGCTCGGGTCAGCGCGTCGTGCGACGGCGCCAGCGCCAGCGACACTTGCAGCGCACCGAGCGAGGAAAAATCCAGTTTCGTGTTGCGCCATTGCAAAACTTTGACGCTGTCAAAAGTGTGGTTCTGCAGCGCGTTGACCAGCTCGGGCTCGAACGGCGCGCAGCGGCCCGTCGTTCCAAACGTGCCGTCGCGCGTAGCGCGCCCGGCGCGGCCGGCAACCTGGGCGAATTCGGCCGGATTCAGGCGGCGGAACTGATAGCCGTCATATTTACGGTCGGAGGCAAAGGCGACGTGATCAACATCGAGGTTGAGCCCCATGCCGACCGCGTCGGTCGCGACCAGATAATCGACATCGCCGTTCTGGAACATCTCCACTTGCGCATTTCTTGTGCGCGGCGACAGCGAGCCCAGCACCACGGCGGCGCCGCCATGCTGGCGGCGGATCAGTTCGGCAATCGCATAGACTTCGTCGGCCGAGAACGCGACGATCGCGGTGCGCCGAGGCTGCCGCGTGATCTTGCGGTCGCCGGCGAATTCGAGCTGCGACAGCCGCGGCCGCGTGACGATGGAGGCACCGGGCAATAATCGCTCGATGATCGGGCGCATGGTGGCGGCGCCTAACAACAGCGTCTCGTCGCGGCCGCGCCGGTTGAGGATGCGGTCGGTGAAAACATGCCCGCGTTCGAGATCAGCCGCGATCTGGATTTCATCGACCGCGAGAAACGACACGTCGAGATCCCGCGGCATCGCCTCCACGGTGGAGACCCAGAACCGCGGTTTTGGCGGTTTTATCTTTTCTTCCCCGGTGATCAGCGCGACGGAATCGACGCCGGCGCGATCGGCGATCTTGTTGTAGACCTCGCGCGCCAGCAGCCGCAGCGGCAGGCCGATCAGGCCCGAGGAATGCGCCAGCATCCGCTCGATCGCAAGATGGGTCTTGCCGGTGTTGGTGGGCCCCAGCACCGCGGTGACGCCTGAGCCGGGAGCCCGCTCGTTGGCGGACGTGGAAGGGTAGGACGAAAAGGCCATGTTTTCTGCTGGTTTCTGCGTCGCCGAAATCTATGCGCGTATTCCGCAAAACTGGGAACCGGTTTTGCGATCAGAATACGCGCAGGGTTAGAAGTGTTTCACAATGCGACGCATTCGAGGTCGCGGCTTAAGCTCTGGAACGGTTACGGAACGAATCGCGCCCGAATCGCTGACTCTGACCACCCCCGGCTTCGTTCACCGCAACATCTCGCGTTGAAGCTTTCGTGACGGCACTAGATCAAGTTTGGCGTGGCGGGACAAGCGGCGGTTTGACGATGAAATCCTTAAGTTCGAGGCGAGGCGGAGTCGAATCAGAAGCGAGCAAGAGTCAACAGGATTCCGCGCTCCCAGCCCCGTCATTGCGAGGAGCGCTTGCGACGAAGCAATCCAGCTTTCCGCTTGCGGCGCTATGGATTGCTTCGCTTACGCTCGCAATGACGGTCAATTCCATCAATTCGTCTTCGCCACCCTTGGCGAGGCCGTGGTGATAAACTGTGTCGCCTCCAGCATGGCGGGGCCGAGCGGGGTTGGGATCTTCATCCAGAACGGCACCAGAATGCGGGTTCCGGCAACCGGCGCGAAGGCGATCTCGATGTTGCGCTGGGCGGTGAGATATTTGATCACCGCGCGGTCGGGGATATAGCCCGCGACCGGCGAGAAATACACCGCGCAGACCACCACCGGCCCGCGATAGCCCTTCTCGGCCTTGACGGTTTCCATGCGCTTGAAGTCGAGTTTCAAATCGTAACGCATGCGGCCGTCGAAGATCGCCGCCCCCGAATGGCAGGCCTCGGGGCTGAGCGGATCGGCCGTGCCCGGCACCCGCAGCATCGCCCCCGTCATCGGATCGAACACGCCGCGGCGATGGGCCTCCGTGACCGGGAGCCGGTCCGGATCGACCGGCGGCACGGGGGCGATGCCGTATTCCTTGACGGGGCCGTTGGCCAAAACCATGTGGATGGCTTCGGTTTTTTTCGAGGTCGTGGTGGAGGCGGAATAGTTCGACGAAACCGGCGCGCCGTTGACGACGCGACCCTGGGCGGCAGTAGTGCCGGAACCGCTGGCGAACGACTTCAGTATTCCTGCGGTGCCGCCGAAGGCGGAAGCCGAGAACTGATCGTCCGAGATGTCGATGGTCCAGCCGCCCGAGCCGACGGGGATGCCCGACAGCGTCGCCTCATATCGCGCATCGAGCCTGCCTTGGGCGAAGGCCGCGGGCGAGGCGAGCGCGAATGCGACAGCGCAAAGGCCAACCAACACACGCGGTGCCGACGGGGCCAGCCGGTGCGAAATGCGGTACGTGTTCACCTCAGGACGGTCCTGCTTCACGCGCGATCAGTATGTCATTTAAGCAAAAATAGCCGGCAAACAACGGACCGGCGCGCTTTTTGAGCAAATCCGCTGGCGGCCCACGCCGGAACCCATGATGTCGGCGGCGAATACGCCGTTTATATGATGGCCAAAGGGCCCCGCGAGCGCCGGCTTTTTCGCTCCCTTGGCCGCGCGTATTCCGCAAAAAGTGGGAACCGGTTTTGCGATCAGAATACGCGCAAACCATTAATTGAGGGCCTTTTCCGGCCTTGCCGGAAAAAGGCCCTCATCCCAAAACCTTGACGCCTTGCTCCTCTCCCCCTATACGTCCGCCGTTCCTGAAAATGGACGTGATTTTTGAACCCCCGAGGGACCGAAGAGGCCGGGGATGGCAGAGGATTTATTGCGATGTCGCGGCGCTGCGAACTGACGGCCAAGGGGCCACAGGTGGGCCACAAGGTCAGCCACTCCAATATCAAGACCAAGCGCCGGTTCCTGCCGAACCTGTGCAACGTCACCTTCATTTCCGACGCGCTCGGGCGCAACGTGCGCTTGCGGGTTTCGACGAATGCGATCAAGTCGGTCGATCACCGCGGCGGGCTCGATGCGTTTTTGATCGATCTGAAGCGGGCGATCGAGAAGAAGGTGGCAGCGGCTGCGCCGGAGAAGAAGGCGGGCTGAGCGCTCGCCAAGCTACTTTGACACTTGCGGATTTTGAATGGCCGGGTCGCGAGACCCGGCTGTTTTCGTTTGGGGGCAGAAAACTGACTATCGGAAATCAAATCCTGAAAAACGAGCGTCTGCTCCCAAACCAACATTCGCATTACGTCGCTACCACTTGGCGATGCGGCCTTTCCCTTTTTGGATAAAGTTGGGTTAGACTACGACCAGGGGTTGTTGGACCGGTCGAGACCTGGGATCAGGGGGCATGAATTATCTCATTTTCTGCGCTCGTGTTTTTTCTGCGGGGCTTACGTTGCTCGTCACGCTAAGCGTGCAGGCGATTTCGCAAGACCGCGACAGTGTCATGCGACGTTGCTTGTCCATTGCAGATGTCAACCAACGTATTGATTGCTTAGAGACCGGCGTCGTTCCTGATTCCGGGGCCGCATCTACTTCTAACACAAATCCAGCGAAGCAACCGAGCGCAAATCCTAGCTTCGATTGCCGAGCTGCGCGCAGTTCAATTGAACGTGCGATCTGCGGAGACGTCACGCTTTCCGATTGGGACTCTCGGATGGGACGGCTCTTTCAGCAGTCATTACGTCTAGCGAAAGATCGACAATCGCTCTTGGAAAACCAGCGCCTTTGGCTCATGCAGCGTGACCATAACTGCAGCGCCGTTGCGGACACTGCGATCTGGTCGTGCCTGTTGGAGATGACGAAATCCCGCGCCACGGCGCTCACCAATACGACCTCGGTCGGAGAAGCAACCCCAACTGCTCAACCTTCTGCGGCGCCGGCTTCGCCAGCAACATTGCAGAGCCGGGCGGAGCTTCGTTCTAACGAAGCGCCTGGCGGTCGAACCGCTCCATCGCCTCCACCTGCTCTACATAGTGACAGTTCAGCGGCCGCATCGCCTCAGAATGGAGGCTTCACACTTGGAATTTTACTTATTGTCTTCGTGTTGGTCTCAGCCGTGGCTCTTAGCGTATTCCGTAATATCGGCCGCAAACATCGTCTCGTAGCGAGATATGGACAGGAAATAGCCGCTCGGATTTTGGCACGTGAAGTGTGGCAGGGCATGACAGGTGAACAATTAACGGCATCGCGGGGGAGCCCGTCCGACATGGGCCGTGAAATTATTAAAGAGAAAACGAGAGAGACCTGGAAGTATCACCAAATTGGAAAGAACAGGTTTAGAGAAAGAATCTATCTGGAAAACGGAATTGTAATTGGCTGGAAATATTGAACGATCAAACGACGGCTTGTGTGCGCCTACACACCCGCTGCTATCTCTGCAGTTTCTTTGGGGGGTTCTATGGAAAAGCTGGCCGCGCTCACGAACAGCATTTGGCAATTATTTCTGACGTTGCCACCGATCACTCAGTGGGCCGTAACTATGCTTATGGTGTGCGCGCTTATTGCGCACTTTTTCACCTATAACGAACACACGGTCCA
>WNFM01013636.1_pt3 | contig 20605 bp, 21 predicted proteins | sample 5400271 | NCBI WGS metagenome assembly WNFM01 (sample SAMN13153352, study PRJNA577476) | soil metagenome | isolation source: 60 cm saprolite on Douglas fir-dominated hillslope | place: USA:California | collected 2013-09-17
CGCCAGCATCGAAGAGCCGCCATAGCTGATGAACGGCAGCGTCATGCCCTTGGACGGGGCGAGCTGGACGTTGACCATCATGTTGATCAGCGCCTGGAGCCCGAACTCGACCGCGAGCCCGGCCGCGGCGAGGATCGAGAAGCTGTTGTCCTCGTCGAGCAGCTTGACCAGTACCCGCGCGACGATGCCGAGATAGAGCAACGCAATGGCGATGCACGCGATCAGGCCGAACTCCTCACCGATCACCGAGAAGATGTAATCGGTGTGCGGCTCGGGCAGTCCGAACTTGCGGGTGCCGCCGCCCGGCCCCATTCCGAACAGGCCGCCGGCGGTCAGCGTCCGAAGCGCGTTCTCCACCTGAAAGTTATCGCCGGTCTTGAACAGAAATTCGTCGATCCGCATGGTTGCGACGGGGTAGAAGAAGTAAGCGAGGATCACGCCGGCGACGCCCACAGCGCCGAGAATACCGAGGATGCGTAGGCTGACGCCCGCCAGCGCCAGCATCGCCACCCACACCGCACAGAAGATGATGGTGCTGCCGAAGTCCGGCTGCTTCATCAGCAGGAATGCGATGGCGCCGGTCAGGACCGCCGACAGCGTGTAGATCGGCAGCGACTTGTCGCTTTCCCGAAGACTCAGCAGCCAGGCCATCGATACGACGAAGAAGGGTTTCAGGAATTCCGAGGGCTGGACCTGGCCAAGCCCGAAGTTGATCCACCGCCGAGCACCGTTCACTTCAGGTCCGAGAATGGGAACGAAGATCAGCATGATGAAAAAAAAGGCGGCGCCGAACAATGACAAGCGCCGCGCGCGTTCCCTCGGCATCATCGAGATGGCGATCATCACCGGAACGCCGAGCGCGATCCAGGCGAGCTGGCGCCAGAAATAATAAAGCTCGGAGAAATGGACGTTGCCGCCGGAATAACGCTGGCCGGCCGCGGGCGACGCCGCGGCAACCGCGATCAGCCCAATCGCGATCAGCACCGTGATCAGCAGCAGCAGGACCTTGTCGATCTCCCAGAACCAGCGGCCGATCGCCGAGGTGTCGGAGCGCCCGTAGCGATCCGGGTCGATCAGCGCGGCCTTGGCCTTGATCTGGCCGGAGATGGTCTTGATCATAATGCCCCCACCAAAGCCCTGAACTGGTCGCCGCGATCCTCGAAGTCTTTGAACTGGTCGAAGCTCGCGCAGGCCGGCGACAAAAGCACCGTATCACCCGCTTGCGCATCCGCAGCGGCCTCGCGCACCGCGACGTCGAGTTTTCCACAATTTTTCACGCGCATGTGAGGACTTAACAATCGCTCGAACAGCTCGGCCGCATCGCCAATGGTGTAGGCCGAGGCGACATGTCGAAAGTGCGGCGCGCACTCGTCGAGATTGTCGCTCTTGGCCTGCCCGCCGCAGATCCAGCGGATCCATTCGAACGCGGCGAGCGCGGGGGCGGTGGCGGTGGGGTTGGTCGCCTTGCTGTCGTTGACGAAGGTGACGCCGTCCTTCTCGCGGATGCGCTCCATTCGATGGGGCAGGCCGGGAAAAGTCGACAGGCCGTGGACAATGGCATCGACCTCCAATCCGAGCTTCACGCAAGCCCCGATAGCGGCAGCGGCGTTCTGCGCATTGTGTGGCCCTTGCAGTGCAGGCCAAAGCGACTGATCGCCGACAGGATTGAAGCCAATTTCGAAGACATCTTGTCCTCGAGCAGAAAGAGCGCCAGCAATTTTATCGGAAGAGGCGCTGGTAACTCCGACAATGGCCCCATGCATGGGCGATTGCATCTCGAACAGACGAGCCTTCGAGGCAGCGTAAGCCTCGAAGCTGTCATACCGGTCGAGATGGTCGGGGGTGATGTTGAGCAGCACGGCGAGATCGCAGTCGAGGCTCTGCGTCAGGTCGATCTGGTAGCTCGACAGCTCAAGCACATAGACCCCGCCTTCGGGCAGCGGGTCCTGGGCGAGGATCGGCAGGCCGATGTTGCCGCCCATCGTAGTCGGAACGCCCGCGGTCTTGAGGATGTGGTGGACGAGCGCGGTGGTGGTCGACTTGCCGTTGGTTCCGGTGATGCCGACCACCTTGTGCGGCGGAAGCTCGGGCCGGGCGCGGGCGAACAGCTCAATGTCGCCGATGATTTCGACATTTGCGGCTCGTGCCCGAGCCGCAATGGGGTGCCTATTCAAGGGCAGTCCCGGAGTGACGACCAAGCTGTCGAATTGCGTCAGGTCGATTTCGTCGAGATTGGCGATCTTCAAATCCTCCCCGGAACGGGGAGGGGGACCATCCGAAGGATGGTGGAGGGGGGGCGGTGCAGGGCTCGGTACCCCCTCCGTCAGCGCTGCGCGCTGCCACCTCCCCGTTCCGGGGAGGAGTTTATTTCGCGCCTCCTCCTTCGCGTCCCAGGCCGTGACTCGCGCACCGCTGGCGAGCAGCGCCTCGACCGTCGCCAGCCCCGAGCGGGCGAGGCCGTAGACCGCATAATGCTTGCCGGCGAAGGCGCGGGCCGTGATCACCTGATCTTGAGGGTCGAGAGGCCGGCGAGCGCGAGCACGAAGCTGATGATCCAGAAGCGGATCACGACGGTCGGCTCGGACCAGCCGAGATGCTCGAAATGGTGGTGGATCGGGGCCATCAGGAAGACGCGCTTGCCGGTGCGCTTGTAGACCGCGACCTGGATGACGACGGAGAGCGCCTCGACGACGAAAATACCACCGACGATCACCAGCGCGAACTCGTGGTGCGTGGCGACCGAGACGGCGCCGAGCGCGCCGCCGAGCGCGAGGCTCCCGGTATCGCCCATGAAGACGGCGGCCGGCGGGGCGTTGAACCACAGAAAGGCGAGGCCGGCGCCGATGATCGCGAGCAGCAGCACGGTGAGGTCGCCTGCTCCCGGCACATGCGGAATGCCGAGGTAAGCGGCGAACTTGGCGTTGCCGACGAGGTAAGCGAACAGGACGAAAGCGAGGCTGGCGATGATCACCGGCATCGTCGCGAGGCCGTCGAGGCCGTCGGTCAGGTTCACCGCATTGCCGAAGGCGACGATTACGAACGCGCCGAACAGGATGTAGAACCAACCGAGGTCGATCACCGTCTCCTTGACGAACGGCAGGTGAAGCTCGGTTCCGCCCGTGCGGACCATCAGCCAGGTGGCGACGCCGGCGATCAGGAACTCGAGCGTCAGGCGCGTCTTGCCCGAAAGGCCGGCGTGGTGCGCCTTTCGCACCTTGTCATAATCGTCGAGCCAGCCGATCAGCCCGAACCCGCCGGTGACCAGCAGGCACGCCCAGACGTAGGGGTTGGCAAGGTCCATCCACAGCAGGACCGAAATGGCCACCGAGGTCAGGATCAACAGGCCGCCCATGGTCGGCGTCCCTCGCTTGGCGAGGTGGCTCTGCGGGCCGTCACTGCGAATCGGCTGGCCCTTTCCCTGCTTGGCACGCAGCCAGCTGATGAATTTGGGACCGAGCAGCAGGCCGATCAGCAGCGCCGTTGCGCTCGCCGCGCCAGCGCGGAAAGTGATGTAGCGGATGAGGTTGAGGGCGCCGGGGAAGCCGAGATGCTGCGCGATCAGGTAGAGCATGCCGGTTCCTTTGCCATGCTCTCGACCAGTTTTGCGAGGCCGACACTATTGCTTGCCTTGACCAGCACCGCATCGCCGGGATGGACAAGGTGACGGAGCCGATCCGTGGCCTCCGCGACAGTCGAGACTCGGTCCACCGCGACGCGGCCGTCGAGCGCGTCATTGAGCGGGACCATCTCCTCACCGATCAGGATCAGGCGGTCGACGCGCGCGGACAGCACGGCGGGCGCGAGGCCGGCGTGGAGCGCCTCGCTGTGTGCGCCGAGCTCCCGCATCGGGCCGAGGACCGCGATTCGGCGGGCGGCCTCCTTTTCGGCGCCGAGGCTGGCGAGCGTCGCCGCCATCGACGCCGGATTGGCATTATAGCTTTCGTCGATCAGCAGGAACTCGCCGCCCTCGACATGCAGCCGATGCCGCTCGCCGCGGCCCTTGAGCCCACCCATATCGGCAAGCGCTAGGCCGGCGAGCACAACATCCGCGCCCACCGCCTCGACCGCGGCCAACACGCCGAGCGCGTTCGACACCCAATGCCCGCCCGGCTGGGAGATGGTGAAGGTCAGCTCGCGCTCGATCAGGGCCGCGCTGATCAGGCTGCCGCCCCCTTCGGCGGAAACTGCGTGGACCGCATGGACGTCGGCGTCGCCGGTGCCGAAGGTGATGATGCGCTCTGCGCGGCGGCGCGCGGCCTTCAGGAGCCGGTCGCGATACGGCGTGTCGTTGGGGATGATCGCGATGCCGGGGGGCTCGAGCCCCTCGAAGATTTCCGCTTTGGCATCGGCAATCATCTCTTCCGAGCCGAGATTCTCGATGTGCGCCGGAGCGATCGCGGTAATCAGCGCGACGTGCGGGCGTACCTGCGTCGTCAGCGCGCGGATCTCGCCGGCATTGTTCATGCCGATTTCGAGCACGGCATATTGGATGTCGCGCGGCATCCGCGCGAGGCTCAGGGGCACACCGGTGTGATTGTTGTAACTCTTGACCGAGCGGTGAACCTTGCCCGGGCGATTGCGGTCGAGCGCTGCGTAGAGCGCTTCCTTGGTGCCGGTTTTGCCGACCGAGCCGGTGACTCCGAAGATCGTTGCCTGGCTGCGCTCGCGCGCAGCGCGGCCGAGTGCCTGCAGCGCCGCGAAGGTGTCCGCCACGAGGACGTGCGGCCCGCTTACCGGCTGCGACACGATCGCGCCGGCAGCGCCCGCGGCGAAGGCGCCGTCGACGAACTTGTGCCCGTCATTCACCGTGCCCGGCATGGCGACGAACAGGTCGCCGGGCCGGACTTCGCGGCTGTCGAAAGTGACGCCGGTGACTTCGAACGCCGCGCTCGGCATTCCCCCGGTCGCGGACGCGATTTCATCAGACGTCCAGAGCGCGGTCACGCGGCGCATTCCCGCGCGACCAGCGCATCGTCGAACGGAAGCACCTTGTCGCCGATGATCTGGCCGGTCTCGTGGCCCTTGCCGGCGACGAGGACGATGTCGCCTTCGCGGGCGATGCGGATCGCCTCGGCGATGGCTTCGCGACGGCCAGCGACCTCGGTCGCGCCGGCAGCGCCGGCCATGATGTCGGCGCGGATGCGGCCCGGATCTTCGCTGCGCGGATTGTCGTCGGTAACGATGACGACTTCGGACAAGGCCGTCGCAACGCGGCCCATTTGCGGCCGCTTGCCCTGGTCGCGGTCGCCGCCGGCGCCAAACACCGTGATCAACCGCCCCTCGACGTGGGGGCGCAGCGCCGCGATGGCGGCTTCGAGCGCATCGGGCGTATGAGCATAGTCGATATAAACCGGCACCCCGCCACGGCTGATGACCGCGCGCTCGAGCCGGCCGCGCACTGGAGCGACGCGTTGCATGGCGGCGAACGTCTCCTCCCACTTGCCGCCGGTCGCGAGCACGAGGCCGGCTGCGGTCAGCACATTCGAAGCCTGGTAGGCGCCGATCAGCGGCAGGGCGAGCCGGTGCTGCTTGCCGCCATGTTCCAGCACCAGCTTCTGGCCGAGCGCGCTCGGGCTTTGCTCGGCAAGCTTAAGGGTCTCGCCCTTGCGGCCGACTGAGAGCACCTCATGCCCGCGCTTGAGGCAGCGCTCGATCACCTCGTCCGACTTCGGATCGTCGGTCCAGATGACGGCCGGCTTGCCTGCTGGAAGCAGCTCGTCGAACAGCCGCATCTTGGCCTCGAAATAGCATTCCATTGTCTCATGATAGTCGAGGTGATCGCGGCTGAAGTTGGTGAAGGCAGCGGCGGCGAGCGGGACTCCTTCGGCGCGGTGCTGATCGAGACCGTGGCTCGACGCCTCATAGGCGACATGGCTGATCCCCATGCGCTTGAGGCCCGCCATATTGTTGAGGAAGGTGACGATGTCGGGCGTGGTGAGCCCCGTCTTCACCTGGTCGTCGGAGGTGGTGACGCCGAGCGTCCCGATCGAGGCCGAGCGGTGGCCCGACATGCGCCAGATTTGGCGGGTCATTTCGACCGTGGACGTCTTGCCGTTGGTTCCGGTTACCGCGACGACGGTTTCGGGGAACGGCGCGTAGAATTTGGCGGCAAGCTCCGCGAACAGACGGCGGGGTTGCGGGTCGGCGAGCAGCGGCACCTTGGACGTGGGCGCTTCCGGCCGGGCGACCACCGCGATGGCGCCGCGTTCAACCGCCGCGCCGATGAAATCCTCGCCGTTGAACAGCGCACCGCTGAACGCGCCGAAGATGCTGCCAGCGGCGACCTTGCGATGATCGAGGGCAAAGCCGGTCACTTCAGAATCGGAATCGACGTCGGCGATGTCGCGCAATTTCAAGCCGGTCAGTCCTTCTTCGCGTCCGCTTTGGGATCACGTACATAGGGAAGGACCTGGCTCATGTCCGGCTCTCGGTTCATGTCAGGCTGAACGCCAAGCATCGGTGCGATGCGGCTGATAGTGCCACTGACCACCGGCGCAACGTTCCAGCCGGCAGTAGTGAAACCGTAGGTATCCTTGGTCGCCTTTGGTTCGTCGAGCATCGCGACGATCACATAACGCGGGTCGTCCATCGGGAACACACCCGCGAAGCTCGTGATGTTGATTGTCTTGCTGTAATGGCCGTTGATCAGTTTCTGCGCGGTACCGGTCTTGCCGCCGACCCGATAGCCTGGCGCATCGGCCTTCCTGCCAGTGCCCTTCATCACCACCAGCCGAAGCAGCGCGCGCATGCGGTAGCTGGTTTCCTCGCTGAACACGCGCTTGCCTTGCGGCAGCGGGTGGTCAGGGCCGATCTTGAGCAAGGTGGGCGAATGATAGACCCCGCGATTGAACAAGGTCGCATATCCCATCGCCAGCTGCAGCGGGGCGACCGCAATGCCCTGGCCGAAGCCGACAGTCATGGTTTCGAACGGACCCCAGCGCGCTCCAGGGGTCAGCGCGCGGCCGCGCTCCTTGAGCTCGATCGGAACAGGGCCGGTAAAACCCATCTTGGCGAGCCAATATTTTTGCCGCTGCGTCCCGATCTGGTCGGCGATTTGCGCCGTGCCGATGTTGGAGCTTTCCTCCATGATTTCGGCCACCGTGCAAATGCGACCGAACGGATGGGTGTCGTGGATAAGGTGGCCGTACGCGGGAAGGACGTTGGGGCAGTTATACTGCTGCCCGAATGACTTGATGACCCCGCTGTCGACCGCCATCGCGACCGTAAACGGCTTGAAGGTCGAGCCCAACTCGTAGACGCCCTGCGTCGCCCGGTTGAAACGCGCGTCAGGCGTGGCGGCGCCCGGCGCATTGGGGTTGACCTCCGGGAGTGAAGTCAGGGCCAGCACTTCTCCGGTATGCACGTCCATCACCACGCCGGCCGCGCCGATCGCCGAGAATTTGGCCATGGCATCGCCAAGCTCATGCTCGAGCGCCTGCTGCACCCGGCTGTCGATCGACAGCGTCAGCGGCTCTCCGCGTGTGGCGGAATCGGACAGATACTGGTCGAAGGCATGCTCCATGCCGGCGACGCCGTGACCGTCGATGTCGGTATAGCCGAGGACGTGGGCGGCGAGGCTGGTTTGGGGATAGAGGCGGTCGGGCTCGCGGTCGATGGCAAGGCCCGGCTCGCCGATGGCATTGACCGCTTCAACCAGTGCAGGGGACGCGCGGCGCCGGAGGTAGAAGAAAGGCTTCCCCGACCTCAGCAGTGCGAAATATTGTTCCTCGCTATATTCGGGCATTAGCTGGGCAAGCCGCTGAGCGAGCGCGAGCTTGTCGCCGATCACCTTGTTGGGGTGAATCGCGATCGTCCAGGCGTCGATCGTCCGCGCCAGCGGATCGCCGTTACGATCGACGATGTCGCCGCGCTGAGGCACATAGGACGTCAACTCTTCCTTGCGTCCGGCATGGTCGCCGAATGCCGCGAGGTAGAGGATGCGCAGCGCTATGATGGCGATGATGCCGGAATAGACCAGCATCCCGAACATCAACCTTTGGTGCATGACGGCGAGCAGCTGGCGGCGCTGGCCGACGAGTCGGAGCCGCTCGGGCCGTGGCGCGACGAGAGCGGGCGACGGTGCGTTCATCGTTCGGCGGCGATATCCTTGGAGTGGCCGGAGTGCTTTGCCGGGAGCAGCGCGAGCGGGTCGACTTTTGCAATCCGCACCGGCCTTGTCACGGCCCGCGCCGTAACGACCGCGGTCTTATCCACCGATTTCTTGGCCGCAATTTTCACCGGCAGGGGTGCCTTCGATTGGGCGGCCGCGAGGCCCGGCCTCACCGCGGAAGCAGATTGTGCCGGCTTAGCCGATGTTGCCGGCTTCTCCGTGGATCGGGCCATCGTCAGGGGCAATGCGACGATCGGCCGCGCCGGGACCTCGCGCGTCTCGGTTTTCAGACTAGCTTGATGAAGCAGGCTGCTCGGGGTGACGGTGGCAGCGAGGGTTCCCCCATCGTCCGTTTCCGGCTGACCGACGACGGGCGACTTCTCGGGCGCGGGCGCTGAAGCGAGCACCACCGGCGCCTGGAAGTCGACCTTGTGATCGGGCCGGGCGAGACGTGCGAGCTCAAACCCGCCCTTGAGGAACTGATCGGCCGACGGGGCGCCGAGCGCAAACGCTCCGGCATTCCAGCGCTCGAGCTGCGACAGCCGGCCGCGGGTGCCTATCTCGGTCTGCAGCACGCGCATGTCACGTTGGGCGAGTACTATCCGTGTCTCGACGCCCTCGAGCTTCGCGCGTTCTGAAGCGACACGGAGCGAGACCATGTAGCAACCAAGCGCCGCGCCGGCGCAACTGGCGACCATGAAAAGCGAGTGGAAGCTGCGGCTGCTCATTGCAGACGTTCCTTGCGTGGGGGTGCTGAAGTGCGGACAGCGCTGCGCAGGCGCGCGGACCGGGCGCGCGGGTTGGTGGCAAGCTCGCGCTCCGATGGTCCGACAGGCTTGGCGACGCGCTCGAAGGTCGGCTCGGCCGGATCGACGAGTGCCGGTCGGTGACGCGAGCCGGCAGGCGTCGCGCCGCTGCGCTCGCGCAGGAAACGTTTGACGATCCGGTCTTCGAGGCTGTGGAAGGTGACGACGGCCAGCCGGCCGCCCGGCTTCAACGCGCGTTCAGCGGCCTCGAGGCCCTGCTCGAGCTCGTCGAGCTCGGCATTCAAGTGGATACGGATCGCCTGGAAAGTGCGGGTCGCTGGATCGGCCTTCTGGCCCTGGCGGAAGCCCGCGGCGCGGCGGACGATCGCCGCCAGCTCGGCCGTCCGCTCAACCGGGCGCGCGGCAACGATTGCACGGGCGATCGCCCGCGCGCGCGGCTCCTCGCCATAGTCCCGCAGGACCCTGACGATCTCGGCTTCGTCGGCATTGTTCAGATATTCGGCGGCGGTCAGGCCGGAGCGGCTCATGCGCATGTCGAGCGGGCCATCGGCCTGGAACGAGAAGCCGCGCTCGGCGCGGTCGAGCTGCATCGAGCTGACCCCGATATCGAGTGCGATAGCGTCAACCAGGCCGATGCCGCGCTCGGCAAGCACACGGTCCATCTGGCTGAAATTTTCCTGGACGAGATCGAGGCGCGGGTCCGGGACGAGCGACCTTCCCGCTTCGATCGCGTCAGGGTCGCGATCGAATCCAATCACTCGTCCCGCCCCCGCTGCAAGCAGGGCGCGCGTGTAACCCCCTGCTCCGAATGTGCCGTCGACCGCTGTCTCGCCGCCATGGAGCGCCAGCGCGGCGATCACTTTACTGACCAGCACCGGCACATGTGGGGCCTGTTTTGCGCCGGTGCTGGTCATGAGGCGCCTCGCTCTTCGAGGCGGAAGCGTGCGATGTCCTTGAGGTCTTCGGGGATGCGCGGATCCTTGAGGAGCAACTCGGGGTTCCAGATCTGGAACGTTTCGCCGGTGCCGAGGAACAGGGCGAGATCGGCGATCTCGCCCTTCCGGCGCATCATCGGCGGGAACAGGATCCGTCCGGAACTGTCGTAGGGGACTTCCTCCGTAGCCGCGAAGGCCATCAAGTTGCGCTGCTGATATTCGAGCTGCGCGTCGGGGCCGGTTTCTTCTTTCTCGAGCAGGCGCTCGAGCTTGGCGTGCTTCAGAGCGGCGTAGGCCGGGTCGTAGGCGCTGAGGCAGGGGAAGGCCTCATGCCTGGCAAGGACGATGGTGCGGGCGTCGCCACGGCGCTCGATGACGCCGCGCAGGAATGCAGGAATGGACACGCGGCCCTTCGCATCGACCGCGTTCAAAGCGCTGCCCTGAAACAGATGCTCTAGCGCCACGCCAAACCACTCCCCGTTCGGAGCGCGCGGACGAGGGTCCGCGGATGCGCGCCATCGCGCGCGCCGCGTTCAAATTCGAATCAAAGGGTTAGCCCCCGCGCTCCAGAGATGTTGGTAACCCAAGCCATCGTGGGATACAATGGGTTTTCGTGGGACAAGCCGGGATTTCATGCCTAGCCGCGGATTTCTGCGGTTTTCTACCGGATGGCGATGGGTTTGCTCACTGGCCTTTTTAGTGCGCGGTCCTGTGGATAAGTCTGTGGCCTAGCGAATCACTTCCGCTCCAGATTGGCAAGAGTCGCGACCAGCGCGTCAAGATTATGCGCAGCGCCGGCCACATGATCGGTGCCGATGAAGTCAGCATCCGCGACAACGATGGCCTCACCTTTGCCGATTCGGCAATCGGCGACGAGGCGGTCGGCGCTGATGCTGCAACCGCCGTAGAATGCGCCGGGCGAAATGGGGACCACGCGATAGCCGGCGAGCACCCGAGCAGCGTTGCCCGGCACATCCGGCGCGTCCAGCCGCAACCCCCAGTGGCCAAGCAGGCCGGTGTCGGCGAACATCGGCGGCGGGCGCAGCGGGTCGCCGAGCGGCCGCTTGCTGGGCCATTCGAGCTGCGGGTCGGCAAGGATCATAACCCGGCCCCCGCGGCGGACCCAATCGTCCAGCGCGACGAGATTTTCGGCGGTCTGTGCGAGCGGCTGGGCCATCAGCAGCAACCGGCCATTGGCCAACTCGGCCGGAGAGGTGACGCTGATCGGGACCACCCGATAGCGCCCTTGGAGCCGCTTCAGCGCGGGTGAACCACCGCTCAGCGAGAAATCCTCGGAGAACATCAGCGGCAGGCTGGTCAGCAGCATCAGCGCCGGACGTTCGGCGGGCGGGCGCGATGGGAACGGCCGAGGGTCGCGCCGCATGCACGCAAATCCCAACGCGGCGGCGGCAACGACGCCGATCAACCCATAGGTGAGCGCGCGGCCAGGCGCGCGAATCATTTCTTCTGGGTGGCGCTGTTGTTGGTAGCTTCGGATGCACCCGGCGCAACGCCGAGTTCGGCCAGCGGCTCGCTTGGCTCATTCATCGCCGCCTGCTGCGCCGCGTTGCCGGAATTGTCGCGGCTCGAACGGCTGACGATCGAGCCCAGCAGGACAAGGAGAAAAGCGAACGCGAGCCCGGTCAAACCGATGCGGATGCGCTGCGCGCTGCTGCCAACTTGATAGGGCATTGAAGCGACGAAGCTATGTCCCACTTCGGCAAGATGCAAGAACATGCTCTTGACGGTCGACTGTTAGGCCGCGATGGGCGCAAATCATGACTCGCACCAAGCTTGTAATCACGCTTGCCGCCGCCGCTGCGCTAGCCGGCTGCAGCAAGGAAAGTCACACCATCACCGCCGACCAGACCGGTGACAACATCGCGGCCAATGCGCCGGTTGCGCTTCCTCCGTCGATCACCTCCAGCAAGTCCTACCGCTGTAAGGACAACAACCTGGTCTATATCGACTGGCTGTCGGACGGCACGGCGCGGGTGAAGAAGACTCGCGAGGAAGTCGGCACGGCGATCACGCCAGGCACCGACCTGAAGGGCGATCCGAAGGCCGCGACGATCACTTACATGGGCCAGACCTGCGACAGCTAAAACGCACGGTTACCCAGACGATCAAAACCCCCGCAGGGCGCACAGCGCCGCGGGGGTTTTCACGTCCGCGCCAGCGCCCTAGTGGCCGCGCATGGACGTTCTCGAAGCTCCCCGCATCACGCCTGACATCGTCGCCGAGCACGGCCTCAGCGCGCCAGAATATGAGCGCGTGCTTCATGCGCTCGGACGCGAGCCCAACCTGCTCGAGCTCGGCATCTTCTCGGTCATGTGGTCGGAGCACTGCAGCTACAAGAGCTCCCGCATCCACCTGAAGAAGCTGCCGACAGAAGCCCCGTGGGTGATCTGCGGCCCGGGCGAAAATGCGGGCGTGATCGATATCGGCGACGGCGACGCGGCGATCTTCAAGATGGAGAGCCATAACCACCCATCCTACATCGAGCCCTACCAGGGCGCGGCGACCGGCGTCGGCGGCATCTTGCGCGACGTCTTCACCATGGGCGCCCGGCCGATCGCCAATTTGAATGCGCTGCGCTTCGGCCGGCCCGACCACCCCAAGACCCGGCACCTGGTCGCCGGCGTGGTCGCGGGGATCGGCGGCTACGGCAATTGCGTCGGAGTTCCGACGGTCGGCGGCGAAGTGAATTTCGACGCGGCCTATGACGGCAATATCCTGGTCAATGCCATGACCGTGGGCGTCGCCAGGACCGACAAGATTTTCTACTCGGCCGCTGCCGGTGTCGGAAACCCGGTGGTCTATGTCGGCTCGAAGACCGGCCGAGACGGGATCCACGGCGCGACCATGGCCTCCGCCGACTTCTCGGAGGACAGCGAAGAGAAGCGCCCGACGGTCCAGGTCGGTGACCCCTTCACGGAGAAATTGCTGATCGAGGCCTGCCTCGAACTGATGGCGTCGGACGCGATCGTCGCCATCCAGGACATGGGCGCCGCCGGCCTCACCTCCTCGTCGGTCGAAATGGCGAGCAAGGGCGGCGTCGGCATCCGGCTCGACATGAACCAGGTGCCGTGCCGCGAAACCGGCATGACGCCGTACGAGATGATGCTCTCCGAGAGCCAGGAACGCATGCTGATGGTGCTGAAGCCCGGCCGCGAACCCGAGGCGGAAAAGATCTTCCGCAAATGGGAGCTCGATTTCGCCGTGATCGGTGAGGTCACCGATACCGGCCGCATGGAGCTGGTGTGGAACGGTGAGACCGTGGCCGACATTCCGCTCGATCCGCTCGCCGACGAGGCGCCCTGTTACGAACGGCCCTATGCGATCCCGAAAGCGCCCGAGCCGCTCACCGATATTCCGGAGAGCACCGACATTGCCGCCGATCTGCTCAAGCTGATGGGCTCACCGGCCCTCGCCAGCCGCCGCTGGATTTATCAGCAGTATGACCAATCGGTTGGCGGCGACACCGTCCAGCGCCCGGGCGGCGATGCGGCGGTGGTGCGGGTGCACGGCACGAAGAAGGCGCTGGCGATCACCACCGACTGCACGCCCCGCTATTGCTACGCCGACCCGGTCGAGGGCGGCAAACAGGCGGTGGCCGAGGCTTATCGCAACCTCTGCGCGGTCGGCGCGAAGCCGCTGGCGATCACCAACTGCCTCAATTTCGGTAACCCGCAACGGCCTGAAATCATGGGGCAATTTGTCGGCTGCGTCGAAGGCATCGCCGAAGCCTGCCGCGCGCTCGACTTCCCCGTCGTGAGCGGCAACGTGAGCCTTTACAACGAGACGAAGGGCGAGGACGGCACCAGCCTCGCCATCCTCCCCACCCCCGCGATCGGCGGCGTCGGTTTGCTCGACGATTGGGAGAAAGGCGCGACGATTGGGTTTAAGGAGGAAGGCGAGGCGGTAATCCTACTCGGAGAGTCCCGCGGGCACTTGAGCCAATCGCTTTGGCTGCGCGAACTGCATGGGCAAGAAGGCGGTCCTCCTCCGTCCGTCGATCTGAAGATTGAAAAGCGCATTTGCGCATTCGTTCGCGAGTTGATTAACTCTCGGCGCGTCAGCGCCGCTCACGATGTGTCCGACGGTGGGATAGCAATTGCGCTTGCAGAGATGGCGCTCGCGGGCGGCGTTGGGGCGGCCATCGGACATGGGATTGGTTTCTACGAGTGGGGCGCGAGAAGTGCATCAGCCGGTTTTGCGTTCGGAGAGGATCAGGGCCGATTCCTGGTCACTGTGCCAGCAAGCGAATTTCAGCAGGTCATTGCCGATGCCCAAAATGCGGGGATTGGGGCGGTAAAGATCGCCGGTACTTGGGGTGATGACCTCCGCTTTCTCAGCGACGACAAGATTGTGGAGTCTCACGTTTCCCTCGCCGCCCTGCGCGCGGCGCACGAGAGCTTCTTCCCCAAGCTGATGGGCAGCGAACTGACACCGGAGTTCTGATGGCCACCGGTTACTCCGGAACGCCGCTCGCCAGGAAGCTGTCGCTTAAGGACGGAATGCGCGTGTGGGGCGACGGGGTGCCCAAAAGCGTCGCGGAGGAAATCGCCGCCGAAGGGCTCCAGCTGCAATTTCTCGCCACGCCCGAACCGCCGATTGACGCGGCTCACATATTTGTCACCGAACGCGCCGAGCTAAGCGCCAAGCTGCACGAGCTCATGCCATTGCTCGGCCCGGCCGGGTTCATCTGGGTGAGTTGGCCGAAGAAGGCGTCGAAGGTCCCCACCGACATCACGGAAGACGTGATCCGCGACGTCTGCCTGCCGATGGGCATAGTCGATGTGAAGGTTTGCGCCGTGGACGCGACCTGGTCGGGGCTGAAACTGATGAAGCGGAAAGCCGCCCCTGGAACGCGTTAGATGCGGCCGAAGCCCTGATTACTGACCTTGCGGCCGAAGCCGGTTGGCGGGGCGCGCTGGACGAGCGGGTTGGTCGCTTTCTCGAACAATTCGACCGTCTGGTTGAACAGTTTCCGCAACTCGACGACTTGAGGCACCAGCTCATCGGGAAAGCGGTGAGTCTCGACGCACAGGCGAGCGGTCGTCTCAATCAGCTCGGCGAGCTTCGCGACAGGTTCGGCACCGAGCTGCCGTGCTTCGCCCTTGAGCGTGTGGGCAGGAATGACGAGGGCTGTCGTGCTCTGCTCATGCATCGCCTGCTCGATCTGGGAGATGGATTTGACGCCGTCTTCCTTGAAGTAGCTCAGGATTCGGATGAAGGCGGGGCCAAGCTCCGCCCGGCTCTTTTCGAAGTGCGCCCAGTCGACGACGTCTCGAGCTTCGTCGCTCAAACCCATGCTCCTCAAACGCCGAATGAGTCCGGCAGTTACCCCAACCACCGATCCGGATACGAGGAAAAGGGTAAAATTTGCCTTAGCGCGTCTAACGGCGGTCGCGGTCGAAGGGGTTCGAGCGGCCCCGGAATTCCAGCCGAATCGGCACCGGGCCCAGCTTCAGGTCGCGGCGCATCGCGTTGAGCAGGTACTCGTCGGTACGGTTGCCGAACACGACGAAGGTCGGCGGGCGGCTCTTCACCTGCGTGATGTAGCGCAGCTTGATCCGCTGGCCCTTGGGCGCCGGCGGGGGGTTGGCCTCGACCGCGCCCTCGAACCAGCGGTTGAGCTCGCCCGTCGATACCCGGCGGCTCCACGCCTCGCGCAGCTCGAACGCGACCTTGAGGATGGTGTCGGTGCCTTTGCCGGTCTTGGCCGAGACGGTCAGCACGGGCACATCGCGGAGCTGGGCGAGCCCCTCGTTCAGCGCAGCTTTGACGCCGTTGAACAGCGCCGACGCATTTTCTGCGACGTCCCATTTGTTGAGCGCGATGATGAGCGCGCGGCCTTCCTCGATCACCTGCGAAGCAATCCTGAGGTCCTGCGCTTCCAGGCCGCGGGTGGCGTCGAGCAACAGCACGACGATCTCGGCATAGTCGATCGCGCGCCGGGCATCGGCGGCGGAGAGGCGCTCGAGCTTGTCGTCGACCTTGGCGCGTTTGCGCAGGCCCGCGGTGTCGACCAGGCGGACAGCCCTGCCCTCCCATTCCCAATTGAGGCTGATCGAATCGCGCGTGATGCCCGCCTCCGGCCCGGTGATCATCCGCTCCTCGCCGAGCATGCGGTTGACCAAGGTCGATTTGCCGGCGTTGGGCCGGCCGACGATTGCGAGCTTGAGGATCGCGCCGGCGCCCTCGTCCGCCTCCTCGGTCTCGTCGTCCTCGCGCTCGACCAACGGCGCGAGCGCCTGGAACAGGTCGGCGACGCCCTCACCGTGCTCCGCGCTGAGCGCGATCGGTTCACCCAGGCCGAGGCGGTAGGCTTCTATCGCGCCGCTTTCGCCCGACAGACCTTCGACCTTGTTGGCGACCACGACCACCGGCGTCGATTCGGTTCGCAACCAGCGGCCGATTTCCTCGTCTAGGGGGGTCAGGCCCTCTCGGGCATCGATCATGAACAGCGCCACGTCGGCATCGCGGACCGCCGCTTCGGTTTGCTGGCGCATGCGTCCCGGCAGGCTGGCCGGGTCCTCATCCTCGAAGCCGGCGGTGTCGATAACCCGAAACTCGAGCCCCAGGAGGTTGGCCTCGCCCTCGCGGCGGTCGCGGGTCACGCCCGGACGATCATCGACCAGCGCCAGGCGCTTGCCGACGAGCCGGTTGAACAGCGTCGATTTGCCGACGTTGGGTCGGCCGACAATGGCGACAGTTCGGAGAGGCATTGCGGCGGCGATAGCAGCCGCTCCGCCGAAGGGGGAGTGTTACCGGTAGGCTATCAGGCGCCCGCGGTCGTCGAAAATGTAAAGCGTCGAATTGGCGACCACCGGCGGCAGGCCGACACCGGCGCCGACGCTGGTCTGGCTCCTGAACGCCCCCGTTGCCGGGTCGACCATGATCAACGCGCCGTTGGAGCCGGTAACAATCAAGCGGCCACCTGCCAACACTGGTCCGAGATAGTCGATTTCACCCTTTTTCGACTTGGCGTTGTGGAACTGCGGCAACTGGTTGATCCAGCGAATGTGCCCATTCTGGCGATTGACGCAGATCAGCTTGTCCTCATCAGTCACGACAAAGATCCAATCGCCGGCGAGCCACGGCGTCGAAATGCCTGCGAGGTTGAGCTCCCACTGGCGCTGGCCCGTGATGAGGTCGAGCGCGACCATCCGGCCGCCCTGGCCGACCGCAATCACCTGACCGCTGTCGATCACCGGGTCGGCGTTAATGTCGTTGAGTGTCGAAACGCTGGTCCGGATGCTCGTCCGCTGAAGCGCGTCCTGCCACACTTCGCGTCCGTTTTCGTAACGATAGGCGTTGAGCTCACCGGACGAGAAGCCGGCGACGACGGTTCCCTGACCAACCGCCGGAGACGCCGATCCGAACACGCCGGCGATCTCGAGGCTCGCCGCCTGCGACCAGTTGGTCGTGCCGTCATCCTCCTTGAGCGAAAAGATCTGATCGTCCAGGCTCATCACATAGACTGCGCCGCTGGCGACGGTCGGAGCGCCGCGCAGCGGTCCCCCAGGCCGCACCTTCCAGACGATGCCGCCGTTGCGCTCGTCGAGAGCGGCGACGAAGCCGAGCCCGTTGGTCGCGTAAATCCGTCCCTGATCATAGGCGATTCCCCCGCCGTAGATCGACTTCTCGCCACCCTTCTCGCTCGGCGTCTGGCTCGCCCAAACCTGTCCGCCGGTTCGCGCGTCAAACGAGCGGACCGTGCCCAATGTGTCGATCACATAGACATGCCCGTTGGCGACGATCGGTGCGGCGGCGAGGCGCGCGGTCAGCGAACTGCCGCGGCCGGCCTGCACCGTGAATGCAACCGACAGAGCATTGCCAAGCGCCAGCTGGCCCATCGACTTGCTGGGGTTGCCGCCGGACTGTGTCCAATCGGTGTTAGCCGTGGCATCGGGCAGGGTCATCGGAAGAGCAGTAGTGGCGGGATCGACGGTTACGTCATTTTCCCCGCTCAGCACCGAGACGCGCTCGCCGAGAACGGGTGTCTTGGTCTTCTTGCCACCCTTGAACACCCCGCACCCGCTCGCAGCCAGCGCTGCGGCAATCATCAGGGCGACGCGGAAACTTTTCGATGTCGTCATTCTTGGTCCTACTGGGCCTGGCTCGAAAGCGCAGTGCTGATGTCGACGCCGAACGAAGCGGCGAGTTGGGCGGCGCGCTCACGAATGGAGCTGGGTACCGTGTTATCCTTGGCGATGGCAGCGAAAAGCTGGCCGGCCTCGCGGCGCTTGCCCTGCTTGGCGAGCGCCATCGCCGTCATTTCGCCGGCACTGCCGAACCACGGCTCGCCAGGCCTGGCGAGGGGCTCGAGCCTGGCAATGACCTCCTCCGGATGGAGCTGGTCGAATTCGAGTGTGGTCTGTCGGATGAGCGCGGCATCGCGGTACGGCCGAGGCAGTCCGCCGTCGTCGGCGGCCGACTTGTAAGTGGCGATAGCGGTCTTGATGTCGCCTTGCTGGATCGCGAGGTCAGCGCGCGCGAACATCGCGGAAGCGCGGACCGCCTTGCTGCCGCTTTGCGACAGCTCATCCAACTTTTGCGGAGCCTGGCTGGAGTTGCCGGCGCCGATGTCCTTGAACAGCCCGGCGAATGCTTCAACCTGCGCTTCGTTCCGCTGTTGCTGGTGCTGCCACCACCAGATCAGCCCGCCACTTGCGGCAAGGAACAATATGACCGCGGCGACCAGCCAATTGCCATAGGCCTTGAAGAAATCGCGCAGCTGGTCGCGGCGCAGATTCTCATCGACTTCGCGAACGAAGGTGTCAGCAATGTCAGGGGGTTGCGCCAATTTCCGTCCGCTCGATCGGGGATCCATTTGCCGCAGCTCCCCTTCCCCACCCTGGATTAATGGAAGCTGGCGGCGCCTCGTCTAGCGGCTACCGCGGCAAAGGCAAAGGGGTCCCTATTTGGGGCGGTAAGTCTGGTCGGCGCCGGGAAAGGATCGCGAGCGAACCTCCTCGGCGTAGGTGCGCGCCGCCTCACTGATGCGTGCTGCAACATCGTCGTATCGCTTCACGAACCGCGGCGTGCGCTCGAACATGCCGAGCATGTCGTCAATCACCAGGACCTGGCCATCGCACTTAGCGGAGGCGCCGATGCCGATCACCGGCGCGCCGACCGCGGCGGTGGTACCATCGGCAATCTCTTCCATCACCCCTTCGACCACGATGCAGAAGGCGCCGGCCTGGTCGACGGCCCGCGCGTCCGCGAGGATCTTGTCCGCCTCGCTCCCTTCCCGTCCGCGCGCTCCATAACCGCCGAGAACGTTGACGGCCTGCGGCGTCAGCCCGACATGACCGATCACCGGAATGCCGCGGTGCGTGAGGAACTCGATCGTCGGCGCCATCGCCTCGCCGCCCTCGAGCTTGACCGCGGCGCAACCGGTTTCCTTCAGGATACGCGAGGCGCTGGCGAACGCCTGTTCGCGCGACGCCTCATAGCTGCCGAATGGCATGTCGACCGCGACCAGCGCGTGCCAGCTGCCGCGGACCACGGCGGCGCCATGCGCGCACATCATCTCCATCGTCACCGGAATGGTCGATGGAAGGCCGTAAATGACCTGGCCGAGGCTGTCGCCGACCAGCAGCATGTCGCAATGCGGATCGAGCAGCTGCGCCATTCGCATCGTGTAGGAAGTCAGCATCACGATCGGCACTTCGGTCTTGCCGTCGTGCTTTCGCGCGCGGATGGCCGGCGCAGTCGTGCGCTTGCCCGGCACCGGCGAAGGAGTCGCACGGCTGGTGCTGGTGTCCATCGTGAAGGTCGACATCGCGGCGGCTTCTAACCGTACCGCCGGGCAACAGCCAGTCCCGCGCCCGCGCCGTCTCGTCGACAATCAGGAACATTAATCAACGGCTGTTCTTGAGACGAGCAAGTGCGCCGAAATTGCCGGCGTGGACGGGATTGGAGCTTCCGATGTTCGACCGCCACTGGCTTGGCGACCTCGCGCTTGCGGTGTTGCTCGTGTTGCCGATGACGGGCCTCGCCAGGTCGCGTCCAGTCGGTCAACAGACCGCGCCCAAAAGCTCCGCCATTCTCACGGCGGCGAGCCTCTCGCCCAGCGGCCGCATCGGATTATTGGGCTGAGGCGCGATTCGGCGGCTATTCGCCGCCGCCCGTCAGCCTTTCTTCCCACCCGGCCCCTTCCGCCAGCGAAATCGAGTCGAGCACTGCCGTGCTCTGGTCGCGCAGGATCGCGAAAGCACGGCGGATCGCGCAGGTCGCCTCGTCGTGGCAATCGCCGCACGGCGCGTAGAAGTTGACGCTGGCGCAGGACACCAGGGCGATTGGCCCCTCCATCGTGCGGACGACTTCGCCGAACGAGATCTGGTCGGCGGTTCGCGCCAGGCGGTAGCCGCCCTTCGGCCCGCGGGCGCTCTTGACCAGGCCGGCTTTCTTCAAGTCGAGCATAATCAGCTCGAGGTATTTTGGCGGCACCCGCTGGGTTTCGGCAATCCGGCCGAGCTGAACGGGCGTGCCCACTTGCTCTTCGGCCAGGAAAAGCAACGAGCGCAGGGCGTAGCGGGTTTTCTGGGTGATCATGTCGGGAGGCAGCGTAGCCGCCTGTGCAGCACGCGCAAAGCCCGCCAGGAATAGTCGATGAACGGCATTTAACCTCGGCGCCACGGAGGTGAGAGCGAGCCGGGACTAAGCCACCCTCGCTGGCTAACTTTGGAGAGGAGAGAAAGCCATGAAGGCACTTCTAGGATCCGTCGCCGCGATCGCGTTGCTCGCGACGCCGGCATTTGCGCAGACATCGAACACGA
>WNFM01056182.1_pt1 | contig 20601 bp, 20 predicted proteins | sample 5400271 | NCBI WGS metagenome assembly WNFM01 (sample SAMN13153352, study PRJNA577476) | soil metagenome | isolation source: 60 cm saprolite on Douglas fir-dominated hillslope | place: USA:California | collected 2013-09-17
GTCAAGCTCGTGCTGCGCCGCGAACAGCTGTACGGTCCGGTGGGCCATCGTGCGCCGACAAGCCAGACGCTGCGCCTCGGCGCCGACGGCGAGGGCAGGCTGACCGCAATCGATCATCATGCGAAGACGGCTTCGAGCAGCTTCGACGATTTCTTCGAGCCGGCCGCCGAGGTGTCGCATACGCTTTACGCCAGCCCCGCCATCGCCACCTCATACGAGGTAGTCCGGCTCGACACGGGCACGCCGTTGTTCATGCGCGCCCCCGGAGAGGCGCCGGGATCGATTGCGCTGGAGAGCGCCATCGACGAGGCGGCACATTCCTGCGGAATGGATCCTCTGGCGTTCCGCCTGAAGAACTATGCCGAAATCGAGCCCATGTCCGGCAAGCCATTCTCCTCGAAGGCCTTGCGCGCGTGCTACGCGCAAGGCGCCGAGCGCTTCGGCTGGTCGCGACGCAAGCTCGCGCCACGCCAGATGCGTGACGAGGCCGGGTTCCTCGTCGGCTGGGGAATGGGCACCGCGACATTTCCGGCGCTGATGTTCCAGGCCGAGGCCCGTGCGGTCGTGCGCAGCGACGGGTCGGGCGTGATGGAGACGGGGGCGCACGACATGGGTCAGGGCGCCTGGACCGCGCTCGCCCAGATTGCGGCCGACGGGCTGGGACTCGACCTCGAGCAGGTGGCGTTCAGGGCGGGCACGTCCGACCTGCCGGACGCAGGCATCGCCGGCGGCTCCGCCCATACCGCCACGGCTGGCATGGCAATTCACAATGCCGGCGCCGCGGTCATCGCCAAGCTGGCGGATCTGGCCACGGGCGATGCGCGCTCGCCCTTGTTCGGTGCGGGCAATGCCGGCGTCATCGCGCGCGGCGGCCGCCTGTTCCGCCGCGACGACGAAAGCCGGAGCGAGAGCTATGCCGACATTCTCGGCCGCGCCGGCCTGACGGAGATCGAGGCAAGCGGCAAGAGCGCCGCGGATCCCGCTTCTCAGTCCGTCTACGCCATGCATGCGCACGGCGCGGTCTTCGCCGAGGTCAAGGTCGACCCCGATCTCGGTCAGATCCGCGTCACCCGTGTCGTCGGCGCCTTCGCCGCGGGACGGATCATCAACCCTCATCTCGTGCGCAGCCAGCTCTTTGGCGGCATGATTTGGGGCGTGTCGTTCGCCCTCCACGAGCGCGCCGCCATGGACCGGCGCTCCGGCCGGACGATAAATGCCAACCTTGCGGAGTACCACGTCCCGGTGAACGCCGACGTGCCGTCCCTCGAAGCCCTGACGATCGACGAGCACGATCCCCACGTGAACGCCCTCGGCATCAAAGGAGTCGGTGAAATCGGCATCACCGGCACGGCCGGCGCCGTTGCGAACGCGGTCTGGCACGCGACCGGCATCCGGGTACGGCGTTTCCCCATCAGGATCGACGATCTCGTGATGCCTGCTTCACACTAGATATTCCGTTTCTTGGAGACGGCAGGAAGCGGGTTCTCCAAATCGCGGAAACTGGCGAGAGAACTTCATGTCGGGAATCAAAGGCAAGGTCGTCGCGATCACCGGCGCAAGCAGCGGAATTGGCGAGGCCACGGCGCTCCTTCTCGCTGAGCGCGGCGCGAAGCTCGTCCTCGGCGCGCGCCGATCGGATCGCCTCGAGGCTCTCGCTCACCGTATCGCCGCGGCGGGCGGCGAGGCAGCCTATGCACGCACAGACGTAAAACGGCGCGACGACTTGTCCGACCTCGTCGCGTTGGCACGCGAGCGCTACGGCAAGCTTGACGTTCTCGTCAACAATGCAGGTATTGGGCCGATCTCCCCTCTCGACGACCTATGCGTCGAGGAATGGGAGGAAATGATCGACATCAACATCAAAGGTGTTCTCTACGGCATCGCGGCAGCGCTGCCCGTCTTCCGCAAGCAGGGTTTCGGGCACTTCGTCAACATCGCTTCTACGGCGGGGCTTAAAATCGTACCGACCATGGCGGTCTATTCCGGCACCAAGCTCGCCGTGCGCGCCATCTCCGAGGGCTTGCGCCAGGAGGCGGGCGATAAGCTGCGCGTGACGATCATCTCACCCGGCTTCGTCCACACGGACTTCGCTGAAGCAATGACAAATCCGGAGGTGAAAGCCACTATCGTTGAAAAGATGAGCAGGATCGCGATCCCGCCGGATGCGATTGCCCGTGCCATCGCGTTCGCCATCGAGCAACCGGCTGATGTTGACGTGGGCGAGATCGTCGTCCGCCCCACCGCACAGGACTAACCCCCTCTGCCAGCCGACGCGAGAGCCGTACTCGATATTGACGACGAGCGAGACGGCAACGCGCATTGTCAGACCATCCTGCGCGGGCGATCGGACCCTACGGCACGACGTCACGGAACAAGCGGCCCCAGCGCCTGATCCTGCGAGGATCCGAGCCCGCAAGCCGCAGGGCTCCCCATAGGCCGGTCGCGATGGTGTCGTAGATCGGAATCCCGATCTCTCGTTCCAGATCCTCGACCAGCGGCGCTCCGCGCAGATTGGTGCAGAAGATCGTGATCGCTTGCGGTCCCGCCGCCGCGACCGCGCGTACCATCGCGATCAAGGCGTCGCTCGAAACCTCGGAGAACGCGAAATTGTCGGTTATTCCGAGATGACGCTCTGCCACGCAGCGAAAGCCCTCCGCGCCGAAATTGTCGAGAATCCGCGCCTGAACCTGGTCGGTATAGGGCGTGACCAGACCGAAGCGCTCGACGTTCGTCCGCTGAAACACCTCGGCAAGCGACAGCACCGACGAGGTCGCCGCAACGCTTGTGCGGCGCTCGATCGCAGCGCAAAGCGCCCGATCGCTGTCGAAGCCGAGCCAGCCCGCCGACGTGCCGTTCCAGCACAGCGCGTTGACCCGCGCGTCGGCCAGCAGAGCGGCGGCCTCGATCATCGGCTCGTCGTCGAATTGCGCCAGCGCCTGCGCGTTCAAGGCGATTTCGGTGACACGGAAGCGGCCGAAATGCGCCGAGACGTCCGGCACCTCGCGCAGCATGGCGGCGCAATTCGGCTCGAGGATCGTGTTTGACGACGGCGTCAGCATTCCGAGCAACACGCGTTCCATGATCCTGTGTCCTCTACCGTTCCCCGAAGAGCGCGGCGATCGCGGGATCGACGCCGACGAGCTCGCGCGGCGGCAGCGACGCATAGCTGCCGCTCTTCGGCTTCGGCAATCCGAGTGCGCAGAGCATCTCGGCGAGGCGCACGGCGCACTCGACGCCGTCGACGATCGGGATCGGCGCGCGATCCTGCAGCTCGCGTCCCAGCCCAGCGAAGGCGGCGCCGCCGATCACGACGGAATCGGCCCCGTCCTTCGCCAGTTCGCCGATCGTCGCCAGGATCGTCTCTGTGTGGCTGCGCGGCTCGGCAAAGGCCGCTTGCGGCAGACCGATTGCCGCGAAGGCGGCCATCCGGCCAGCAAGCCCATAACTTGCAATGACTTCCCTGTACATCGTCGCACCGCGCCGACCGATGGCGAGGAACCCGAAGCCGGAACCGAGGGTGCAGGCGGTAAGCAGCGCCGCCTCGGTGATGCCGACGACCGGAATCGGCAGCGCCTCGCGCACCGCGTGCAAGCCGGTATCGGTTGCCACCGCGATCACTACGGCGTGACAGCCCGCGTGGTGGTGCGCAGCCAACGAAAGCACGGCCTGGGCGCCCAGCAGATTTTCCGTGCGCGTCGCTATGATGCGTGGTCCGGCCTCTGCGGTCACTGCCCTTATCATGGTGCCGGGCGCGCAAATCGCGCGCGCGGTCGCCGCGACGCGATCGGTGACTGCCTGCGTGGTATTGCCGTTGATGACCAGGATATTCATGGCTTCGCCGGCTCGGCAAGCCGCAGCGCCGCGGCGAGGTTGACCACCGGCTCGGCCTCGTCCCGGACGGCGAGGCGCCGGAAATCGCTCGACAGATGGCGCCGCATCGCCTGCGCCGCCGCCTTCGCATCGCCTTTGGCCATCAGGTCGATGAGCAGGCGATGCTCGTCGAGGGCACAGGACGGCAGGTCGCGCCGCTCGAAGAGCGCCAGGCTCAGCGTCGTGCGCGGCACCAGCTGGGCGACGAAATCGGCGAGGATCGGATTGCCGCCGATCGCCGCGATGACGAGGTGAAACTCGCCGAGCAGGCGCAGCAGCGAGCTGCGCTGACCGCCGGACGAGGCCTCTGCCTGGAGCTTGAGGTGATTGCGCAAGCCGCGGATATCGTTGGCGGTGCAATGGCGCGTCGCCTCGGCGATGATGTCGGCTTCGATAAGCCGCCGCGCGGCATAGGCCTTTGCCGTGTCGTCGAGGGTCGGCGCAGCGACGAAGGCGCCACGGTTCGGCCGCAGCGAGACGAGACCGGCAAAACTCAGGCGCTGCAGCGTCTGGCGCACCAGCGTCCGACTGACCCCGAAGATGCGGCACAGCTCTTCCTCGCCGAGCCGGGTACCGGCCGGCAGCCGTCCCTCGCAGATCGCCTCCTGCACGGCATCGGCGATCGGATCGCTCGACAGCCCCGCCCATATGCCGCGGCGCGCGGGCGCCGCCCGCGAGCGGCTCGCGATGCCACGCTGCTTCGCGGTTGCCCTCATTGATCGTTCTCCGTCCCTCTGATCCCCATTTCGTCGGTGCTCACAGTGCGTTCTGCGGCTGCAGGCCTGATCGTTTTCTAGGCACATTGTATACAATTGGCTATTTTGTATACAGCGGAACGACGCCACCCCGATCGTTCCGTCCGCCTCACTACGCGCCGATACCGCACCGATCGTTCATTCCGTCACCCCTCTGCGCGTGGCGGAAACACAGGGTTCCGCCGAACCAACCGCGAGACGACCCGACATACCGATGCACGCCGTCGCCCATCGTCGGCATAGCTGCGGATATCGCAAGGATCATGCCGATCTGGAGCCGCGCTTGCCCGCACGGCGCGCGGGGCGCCGACGACGCGATGTCGAATCGCGGCGGCAATCGGCTCTGGCATGTCTGTTGCACGTTCCCTCGCACGAGAGGGATCGGGTCATGTCACTATCGATCATTCGCGGCAAGCATGTCATCACGCGTGCGCTCGACCGTCATCGCTGGGAGCAGATCGACGATGGCGCGGTGGTGCAGCAGGACGGCGTCATCACCGCGATCGGCGCGTTTGCGGCATTGCGGCGTGACCATCCCGACGCGCCGGTGATCGGTACCGGCGAGCAGGTTCTGCTCCCCGGCTTCGTCAACGGCCATCATCATATCGGGCTGACGCCGGTTCAGCTCGGCTCGCCCGACATGCCGCTTGAATTGTGGTTCGCCACGCGCCTCGTCTCGCGCGATCTCGATCTCTATCTCGACACGCTCTACTCGGCCTTCGAGATGATCGCCTCGGGGATCACCACGGTTCAGCACATCCACGGCTGGGCGCCGGGCGGGCTGCCGCAGGTCGAGGAGCGTTCCGAATCGGTCATCCGCGCCTATGAGGATATCGGCATGCGGGTGTCCTATTGCTTCGCGCTGCGTGATCAGAATCATCTCGTCTACGCGGCGAACGAGGACTTCCTCAAGCGTGTCCCGGACGACGTCCGCCCGCTGCTGGCCAAGCATTTCGGCCGCTTCCAGCTGCCGGCGAGCACCTCCACGCCAAACACCACGAGAAGGAGCGCGTCAAGATACAGCTGGCGCCGGCGAATTTGCATTGGTGCTCGGACGCGGCGCTGACCATGTTGGCGGATTGCTCGGAGAAGCATGGCGTCCCGTTCCACATGCATCTCGTCGAGACCGCCTATCAGAAGGAATATGCGAAGCGGCGCGGCGGCGGCACGGCGGTCGACTATATCGGCCGCTACGGTCTGCTCGGACCGAAGATGACGCTCGGCCACGGCGTCTGGCTGTCGGAAGGCGACCTCGAGAAGATCGCCGAGACGGGAACCAATATCTGCCACAATTGCAGCTCGAATTTCCGCCTGCGCAGCGGCGTCGCACCGCTCAACCGCTTCGAGGCCAAGGGGATCAACATCGCAATCGGGCTCGACGAGGCCGGCATCAACGACGATCGCGACATGCTGCAGGAAATGCGCATGGTGCTGCGCGCGCATCGCGAGCCCGGCATGGACGACCGCGTGCCGACCATGGCGCAGGTCTTCCGCATGGCGACGGTCGGCGGGGCCAAGACCACGCAATTCGGCACGCGTATCGGCACGCTAGAAATCGGCAAGGCGGCCGACATGGTGCTGCTGGACTGGCGGCAGATCAGCTACCCGTATCTCGACACCGAGATGCCGGTGCTCGACGCGGTGATCCAGCGGGCCAAGACGGAAGGGGTCCAGGCGGTGATGGCGGCAGGCGAGATAATCTACCAGGACGGCAAGTTCACGAAAATCGACCGCGACGCCGCACTGCGGCAACTGTCCGACTTGCTCAAGCGGCCGCTAAGCACCGAGGAGCTCGAGCGGCGTCAGCTGTCGAAGGCCGTCCTCCCGCATGTGAAGGCGTTCTACGAGGGATATTACGACGCGAACGTCCACGTCCCCTACTACAAGCAGAGCTCGCGGGTTTGAGCCTCGGTTGCCTCATCTGCTAAGGGGTAGCGAGGGGGTCGGGCATCGTGATGACGGAGATCGATGTCGACGAGATCATGGCGACGCGTGCGCGGCTGCGCTATTTCGACCAGCGGCGGCTCGATCTGTTCCCTGGGCCCGCCGCCATCGGATTGTGAATTTTCAGGGAGGCGAGGTTGGCCGAATACGATCTGGTCGTCCGCAACGGCACCGTGGCCACCGCAGCGGATGTCTACCGCGCCGATATCGGCATCGCTGGCGGCCGCATCATTGCGATCGCGGAGAGGTTGCCGAAGGCTGAGAGCGAGATCGATGCTACCGATCGTCTGGTGTTGCCCGGCGGCGTCGACTCGCATTGCCACATCGATCAGCATTCGCTGACTGGCGCCGTGTGCGCCGACGATTTCCGCAGCGGCTCCATCTCGGCGGCGTGTGGCGGCACGACGACGATCATCCCCTTCGCCGCCCAACTCAAGGGGCACTCGCTGCGTGAGGCCGTCGAGGACTACCATCGCCGCGCCGCCGGCAAGTCGATCATCGACACCTCATCGTCTCCGACCCGACCGCGCAGGTCCTCGGGCAGGAGTTGCCGGCGCTCATCCGCGACGGCTGCACCGCCTTCAAGATCTACATGACCTACGACGATCTGAAGCTGAACGATCGTCAAGTGCTCGACGTATTGGCGCTTGCCCGGCGCGAGGGTGCCATGGTCATGGTCCACGCCGAGAACAGCGACGTCATCGGCTGGCTGACCGAGCAACTCGAGGCGGCCGGAAAGATCGCGCCGCGCTATCACGCGACATCGCGACCGATGGCGGTCGAACGCGAGGCGACGCACCGCGCGATCAGCCTCGCCGAGATCGTCGGCGTCCCGATCCTGCTCGTCCATGTCTCCGGCCGCGAGGCGATCGAGCAGATCCGCTGGGCGCAGGGACGCGGCCTCAGGATCTATGCCGAAACCTGTCCGCAATATCTCTTCCTGACCGAGGACGATCTTGCCAAGCCCGATTTTGAGGGCGCCAAATGCGTGTGCAGCCCGCCGCCGCGCGACAAGGCCAATCAAGCGGTGGTGTGGGAAGCGTTGAGTAACGGCGTCTTCCAGGTGGTCTCGTCGGATCACTCGCCGACGCGTTTCAACGACGCCCAGGGCAAGATGCTCGGCGGGACGCAAGCCTCATTTCGTCATATCCCGAACGGCGTTCCCGGTATCGAGACCCGGCTGCCGCTGCTGTTCTCCGGCGGTGTCAGCGAGGGACGGCTGGATCTGACGCGCTTCGTCGCGCTCACCGCGACCGAGCCGGCACGGCTCTACGGACTCTACCCACGCAAGGGCACGATCGCGATCGGTAGCGATGCCGATCTCGTTCTCTGGGACGCGCAGCGCGATGTGACCATCACCAATGACATCCTGCATCACAATGTCGACTACACGCCTTACGAAGGGCAACGGGTGAAAGGCTGGCCGGTCTTGACCCTGTCGCGCGGCGAAGTCGTCTGTCGGAACGGCGAGGTGGTCGCAGCGGTCGGCCGTGGGAGCTTCTTAAGGTGCGATCTCCCCGCTGCGGCACAGACACGGATGCCTTCTGCGCTCCCCCCTATCGGATGAGCGCCAATGTTCGTCGCGGTCATCGACCCGCGATGGGCCAGACTGACACACGCGGCGGAAGCTCGCGCAGCGCGCCGTCCCCGGGGCGGCGGCTTGCCCAGAGGCATGCTCACGTGGAGGCTGGCTAGGTCCGTGCCCGCTGGATTTTCTCGGACGTCAGCGGGAGATCGCGAATGCGGGCGCCCGTCGCGTGAGCGACCCCGTTCGCGATCGCGGCAGCGGTCGGGCCTTGGGCAGCTTCGCCGGCTCCCAGCCACGGCTTGCCCGGGCGGTCTATCAGCGTGACCTCGACCTCCGGTACCTCGGGGAAGGTCAGAATCGGATAGCTTTGCCAGTCCCGGCTGGTGATGCGCTCGCGATCGAACATCACCTGCTCCTTGAGCGTCCAACTCGTGGATTGGACGATGCCACCCTCCATCTGATTCTTGAGCCCATCCGGGTTCACGACCTGGCCCGAATCCGCGACGCATGTCGCCCTCAAGACGCGCACGACGCCGGACGAGCGATCGACCTCCACCTCCGCGACCACCGCGACGTAGCTCGCGTGGTTCTTGTATTGGGCAAAGCCGATGCCGCGGCCCTGCGTTCCGGTGCCTTGCGCACCCGATTGCCAGCCTGCGTTCTTCGCAGCCGCCTCAACGACCGCTCTTGCCCGCGGGTCCGTCAGATGCTTCAAGCGGAACTCGACGGGGTCGGTGCCCGCGGCCTCGGCGAGCTCGTCCATGAAGGACTCTATCGCAAACACGTTGGCGTAGGCGCCAAGCGTGCGCAGCGCCGAGATGCGTACCGGCATTTGCGGAATGAAGTGTTGCGTCATCCGCTTCCTTGGAATGTCGTAGATCGCGATCGCATTCCGGTCGCCGCCCCCTGCCGGCAGCGGGATCGGCGCAGGCGTCGCGGGATTGAAGGGCTCGGCGAGATGCCAGGCCGCTAGCAAGTTGACGCCGCCCTTGCTGCCCGGCCGCGTGCTATGCGTGTTGCTCCAAACCTGATAGCTCCAATCGACGATGCGGCCGGCGCTGTCGAGACGGGCGTCGACGCTCATAGACATTGCGGGGCCGTAAGGCTCCCAGGCGAACTCGTCGTCGCGCATCCATTGCACCTTGACCGGCCGATTACCGACAGCCCGGGCGAGCAGGGCCGCGTCCAGGGCGACGTCGTCGGCGCCGTTGTGGCCGTAGCAGCCGGAGCCGGGCACATGCGTCACGGTCACCCGATCCGCCGGCAATTTGAGCGCCGCTGCGAGATCGCTGCGCAGCGGGAACACGCCTTGGCAATGCGACCAGACTCTAAGCTTACCGTCGGTCCAGTGAGCGATGGCGCAGGAAGGCCCGATGGAAGCGTGAGCCTGATAGGGTCGCGTGTAGCGCGCGCGAAAGATGCGCTGGTCGCCGACCGCGGCTTGGCCGTCTTCAGCAGACACCGTATTGGCTGTGCTCGGCAAAGACTGCAGATACTCGTGAATTTTCTCGGCGGCAGGGAGTGTTTGGCTAATCCGCCAATGCGTGCGCTTGTACAGCTCCTCGCGCGCCGCGATCGCCTGCTCCTCGCGCTCCGCCACGATGCCGAGGAAACGTCCGTCGCGGACGGTCGCAACCACGCCCGTCACCTTATTGATGGCATCGAGGTCGGTGTCGATCAGCTCCGCGTCGTAGCTGGGCGGCCGCACGACCCGGCCGAACAGCATGTCCGGGAGCCGCATGTCCTGCACAAAGGCGGGGCCGCCCGTCAGCTTCGCAGGGATATCGAGGCGGGGAATGCTGCGGCCGATCACGGTATAGCGGTCGGGCGTCTTTGGTGGCGCCTTGGCAGCGACTTCGCGCTCAAAGCCTGCCACCGGCGAGAGCACCCAATAGGTAATCGTCCTGCCGTCGGACGCGGCGATGGTCCCGTCGGCCACGGACAGACTCTCCGGCGCATCGCCAAGCTTTTGGGCGGCAAGGCCCAGCAGGATCGTCCTCGCCTCGGCCGCGGCGAATTTGAGCGCCGTGCCGCTGAATTCCATGGATTGGCTGCCAGAGGTGAAACCCTCGTCGGGTGTGCGCGCGGTATCTCCGGCGACTATGCGGATGCGCGAAAAATCGACATCGAGTTCGTCGGCAGCGATCTGAGCGAGTGCCGTCACCGCGCCCTGTCCCAGCTCGACCTTGCCCGTAAAGACGGTGACCGTGCCTTCAGGATCGATCCGTATCCATGCGTCAAGACGCCGATTGTTGTTAAGGCTTCCCGGTAGCGATGGTGCGGCACCTTGAGCTGCGGCGAGACGCGGTGCCAGGGCGAAGGCAACGACGAGCGCGCCTGCGGCTTTGCCCAAGGTGCGGCGAGTCAGTACGGCCGTCATGACGCCATCTCCCTCGCCGCCTTCTCGACCGCGCGCAGAATGCGCGTATGGGTGCCGCAGCGGCAGAGATTGCCGGCGAGCGCCTCGCGGATCTCGTGGTTCGAGGCGTGCGGCGTCTGGTCGAGCAAGGCCTTGGCGGTCATGACCATGCCACTGATGCAATACCCGCATTGCGCCGCCTGCAGCTCGATGAAGGCTCGCTGGAGCGGATGCGGATTCTCGCTTGTGCCGATGCCTTCGATGGTGATGACCTCGCGATTCGCCACCTCGCTCACTGCCGTGACGCAGGAGCGGATCGCCGCGCCATCGACGATCACCGTGCACGCGCCGCATTGCGCGAGGCCGCAGCCGAACTTGGGACCATTGAGCTCAAGATCGTTCCGAAGCACGTAGAGGAGTGGCGTCTCCGCCGCCGCCACCACCTTGTGCGCTGCACCGTTGACGGTGATCGCAATCGGATCCGGCATGAGATCTCTCCCGGGTGCTTTATCGAAGGCGAAAGTTAATGCCGGCCGGTCGGGGCTGGCAACAGCTCGGCCTGAATCAACCGAAAGCCAGCCAACGAGGTGACCGTATGATGACGTTCGCCAGACCCCGCGAGGGGCGACGGCGAGCGAAATGACCGATCTCGGGGTCAGCCTGCTAGTTTCGGCCGCACCCCAGCCTGCCGTGCCAGGTAGGCGAAGTTTACGGTGTGCTGGTCCGGATTCATCAGATTGCGACGCAACGGGACCACGTCTTCGGCCGGGAAGTCCGGGATGTCGATGCCGGCCGTCTCCGCCAAAAGCTGCACCCGCGCCGCTTCCTCGAGCATGGCGCAGCCGGTGACGGCTTCCTCCAACGTGCGGCCGGTCATGGCCACGCCGTGGCTGCGCATCAGCACGGCCTGATGCGGGCCGAGCGCTTCCGCGACCTTGCGGCCCATCTCTGCCGAGCGGATCAGCTGCATCGTCGCCGTGAAAATGGGCAGACATCCGGCGAACAACGCGCCGCCCTGGCACAGCGGCCGCAGCGCGCGCCCGGTGCTGGAAAAGGCGACCGTGTAGGTGGGGTGCGCGTGGATGACCGCATTCACGTCCGGCCGGGCACGGTAGATCTCCGAGTGGATGAACACTTCGCTGTGCCGGCGCGCCGAGCCCGATACGACGACACCGTCCAGTCCTATCGTCAGGATGATGTCGGGCGTTATCTCGTCCAGCCCGACGCTGTGCGGCTTCATCAGGAACAGATCCGGCGCGCCCGGCATACGCACCGAGACATGCCCGCGCGTCATATCGCCCTGCCCGAGATGGGCCAGTATCGCGCCGGCCTCGACCAGCGTTTGCTTCGCGTCTGCTACCGCATCGGTGACGTTCTGGTCCATCGCTCTACCTCTCAGTGTGCCCGCGTCAGGCATCAAGGGTCAGCTCCTCCGAACGCGCCCGCGACACGCAGACCATGATCGCGCCGGCGTGCTCGTCGTCGTTCAGTACGAGGTCGCGGTGGTCGGCGGCGCCGGCGAGGAGGCCCACGCGGCACGTGCCGCACGTCCCGGCTTCGCAGGAGCTCGGGACATCGAGACCGTGGCGGCGCAAAGCCGCGAGGATCGTCTCATCCGCCCTCACCGTCAGTACGTCGCCGCTCCGGGCGAGGCGGATTCGGAAGCTGTTGGCGTCCGCGTCGGCAGCTTCAATCGCGCCTGTTCCGAAATCCTCGAAATGCACGGTACCGGAGGGCCAGTGCCGCGTCGCGTCGCGCACGCTCTCCATCAGCGGCCGCGGGCCGCAGCAATAGACATGCGCACCGGGTAGCGGCTCGGCGAGGCGAGCGTGGAAATCGAGCGACAAGGCGGGATTGCCGCCATCGTAGTGGATCGTGGTGCGGTCAGCGAATTCAGGCGCGGTCAGCACGTCGACGAAGGCCACGGCGTCGGCGGAACGGGCGCAATACAAGAGGTCGAACGGGGCGCCCTGCGCGCGCAGATGGCGGGCCATCGCCAGGATCGGGGGGATGCCGATCCCGCCGGCGACGAGGAGCGAACGTTTGGCCGCCGGGTCGAGCGCGAAGTAGTTGGTCGGCGGTGATGCCGACAGAATGTCACCCGGACGCAAATCCTCGATCATGCTGGTCGAGCCGCCGCGGCCCGCTGTCTCGTGCTTGACGGCGATCTGATAGCGCGTGCGGTCGGACGGCGCGGAGCACAGGGAATAGCGCCGGAGCAAGCCCGCCGGGGTGCGGACGAGCAGATGGGCGCCGGGCTCGAATGGCGGCAGCCCCTCGCCGTCGAGGCTCTGCAGGTCGAACAGCCAAATCGCGCGCGCCAACTCCCGCTTGCCGGTAACCAGCAGCGGGAGCGCGTCGTACTCCATCTCCCGCTCGGCGTCGTTCAAGTCGGCTCCCTTTCGACCGGGTTATGAGCGAGTGGCGTGCGCCAGACCATCTCGACCTCCGCCAACAGCTCGGGGGGGATCGGCGGCAGTCCAGATACCGCTGTAATCTCCTCCATCTGCTTGAGCGACGAGAAGCCGCCGAGTGCCGTCGAGACGCCCGGGTGCATCAGCACGAAGCGATAGGCCACCTGCGCCAGGCTGCCGCCGCACGCCTCGGCGAGGAAGCGGAAACGCGCCGCCAGGATCTGCTTGTGGCGCACGGTGTCGGATGCCGGGTTCACCCGGCGGGCAAGGGCATGCTGCGCCGCCGCGCCGGCGAGGACGCCGCCGGCCAGTGGGCTGTACACGGCGACGCCGCATCTTCGCCGGCGAGCCGCGCTCAGCACGTCGCCGTAGTCGCGATCGATGGCGAGGCCCGGCGGCTTTGCCATGCCTGCGGTGGGGTTTAGCAAGGTGTAGGGAACGTTGACGACATGGAACAGCCCGGTATCGAGCAGCGCCCGTACCGCCGCCCCGTCGTCGCCGCGGCAAATGAACCCGGCGCAGCGGATCGCGCCCGCTTCGAGCAGGCGGCGCAAGCCGTCGGCCGCGCCGCCGGGGCCGAGGAAATGCTCGATCCACAGCTCGTGATAATCGTCGCCGCCCATCGGTGGTGGCGCGACGGTCGGGCCGTTATGGATCTGCAGCACGTCGAGGCGCTCGACGCGGAGACGGCGAAGGCTCTCGTGTGCCGAGCGCACGACGTGGCCGGCGACATCGCCGAGATCCCGGCTCCGGATCTCGACCTTCGATGCGATCAGCGGTCGCGCGCCGATATCTTGGAGCATCCGGCCCAACGCTTCCTCTGCTGCGCCGTCGCCGTAGTCCGGCGCCGTGTCGAAGTAGTTGATCCCAAGCTCGAGCGCCCGCGTGATGACGCGGCGCTGCTCCGCCGGCTCACCGCGGACCATCAGCCCGGCATTGCCGCCGCAGCCGAAGCCGATCTCGGAGAGGCGAAGATCTGTGCCAGGGACGATGCGATGCTGCACTCCCATCAGGACGCGGCCAAATAGTCTTTCCAGCGTGCGATGAACCGCGCCTGCTGCTCCAGAAGCTGTGCCGTCGAGGCCGCGTCGTCAGGCTGCAGATTGGCGTTGTTGCGGCGCGCCCAGGCGATGACGGCCGGGTCGCGCAGCGCTTGCACCAGCCCATCGGACAGTGTCTGCGCGACGGGCGTCGGCAAGCCCGGCGGCCCGGCCACCGGGCGAAGCTGCACGATGTCGGCCAGCTCCGGCACGCCGAGCGCCGTCGCGTCCGGTACGCCCGGCAGGCTGCCGGCAGTCTCGAATGTTGCCAGCACGCGAATGAGGCCGCTCGCGAGGAACTGCGAGAGGGCGGTCAGCGAGGCGACGGCCGCGTCGCCGTCACCGCGGATGGCGGCGACCAGGTAGTCATTGGTGCCCTTGTAGCCGGCGATCACCCGGGCCGGGATGTCGAGGAGCTGCGCGCCGATGCGGGTCGCCGAGTAGGCGGTGCCGGCCGGGCCGATGCAGGTGAACTTGATCGGCCGGATGCGGCCGCGCGCCCGCAAATCGTCGATCGAGCGGAGCGGCGAGTCGACGGGGACCATCAGTCCGTAGGCGTCGCGGCCCATGTTGCACAGCCAGGACAGCCGCGAGAGGTCGAAGCCGAGACCACCTTGCTGTTGCAGGATCAGCGCGCCGGGAATGTTCACGACCGAGATCGTGGCGCCGTCCGGCTTCGCCCGGAACAGCAAATTGGCGGCCTTGGCGCCACCAGCGCCGTCGACGTTGTCGGGCAGGACACGCAGGTCGAGCTGCTTCTGCAGTGCCGGGATGACGGCGCGGACATAGGCGTCGAACCCGCCTCCCGAGGCATAGGGAATGACGAAGGAGACGTCGCGCCCAGCGAGCACCGTCGCCATTGCGCGATGCGCCCCGACGGCGGAAGCGACAGCGCCGCGCAGCCAGTCCCGGCGGGTCAGCATCATAGACCGCCTCCGAACAGGAGGCCGGGAAACGGCACGAGCCGCAGCAGCACCGCGAAGAGCAGCCAGACCATCAGGGTGACCGCGGCAGCGGTCAGGAGGCTGTTGCGCCAGCCTTGCCCGGCACCGCACCGCAGCGCGAGCGTGACGAACACCGCGACCGAAGGCAGCAGGCCCGCCAGCGCGAGCGCGAGGGTGAAGCCGGCGATGCCTCCCACCACAGCCCCTTGGCGCCGCCGCTGCGGGCGATGCCGCTCCGCGACCGGGCTGGCGTCCGCGAGCCCGGCCGGGTTCAGCCAGGCGGCGATGCGTCGGCCCCACAGCGTGTCGGAGCGGGAGGTGATGTCGAGCGCGCAGAACAGCATCGTCGCACCACCGATCAATTGCGGCACGGTGCGGGACGCCGCGCCGTACTGCTCCGCCGCCGCGACGAACCCGGCCGCCAGCGCCAGCAGCACGAGCGGCACGGCGTAGGCGACCCAGGGGACGCCGGCGATGCTGAGCCGGGGGCGATGCCCGGGGTGCATCACCGAGCCATCCTCGGCAACCGTCCCATCCGGCGCGCCGAGAGGCGCCGGAACAGCGCCCGCGTCGGCGAGAACAGCAATCCCAGCAGCACGCACAGCAGGAGGATGAGGCAGACCGGGCGCTCGACGAAGATCCGCACGGTATCGTCGCCGATTGCCATGCTCTGCTCCCAGGTGCGCTCGATGCCGGCGCCCAGAACTAGCGAGATCACCACCGGTAACCGCGGATAGCCGAATCGGATCATGCCGTAGCCGATGATGCCGAAGGCTGCGGTGAGGATGATGTTCTCGAACGACCGGTCGACCGCCCAGGAGCCAGCCAGCGCCACGCAGAGCACGATCGGGACGAGGACCCCCGAGGGCAGGAGGGTGACCTTCGACAGCGGCCGCACCAGCAGCAGCCCGGCCATCGAGGCCAGCACGCAGGACGCGGTGAGCGCCCAGATGAGCCCGTAGATCTCGCGCTGATGCTTCGCCAGGATCAGCGGGCCGGGCTGCATGCCGTGCAGCACGAGGATGCCGAGGAACACCGCCATCTCCGCCCCGCCAGGGATGCCGAAGGCGAGGGTGGGGATCAGCGATGAGCTGTCCTTGGCGTTGATCGCGGCTTCCGGTGCGATCACGCCCTCGATGTTGCCGCGGCCGAAGCTCGACGGATCGTGCGAGAGCCGGACGGTGGCCGAGTAGGACAGGAACGCCGCCACCGTACCGCCGACGCCGGGGATCGCGCCGACGACCGTGCCGATGACCGAGCCGCGCAGCACCGTTCGCCAATGCCGGAAGGTTTCCAGCAGCCCATCCGTCATGCGGGTGATGCGCACGTCCTCGGCGCTCCGGGCGACGGACCCGTCCTCGACCCAGAGGTTGATCATCTCGGCCACTGCGAAGAGGCCGATCAGCGCCGGCACTAGGCGGACGCCGTCCCACAGATACTGCACCCCGAAGGTGTAGCGCGTGCCGCCGTTCATCTGGTCGTAGCCGACCATCGCGAGCATCAACCCGAATCCGCCTGCGACGAGGCCGCGCAGCAGCTTGCCGCGGGTCGAGCTCGCGACCATGACGAGCGCCAGTACCGAGAGAAGGAAGAACTCCGGCGGTCCGAACGCCAGCACCAAGCGATGCGAGATCGGCAGTACGGCGAGGAGGGTGAGCGTTCCCACCAGGCCGCCGATGGCATTCGCACTGGCCGCCGCGCCGATCGCGAGTCCGGCCTTGCCTTGCTGCGCCAGCGGGTAGCCATCGAGGCAGGTCGCGGCATTCGGGGCAGAGCCCGGCGTGTTCAGCAGGATCGCGGAAATCGAGCCGCCCATCGGGATCGCGCCCATCACGCCACCGGCGAGCGCCAGGGCGGTGATCGGCTGCAGCCCGTAAGTGAGCGGCATTAGCAGGGCGAGCGCGGTCGTGCCGCCAAGGCCGGGGATGGCGCCGAAGAAGAGCCCCAGCATCATCCCTAGGCTCAGGGCCGCGATCTCTTGCACGTGCAAGAGGCCGGTGAACCCGGCGATCCATGCCGTTAACACAGATGGCTCCTACGCATTTATCCTCCCTTCGGCCGGCTTACCGGCCTGTCCTTCTTTTTCCGGCGTGACCAATCGCTCGCGACGCTGCGACCGGCCTATCGGCTCAGCTCGCCGCCGCCTCGGGTACCGTTTGGCCGCGCTCGTGCTGCCCGAGCTCGAAGGCCTCGATCGCCCGGTGCAGATCCTTCACCATCTCGAAGATCGGCCCGTAGCGGTCGGCATCGTCAGTGCCGAATCCCTTGTGGTAGAGCTTGCGGAAGGTGTGCCGCAACAGCTTCTCCGGCTGCGAATAGTCGGGGGCAGAGCCGCTGCCGTAGATGATCTCTGGCGACTGCGCGAAGGTGTTCATCGGTGCCTTGCCCTCCTCGACGCGCTTGATCTGCTCGTCGAGCTGCCGGCGCAGCACCACGACGGGGATGTCGGTGCGGCCGAGCAGCTCCAGCGAGCGGTCGACGATCGGGCCTTGCGCCTTCCACACCAGAGAGTCCTGCGCCAGCACGTAGTCGAGGATGGGGTTGCCCTCCGCATCGACCGCGGGCGGCATGTAGTACGGGATGACATCCTGTTCCGGCGCCTTGACGCCGGGTGGCGCGGCGTAGACCTGGTAGCAGACGTGGTAGGTGTGCGTGTCGTCCATCGGCACGCGGATCTGATACTCGCTGCGCGGGGCACCGGTCTTGCCGGTCTGCGTGTAGAACGGGAAGATCACCGTCGAGTGCTCCTTGGTGGCGTCCTCGTCGGCGCCGAGCTCCTTGGCGTATTTGATACCCTTCCGGAAGCCGTGCTGCGTCTGGTAGGCGTAGATCTCCTTGATGCCGATGCCGACCTTCTTGCGGGTATGGATCGTGTGGAACTTGTCGTCGACGCGATCCTTGGCGTGGCCGGCGCGCTCGAGCGCGTAGCTGAACATGTGGCCGTGCGCCCAGGCGCTGTGCGTCGGGTCGCCGGTGTTCTCCTGGCATTGTAGCCAGTTGCAGTCGATCACCTGGATGGCGATCTGGCGGATAGCATTGGGCCATACGAACAGGTCCCAGCGCGGCAGCGCCGGCGCGGGCAGCGGCCCGAGCCAGGCGAAGACCAGCCCGCCTAGCTCCTGCACGGGATAGCCCGTCAGCTTCTGCTTGATCTCGGCGCAGGGCGAGCTTTCCATCGGCCGCTCCAGGCAATGCCCGGTCTCGCCGAACAGCCAGCCGTGATAGGGGCAACGCAGGCCGCGCTCGTCCGGAATGCCATATTGCAGGTCGACGCGACGGTGGAGGCAGCGATCGCCGATGAGGCCGAGGCCGCCGCTCGTGTTGCGATAGAGGATGAGATCCTCGCCGAGAACGCGCACCTTGCGGACGGGGTTTTCCGTCAACTGCACGACGGGAGCGATCGGGATCCAGTAGCGCCGCATCAGCTCGCCGCAGGGCGTGCCGGGTCCGACACGCGTCAGCCGGTCATTCATTGCTTCGCTGAGCATCGCCCTTCCTCCTCTTGCGTCTTCCGGCTCCTCTCGCGTCTTCTCGCCGTGCTTTGTCGCACTCGGCATGACGGCCGGACGGAGACGCGCGGAGACTGCGCCGTCTTGACGAAACTAGGGGTCGGCCGGATATTCTGTCAATCGGACTATGTTCTGTTAGACAGAACGTCGCGTTAGCTGCTACAAGCAGTCATGCCGGTGGCCGTCGAAACGACCGATCCCAACCGCGTGGAGGCGGTGGAACGCGCCTTGTCGCTGTTCCAGTGCTTCCAGGTCCCGGGCGAAGCGCTCAGCCTCGCCGTGCTGGCGCAACGCTCGGCGCTCTACAAGAGCACCATCCTGCGCCTGGCCGGCTCGCTGATCCGCAAGGGGTTTCTCCATCGCGATGGCAATGGGCTGTTCGTGCTCGGTCCCGAGCTCAGGCGTCTCGGCGGGCTGAGCTGCGCGCCTGTGGATCTCGCGGCGCTGATCCGGCCGGTCCTTGCGGTGCTGGTCGCGCAGTCGCAGGAAACCGCCTCGTTCTATGTGCGCGACGGCGCCGCCCGCATTTGCCTCGTCCGGCACAACTCGCCCCGCTCGGCCCGGCATCATCTCGAGGAAGGCGCTCGCCACCCGCTCGACCGCGGCGCCGCCGGGAGCGTGCTGCGCGCCTTCGCCGGCGCGCCCGGCAAGGCGGCGGCCACGGTGCGCCGACAGGGCTGGGCAGTGTCCCTCGGCGGACGCGACCCCGATCTCGCCGCGGTGGCCGTGCCGCTGTTCAACGGCGCGGGAGAGCTGCTCGGGGCGCTGACGGTATCGGGGCTCATCTCACGCTTCTCCGAGGAGAAGATGCAGGAATACCGTCGCGCCTTGCTCGAGCAAGCGGCGGCACTGACGCCCCGCCTGCCGCGGCTCGAAGGCTTGCACGCCCAAACCACTGATCAAGCCTGAGGAAGAGCACTGTGCCCAAACTCCGCCTTCCGATCGTCGGCAGCGACTACGACCGCTTGCGTCCGCTGATCGACGGCGCCGTGCGGATCGACGCCGTCGATCCGCAATTCATGCTGCTAGACCGGGAAGAGATCTTCTGTCGCGCCTTACGCCATGCCGACTTCGACATCACCGAATTGTCGATGAGCACTTGCCGAGAAGAGAGTCGATGAGGTCCGCGTTGAGCTCCGAACGGTACGGTGGATCGGCGCCGATGCGCCCGCAGGTGAAAGCGCTGCAAGCTACCGCGAAAGTCAGCGCCCGCCCTAGCTCGTCGATGCCGATGGCGGCGAGCGCTCCGGCCTCGATCCGCCTGATTTCGTGCAACGCGACGAGTAGGGAGCCCTGGAAACTGTCGCCGGCCCCGACCGTATCCACGACATCGACGCGCGGCGCCATCACTTCGACGAACCCCGCACTGCGGTGCCAGGCGAGAACGCCGCGTTCACCGCGCGTGATCACCACCAGAGAGGCGCCGCCGGCGATGAGGGCCGCCGCCTTCGGCCCGTAATCCTTCCCGCCATAAAGGAAATCGAAATCGGCGTCCGACATCCGCACGATGTTCGCGCGCGCCGCCAGCACGTCCATCCGGCGAATGTAGTCGGCCTTGTTGCGGACGAGATTGGGCCGGCAGTTCGGGTCGAATGAAATCGTCGTCGAACCGCTCGCATCGTCGATCAGCCCCAGTGTCTCGGTCGACACCGAATTGTCGATGAGTGTCGTCGAACCCACATGAATCACGTCGATCGAGGCAAAGGGAATGGAGCCGCGCCGATAGGTCCAGCGCCGTGCGGCGGTGCTCTCGTCGTAGAAGGCATAGTGCGGCTCGCCGCCGATGAAGCGCACGAAAGCGAGCGTGGTCTGATCGGGGCTGCGGACGGCATATCGCAGATCGACATTCGAGCGCCGAGCGTGGTCTGCGATCATGGTGCCGAACAGGTCGGTCGAAATACCGCCGACCAGCCCTGCGGGGGCGCCGAGGCGCGCCATCGCCACCGCGACATTGAGGCAGGACCCGCCGACGACGGGAACATAGGCATCCCTCCCGTCCGCGGCCCGCACGGGCATGAAATCGATCAATGCGTCACCGCAGCTGAGGAGCATGTCGGGCTCGCCGCTCTCCGTCACGGCCCTCGACCCTGGGCCGAGGCATCTGCCATCGCCGATCGGCTCTCTCGGTCGAGCTGTCGCATCAAGGCGTAGACGCGCCGCTTCGCCGCATGGAACCTCGCCATATGCGGTGCGGTTGGTTCGGTCGAGCGCCCGACTCCGGACATCAAGGTCATCGCT
>WNFM01241151.1_pt1 | contig 20598 bp, 18 predicted proteins | sample 5400271 | NCBI WGS metagenome assembly WNFM01 (sample SAMN13153352, study PRJNA577476) | soil metagenome | isolation source: 60 cm saprolite on Douglas fir-dominated hillslope | place: USA:California | collected 2013-09-17
CGATGGAGCAGACATTGGCGAGTGCCTTGCCACTGCCGCACGTATCAAAGAGGGAGATTTTGAGAGTTGGCATACTGAGTGGACCAGAACGGCACAGCGAGTGCAGAAGATTGCTGAGGACTGCGTAGCTGGTGCTCACACCATCAGCGCACGTAAGGCCTACTTGCGTGCTTCCAATTACTATCGAGTCGCCGAGTTTTTTCTGCATACTGACCCCAGCGATCCACGTCTGCTGACAACCTGGCAAGCCAGTCGCGATTGCTTCGCGCAAGCAGCCAGCCGCTTCATGTTCCCCTGTGAAGCAGTAGAAATTTCCTATGAGGGAACGACCCTGCCAGGATACTTCTACCGCGTAGATGATTCCGACACGCCTCGACCCACCCTGATCATCACCGGAGGCTTTGACTCAATCCTTGAGGAACTCTATTTCTTTGGCGCTCCGGCCGCTCTTGAACATGGGTATCATTGTCTCACCTTCGATGGACCAGGACAGGGGCATGTCATTCGCCAGCAATCTCTTCCCTATCGTCCCGACTGGGAGGCTGTTGTCAGTCCTGTTATTGAGTATGCACTCAGCCGCCCAGAGATTGACCCCAACCATCTCGCACTCATGGGCGTCAGCCTAGGAGGCTACCTGGCCCCTCGCGCAGCCGCCTTTGAACGCAGAATCAAAGCACTCATCGCCTATGACGGCGTCTTCGATGGTTTTAGTACGGTCGATGCCACGATGCCGTCTGCCCTTCTCGCTCTGCTTGAACACAGTCCCTGTGCTGGCTACTTGTGGCATCCGTTGGTCAGAATAGGCTTGTGAGAACACCTCATGCTGTCTCGAGCTCCTTGCCGATTCACCAAAGGAAGAGTACCATCTCAAACATGCATCAGCTCATCTTCACAAAGGGGTATCGTCTACTGTGCACAGGATTCTCACCTTCATTACGCGGGTGACAGGATATTGTCTTCGCTCGCTCAACTACTGCTTCGTCGCCTGGACCAAACCGAACACCTCTTCTCTCTTGCGGGAGACGCTAACCGACCAGGCCCGTAACAAGTCCGAGCTTGTCGCAGAAAATGCCCTGCTGCGTCAGCAACTCATTATCCTACGGCGACAGGTGAAACGACCTGCCTGTCCCAAAACGGATCGGATGCTCCTGGTACTACTAGCAAGCATGGCTCGAACCTGGAAGCAAGCGCTGTTCATTGTCCAACCTGAGACGCTGCTGCGCTGGCATCGTCAGGGTCTCAAGCTCTTTTGGAAGTACAAGTCGAGGGCAGCTTCTCTCAAGCCAAGGACCTCCCAGGAAACCGTGGCCTTGATTAAAGAGATGGCCAGGGACAACCGACTGTGGGGAGCAGAACGCATCCGGGGTGAACTCCTCAAGGTAGGCATCCGCGTCTGCAAACGCACCATTCAAAAGTACATGAGGAACGTTCGCACCCGGCAGCCACGTGGTCAGACGTGGAGGACATTCTTACATTCTCATGCCCAGCAAATCTGGGCGTGCGACTTCCTGCCTGTCACGGATCTCTTTTTCCGTTCGCTCTTCGCCTTCTTCATTGTCGAACTGCACTCGCGATGGCAAGCGGATTGCTGTGAATTCCTTTAGTGGAGGCCATCGGTTGCCTTTTCTTGACGCCCTTTTTGCAGTCGGTTCCGATACCGGTGGAAGTGAGACCCTTTTTATATTGAATGCTTCTGACGGTCGGCAACTAGCAAAGTATGATAATCGGCCTGGCTTGTACCTCTCCCATTTCGTGTTGTTGCTTCAAATAGCGTTTGATCGTGGCTTATGACACACCAAACATGGCCACAATTTCGGCGCTCGGTTGTTCTTGATCTACTGCACGAAGCACATGTAGCCGGAGACTCGTGCGAGTACACGCTCTCATGCTTTCATTATCTCATATAGTTCAATCTTTCTGAGCACCACTGTAGCGGTAGTTTGTGGACTCGGGAAATCGTGCCTGATTTCGTGCGTATAACCTGAGCAACTTGAGCTCAGATTCTCACTATTGGATGGGTTTAAAATGAGACAAAATCCTGAGTCCACAAACTACCGGTAAAGCACAAGAGAGCTACGTTCCCTCATGATCGTGCCCTGCACTCTCAACAGCTATGCCTTCGGCTTGACACCTGAGCTGATACCAGCGTTTGATGAAGGGGGGATCGGTTGGCTTGAACTGTATTAAGCGCAGGCGTCTTTTTCCCAGGCGTCTATCGAACATGGCCCAGGCTCTGATGAGCGCGCTGGAAGAGTGTAAAGCTTCCTCAATCGAGAGGGAAAGGTAGGTCTCCAATGCTTCGTACCAATCCTGACGCGAATAGATTCCGCGCTGTTCCAGTCGCTCCACCAGGTCTTCGGATGGCTCATAAAAACCAGGAGGTTCTTTCCGCTCGCCGTTTTCATACATCTGAGCAGCAATACCGCGGGCTGCTTGAAGCTGCCCAATGGTGGAGAACGTGTGTATTTCTTCTCCATCCCAGGTGATCCAGGCCCTGTTCATCAGAGAACTCACCCCTGGGCCGTAACGGGTAAGATGCAGTTGAAGATGCTCTTTCACGGCATCGGCCAGAAGGGCTTCAAGAGACCTTTTCAACTTACTCCAGATCATTGATCCTCTTCTCTTTTTGCTTGGAGTCGAGTAGACACGGCTATGTCCTTCTTTCCATCACTATACCATGTTGAACTCATTGTGGATAGATAACTACTTGATCTTAGGAAGCGGGCAGATTCACCAAAGCAGCGGAAGACCCCAAAGCTTAGCCATTTCGCCGTCAAAGGTTTGCCTCGAGTATCGGTAAAACATGCATAAAAGGCACATTTTCGTATGAAACAGCTGACCGTTTTTTCGGCAAGGGTATGCTTCCGAAATTGCAGATACGGCAAATCTTGATGGCGACGTTTCCACGAAAAACTGAACTATTCAAGCTCAAATCGCGGCAAAGGGGTACAGCCATGGGAGATGGTGGATAAATCAATCAACCCCCTGCGAATCCACTTCAAGCCGGTTTTTTCGTCATTGGACAGTCCAGACAGGTCACCTCTTCCCGAGGCGACGAGGCTCCATCCGAGTTCTTCTGCTGGCGCCTTCACCGACTCCCTCTCGACATGACACTCCTCCCACATCTGGCTTCGGCGTTTCTCAAGCGGAAACTGGCGGCAATGGGCAAGAGAGCACCTCGCGCGCGGTCCACCGTCGGTTGGTTCTGCCGGCTGCCATCGCAGGTGTACGTTGTCGGTAGCGTTGCGCTTCCAGTTTGCCACCTCGCTCTTGTGGCTTCACGAGCGCCACTCGGAGTGATTCATGAGGGCGCACAAAGTGATAATAGGCGCGCCACCACTCGAGGTGAGCCAGAAGCTGTGAGGTCTGTTGGGAAGTGGCCCAGGTTCGACGTGCCAGAGCTGCTACTCCGTGACGCACTGTCAGATTCACCCGCTCGATGAAAGCGGTGTTCAGCCGTCCATAAAGGCCCAGTCCCTGTAAGGCGACTGTGAGAGCGGCGTCTGTCCCCAGGCGCATCACAGGTGTGACCCGAACCAGCTTGCGCCGTCGGTAGCATTTTTTCACCTGACCGTAGATCAGGCCCACTGCCACCTGCCACTGACGTGCTTTCCGTCCTCTCCTGTCCTCGATCCACTGCCCAAAATGAGCTGTCAAAGCATAAAAGTACACATTTAAGCCATCACTGGTAAAGAGCGGTATACAGCCAGGAGCCAGGATCTGTCGCAGGGAGTGGATGAGCAGGTGAGCCATCTTTTGTGTGCGCGGACCCAGAGAGAGCACGGGAAGAATCTTGGTGCAAGGGTCGATGGCCAACCAGAGCCACAGCACCTCTTTAGCGCAGCGTAACCGTGTGCGCAGTTCATCCAACTGGAGGTGCGGGAGCTGGAGATGGCAGAAGAAGCGCTCATGAAGCGTTTGTGCGTGCTCGCCAGCACGTGACAACCAGGTAGTGATGGTGGCTTGTCGAAAGCCGAAGACCCGTTCAGCGGCAGAAGGGTCCAACCCTTCGGCGAGTGCCGTCAACACGACTGCGATCTGGTGAGAAGGGTTTTTCAGCCGGTACATTGGGGTGTGGCGCCGAGCACTGAACGTAGTGTGGCAGGCCTGACAACGAAACGTCTGGATCCGCTCAGCATGACCATGCTTCCCATCCTCGACGAGAGCATGGATGTGAGCATCTGTGATCCCGAAGTACGGACACTGCTGGTCAGGACAGGCGAAGCCTTCAGTGGGTATCCGCTTGGGTGCTCCCCAGCGGCTTTTCACCTCACACCAGGGACGTACAGGTGCAGAGGCAGGTCTCACTCCAGAGGAGCAGAGGCGACAGATGGGGCAATCAACTGGGGTGCGTGGCTTGAGGAGACGCTGGACGAGAGCATGCACCGCTCCTGGTCTTGAGCGGAGAGAGCAATGATGTGGCCAGTCACCATTCCAAAGGAGCACTAGGCAAAGAATGAAGAAGAACCAGAGCAGGAACACATACAGGGTCATCGGGATCCTCGCTGCTTGAAATGTGGAGCATGGAAAGCTTCTACGGCAGAATAAACACATCGATAGGGATTGTCAAGCAGGTAGGAGAGGAGGCCGAATTATCCACCATCCAGTGGGGCAGTACCGGTTAGAACGCAGGTTGGTATCAAGCCGAGCAGGATGCTCCGAATCTCTTTTTCTACAGCAGCAGATGTGATCGGAGCAGAAAGCGCAGCGGGCGAGCCTGTTGGCCCACGCGCCCGCGCCTCGACCGGCTCGAAGCAACGGTCGACGCCATCCGCAACCGCTTCGGCGAGGACGCAGTCCAGCGGTCGCGGCTGCTCGGTCGGGCCCGCGTCGTGCGTGACCGGATGGCGTTCGGGAACACCGGCCACCCGGACGACACAAGAAGTGGCCGTTAGCCGGAAAGCCCCCCGAGCAGGCGCACGGCGTTCCCAGAGTAGACCGCAGCCATGTCCTCTCTGGAAAGGCCGGCCGAGTCGATGTCCGCTATCGTCGCCTCGACCGAGGTCGAGGGTCCAAGTGGCATGTCGGTGCCGAAGAGCACTTGTCGCGGGCCGAAGAACTCGAGGACGCAGCGGACCGCGTGTGGCGCGCCGAACAGCGCCGTGTCGACGTGGAACCTCCGGAAGTATTCGAGCGGCGGCCGCTGCAGTTTGTCCTTGACCTGCCGATAGCCGGGACCCATAGCGAGTCGGGCGGAGAAGTGCGGCACCATGCCGCCACCGTGGTGCGCGATCACGAGCTGGCGCGGGTGACGCTCCATGTGCCCGGAATAGACGAGGCGTGAAAGGGCGGCGGCGGTCTCGTAGGGCCAGCCGATTGACCACCACAGGCCAAAGTCGGACCTGCTCTCGGCCGGATAGTCTGCCCACGCCGCGCTCCGCGTCGGGTGAAGCCACACGGCGCGGCCGGCATCCTCGAGCCTGGTGAACAGCGGCTCGAAGCGCGGATCGTCGAGCGCCACGCCCAGGACGTTGGTGTACAGCTGTGCGCCCAGCGCGCCGAGCTGAGTCAGGGCGCGGTCGAGCTCGCGCAAGGCCTCGTCGACGTCGCTCAGCGGCAGCGCGGCCGCGAATCCGGCGAAGCGGTCCGGGAACCGCTGTACCAGTTCCGCCATCTCGTCATTGGCGATGCGGGCAAACTCCGCCGCGACTGGCGGCGGCCCGACCTCTTCAAGCGGCGGCACGGCAAGCACCAGGACCTGTGCGTAATCGCCGTAAGGCTCGATCTTCCGCCACCTCGCGTCCAGGTCGGTCAGCACAGGATCGAAGGAGAAGACGCCCTCGCGGTAGTAGTCGAGCCGGCTCGGAGCCATGGTTTTCTCGAGCTGCCGCTCCAGCCGCTCGAGGTACGAATGAGGCAGGATGTGCGCGAACGCATCGATCTTCCGCATGTTTGACTCCTTAGCCGAACAGAGACTCGTCTGGTTGCATGTGGCGAGCGCGGCGGAGGTCGCCGCTTGGAGCCGCGTCAGTTCGCCGCGAGTGAGCACCTCGCACGCCGAGCTCCAGTGCATGGACACGACGTCCCCTGTCTTTGCGCGCGGGATGTTCGCGCTCAGAACGGCTTTGGCCGCCCGCGCGACCGGCGGACCGAGCACAAGTTTGCCGGCCGCGAGCTGCAGCGGCGCCGTCTGCTTGGGCCTGTGCCGGCGGCGCTGCTGGGTGGGAGGCTTCGATGAGGGTCCCTTCGGTGTTTGCAGCGTCGGGTTGCTCATAGCGCGTCCAGTTTCTCCCCTGGGATACGGCATGATATGTCCGCATGATGCGTCGTGCATGATGTCCGCAGATGTATTGTGCCACAATCCGCCGGGACCAGCAAGGGGGCATGGACTTCTGGCTCAGGCCCATACGAGTGGGTGCTCCCATGGGAGATGGTGGATAAATCGATCAGCCCTTTCCAAGCGCCCTTCGAGCTGGTTTTTTCGTCATCGGACCGTCCGGACAGGCCATCTCACCCTGACGTGAGACCCCATCTGACTTCTCCTGCTGGTACCTTCACTGTGCTGGCTACATGGGCCATCCGTTCAAAAAGAGCCTGTTTAACAACGACGACTCAGCCTTTCAAACGCCGTTTTTGCGAACGGATGTCCTGAGTAGCCAGTACAGGTTGAACACGGCTTTCATTGAGCGAGTGAATCTGACCGTCCGACATGGCTGCTCAGCGCTCGCACGCCGCACCTGGGCGACGGCTCAACAGTCCCCACACCTGCTGGCACAACTGGAATGGTGGCGAGCCTATTACCACTTTGTGCGTCCTCACCACTCACTGCGAGTGGCACTCGTGCAGCCACGAGAGCGAGGGAGCAACCTGGCGGTGCAACGCTATCGGCAACGGACTCCGACGATGGCAGTCGGCAGGACCCATCGACGATGGACGGCCCGCGAGGTGCTCTCTCGCCCATTGCCGCCGGTTTCCGCTTGAGAAACGCCGAAGCCAGATGTGGTTAGAGTGTCAAGTCGCGAGGAAGTTGAAAGTGCCATCAGAAGAGGCCGGAAGGAGCCTCACTCCAGGGTGAGACAGGCCTGTCCGGATTGCCCACTTACGAAAAAATTAGCCAAAGGGATGTGCAGAGGCTACTAGAATTTTTCACCATGTCCAATGGCAGCACCACAAGATGTGTATTCATCGACTTTGAAGAAATAGGATACAATACCATTATGGCACATTGAAAAAAGAAAGGACAGACGATGGCTGAACAGTATCATCTTGATCTGCTTCACCAGGGAATAGATGTATGGAACCAATGGAGGCAGGAGCATCACTCGATCCAGCCCGATTTCTCCGGAGTGGACTTCAAAGGAGCACAACTTCGCCGGGTGAACCTGGCTGGGGCGCGTCTGAACGGCGCGGATTTCAGCGGCGCAGATATCAGTGAGTCGCTGCTGATCAGAGCTGATTTGAGTGAGGCCATCCTGAGCCAGGCTAATCTGGTGAGAGCGGATCTCCAGGGAGCAAACCTCAGAGCAGCGATTCTCAGCAACGCCAACCTGAGCGAGGCGGTCTTGAGCGATGCAGACCTCGCTGGCGCTCTCCTCACCGGCGCAGAGGTGACCGGGACGGATTTCAGCGGGGCGGACTTCAGCGAGGCGGACCTCAGTGGTCTAGATTTCAGCCGAGCGAACACTCACGGTGCGCGGCTGGGCAAGGCCTATTTCAGCAGGCGCGCCGATGTGCTGCTGGATGACAGCTCTCGTGAGAGCTCGCGCGCGGATATGCAGCCGGAGCATGGCAAGCAACGTGTAGGTATTGATGCAGAGGACCTGGACGAGCGGGTACACGAGGATTGGGCCAATGACGAGTAAAGTGTAGCGCCTCAAGGACAAACAGAACTGACACTTTTGGATTATGACATCTCGGGTTCCCCGCTCTACACTGTTTCTTAGTAAGCGAAAGAGAGTGGGTTAGAAGGCATAGTAAGGAGAGTATGAACATGCCCAGCAATATCGTTGCTTACGAGTGGCCACTCGACGAGACGAAGCAGGTGGTGTTTATCGCTGGTGATGACCAAATTCACGAGATGGTGACTGGACAGAAAGGGGGATGGAGAGATGATGCTATATCAGAGCTTGCCGGTGCACCTGCGCTGGCCTTAGAGATGGCAATTATGACTGGCTATGCCTGGTCTGATGGACGCACAAAGCAAATTGCCTACGTCAGTCCCGTGGATGGGAATGGCCATATCCACGAACTGGTCACAAGACAGGGCAACACGTGGAGCTATGCAGACCTGATGGATCAGCTTCCTGGTGCCCTTGCAGCAGATGGTGTCGCTATTGCTGGCTATGCCTGGAAAGCGAATGGCACCAAACAGGTCGTGTACACGGGGAGCGACAGCCATATTCATGAACTCATGGTGGGAGTAATAGGTATGTGGGCTCATAGCGACCTGACGCAAATCACAGGCGCTCCTCTGGCGGAAGGATCGGCTCTTGTCGGCTATGCTTGGGAAGCAGGGGGCACCAGGCAAGTGCTATATGGAAGTGGGGATGGTCATATCCACGAACTGAGCGCAGGAAAGTCCGGCAGTTGGAGTCATCGCGACTTGACACAACTCACGGGTGCTCCACCGGCGGAAGGATCGGCCCTTGCTGGCTATGCCTGGGAGTCAGGAGGCACCAGGCAGGTCGTCTATATCGGAAGTGACCGCCATATCTATGAGCTGGCAGCAGATGGAGGTGGCACCTGGACCTATACGGACCTGTTGCAACTCACGGGTACTCCATTAGCGGAAGGATCGGCCCTTGCTGGTTACTCCTGGGAAACAGGCGGTAGCAAGCAGGTGGTCTACGTAGGCTCAGATCGACATATCTATGAACTGGCAAGCAGTTCAGGTGGCACATGGAGCCATACCGACTTGACACGACTGACGGGCGCTCCCGAGGCCAGTAATGAACTGGTGATCGGGTACGAGTGGACTGCTCAGTTTGCCAAGCAAGTGGTCTACCTGGATACGAGAGAGAATCCTCATATCCATGAACTGATGCTCAAGCATGGTGGTTCCTGGCACCACACGGATTTGACCAGGCTCACCGATGCTCCCGAACTCGTCTAGAGTGCGACCTGGTTCCATTTCATTCCTGGTGCATCACCTTGATGAGCGTCTGACGGGTTGATGGCAACAGATCATCCCATGCAGTGGTCTGCCAATCATCGAGGCTGTCTGCCGGGGGAATCCAGGGTGGCAGGGAAACCAGCAGGCGCTTGGCCAGGGCGCTCACAAACGGCTCATAGGTCTCTCGAAACTCGGCCAGCTCCTGCTCGGTTACCGCTCCCGGATGCAAGCGGATGCCGGATGCTGCAAGCACGTCTTGCAGGTGGGCAAAATCGGTCGATGACAGCCGATTTACCCCGGTGGTGGGTGACGTATTAAGGACCTGGGCGAGATCGACGACTGCATGACGGGCCATAGCAAAAGTGAATTTGGCTGCTTCGTCCGGTATACCTTCAATGCCGGTGAGGATCAGCGCACACGTATCCAGGACCACTGTCAAGGCTCCCACCCATGATTGTTGATCGTGTTGCGAGCGGTAGTAGGCCAGAACAGGATACGACAGGTGACTCTCCAGGATGTCCGCACACCACACCTCCCAATCGTGCAGGAGCAGGCGCAGTTCCTCGACGTTCTTGCCGGCGTGATTGCGACGCAGAATCTCAACTGCCGTCGCCGGGGAACCTGCGCGGGAGTCCAGTAAGGAGATTCTCAGCTCCCGCCGCGAGAACGCCTGGTAGAGGATGGGCACGTAGCTGATCACCAGCGCCAGAAAGCCAAACCCCAGCGCGACTTCGATCACCACCAGCAAGCGGGCCACTCCCGGCACGGGGGTGACATCACCCAGGCCCAGGGTGAAAAACGTGGTTCCGCTCAGGTAGAGATAGGTGACGAAGCTAATTGTCTTCTCGGGAGCGTTGAGGGGAAGAGCCAATCCCCACAGAAGCAGCCCAAATCCGAAGACGAAGAGCACCCCCCAGAACATGATCAATGCCAGTAAGGAAAGTGGTCCCCAATAGCCGAGAAAAGCGTCTCGTCTTGCACCTGCTCGCATGAAGTGACCAGCAGCTCGCCACGGCGTCTGGATCACACGATAGAAGAGCCGGGCGAGGCGGATGCGTCGTGTCACCCGGCGGGGCAAGACGATCGTCTCAAAGGCGTCCTGGGCAACCAGCACAATCAGCACAATGCCGAAGATGACCGCAAGTATTCTCATCGTTTCCTCTTGTCCAGATTAGAGACGCTGCACATGAAATTGGACCGTGAAGATATCCCCTACACCTACCTGCCGCATAAACGACTCGTACAGTTTTGTGACCATCGGAAGCAGGTCCGGTGTTGGTTGCCGCAGACCTTCTCCCTCAAATTGCTTATCTTTGCGAAAGCTCACCATTTTTTCAAAGTCTCTGGGCGGAAGATCGAGATGCGCTGCGATCGTCAAGGTATCACCTGCCCACAGCATAGGGTACACCTCTTGCTTATATATCGTCGCCAGAAGGGATAAGAACTCCGTCTCATTTGGTGCGGCTTCGTGTTCACTTATTCGAAAGATCGGTTGCCCTTCTCTGTTTCTCTCGACCTGGGCAATGATCCTGAAAAGTGCTTCAAATAGGTTCTGCTCCTCTCTTTGAGAAAACGTACGTCTCAACAGTAGTACTCACATTCTTTGCCTGACGCAAGGCAGTATAGCACGAGAAGGAGCGCGCTGTCATGCCTCTTAAACTGAACCTATACGAGGAAGCCCGGCTGTGTTGCGAAAGCTGAAAGGTCTCATGAGGTGAAGTCAGCTTGACCCCCCAGCAGCATCTTCTGAGATTCACATCCCATCGCTCAAAGAGCATCGTTATGGAATAGAAACGCGCCATCGCTTGTTTTCAATAAGTGAAAGGGGTAACCACCCCGCACACCACGATTGTTCTCAAACACTTTTCTCACCCATCCGCGCCCGATATATTTGTAGGGTTGACGCTGGGCCTTTCCTCACACTTCACAAGATTTCTCACATCAGAAAGGATAGAGGCGCAGCCGTAGAATGCGCTGCGCTCTTGACACGATGACAAACAAAGCACTTACCATGAACACCTTTCCACATACCGAGGACGACATCGCTCCTGGCGAGGCCACTCGTAGCCTCGATGCTGACCAGCAAGGTGCCATCTCGCCGGCACTGCCGACGCTCAACGATCAAGAGGCAAGCTTCCCTGGGAGCGGCGTACTCGATATTCCAGACGGCGGATTCGGCTTTCTCAGGGCAGAGCGCTTCCTGCCTGGGCGCGGAGACATCTACATCTCGGCCTCGCAGATCCGCCGTTTCGGGCTGCGCCAGGGCGACCTGGTGGGTGGCCAGGTTCGGGCTGCCAAGGATCGCGAACAGTACGCCGGTCTGCTGCGCGTTGAAAGCGTGAACGGGCTTGATCCCGATGTCGCCCGGCGCCGCCCGCACTTTGACAGCCTAACCCCGATCTTCCCCCGCGAACTCTACGACCTGGAGACCAACCCAGGCAATCTCTCAGGTCGTCTCATCAACCTGGTTGCGCCGATTGGGCGGGGACAGCGCGGCCTGATCGTCGCCCCACCGAAGGCAGGCAAAACCGTGCTGCTCACATCCATCGCCAACGCCATCACCCGGAATTACCCCGACGTGTACCTGCTGATCGCCTTGATCGGAGAGCGACCGGAGGAGGTCACTGACCTGCAGCGCTCTGTACAGGCCGAGGTCGTCAGTTCTACCTTTGACGAACCCACCGAGGCTCATACCCGTCTCGCCGAGATGGTGCTGGAGCGGGCCAAACGACTGGTGGAAGAGGGACGCGACGTGGTCATACTCCTCGATAGCCTGACCCGCCTGAGCCGGGCCTACAACCTGGCCGTCGAACCCAGCGGGCGCAGCCTCTCAGGCGGTCTTGACCCGCTGGCCCTGGTGCTGCCCAAACGCTTCTTCGGTGCGGCACGCAAGATCGAAGAGGGCGGCAGTCTGACCATTATCGCCACCGCGCTGGTGGACACGGGCAGCCGCATGGACGACGTGATCTACGAAGAGTTCAAGGGGACCGGCAATATGGAGCTAGTGCTCAACCGCAAGCTGGCCGACCGGCGCATCTTCCCGGCCATCGATGTCGCGCTCTCCGGCACGCGCCGAGAGGAACTGCTCTACGACGAGAAGACCTATCGTGCGGTCGTTACCATGCGCCGCATGCTCTCGACCCTGAGCGAGCAGCGAGGACTGGAAGCGATGGAAGCGCTGCTTCAGCAAATGTCCAAAACTGCCAACAATGCCGAATTCCTGGCCAATCTCAATCGCAGTCTGGCCTAAGTGACAAGAGCTCCTGAAGTTCTCCCGCAGTACCTGACGCCTTTCTCAGGAGCGCGTTCGACAGCGCTTTCGAGTACTAGCCGGCTACGCCACACGGAGAACAAAAGCATAAAAAACGCTCGTTGATGAGTACTCAACGAGCGTTTTTCAAAAGTCTTGCAGGGTGTTATGTGTGCTCTACTTGGGGCGCGTTCTCAGCGTTCGCCTGCTGAGGATGCTGGCTGCTTCCTTGGATGAACTGGGAAAGCTCTGTGCGGGAGCGCTCGAGGAACGCACGCAGTTGGCCCTGTTTCTCAGCATCGCCATGGGCGGAACGGGCTGCAATCGCGAAGAGCCGTGCGACTTCTGCCGCAGAGCTGCCTAGTGCTTGCTGCTCTGCTGTTAACTGATGTCCTCGGCCACTAAATCTGTAGTAGCCAGGGCGAGCGTAAAAGAATACAGGGCGCCGATACCCGCGAAAGAAGCGGGGACCTGACCAGTTGCCTCTGTCAAACCGTGGTCCAATTCGTCTGCTATTCTGACCGATCATATGCTATCACCTCCTTACCTATTTTTTGTTGATTTTTTGTTGATAACGATATATCGTTATCTGGTAATATCAACAATGCGATATATCGTTATTATTCCCGATTCGTTGTAATGGAACGTAAGCTTTTAAAAAGCGATTGCCCGGCACCATTCTGCGGCGGTGCCGGGCTAATTGTCGTTACAAACTCTATTGGGGTGGACTGCTTAGAGCACCACGGTGACCTGGCGCAGTGTCCCGCCTCTCAAGAAACTCAGCGTCATGGTTTCTCCTGCCTGGTGGCGGCGCACCATCCGTTGGAGATCAGCCGGCTCTGTCACCGGCTCGCCTTCAGCCGCGATCACGATATCCAACCGCTTGAGTTGAGCATGATCTGCAGGCCCACCGGGGCGGATCTCCAGCAGTTCCATGCCAAATTGCTGGGTGAGATGCAGCCGTTGTCGAAGGGCCGGGTCGAGTGGCACACGCATCCCGCCCACACCCAGTGAGATCCCCGCAGGTGGTGCCTCGCGTCTTGCGTAAATGCGAGCAAGGGCCGACTTGATCGTCTCCAAGGGGATCGAGAACCCCAGTCCCTGCGCCATCGGCATCATCGCCGTCGTGATCCCCACCACGCGCCCGCTGCTATCGACCAGAGGACCCCCGGAATTTCCCGGGTTGATCGAGGTATCGGTCTGGATGAGATCGGTCATTTTCTGTGTGCCCGGCCCTTGCAGCGTCCGACCAAGCGCACTGACGACTCCGGCCGTGACCGTCCAGTTCAAGCCATACGGATTGCCGACGGCGATGACCAGTTGCCCGACGCGCAGTGGTCCGCGGCCGAGTTCCGCCACCGGCAAGTGGTCAGCGCCAATCCGCAGCAGAGCGATATCGACGTCTGGTTCACTGCCAACGATACTGGCGTCAAACGTGCGCCCATCCGCCAGCGTCACCTTCACGCGCCGGGCATTAGCCACCACGTGGGCGTTGGTCAGGATCTGTCCATCGGAGGCAAAGATAAAACCCGAGCCAACGCCACCATATTCCCGAGGCACAGGGTAGGGGCCAGAGCGCCGCCCCGTATGCTCCAGGTCTATCCGGACCACCGCAGGACCCACGCGTTCGGCTGCCGCCGTGACCGAACGGGAATAGGCATCGAGGGCCTGCGCATCCTTTTCATTCCTCTCTATATCAAGCATACTGCTTTCACTTCTCTTCCAAGGGAACGGCCGAAGCGCCTTTGAGGGGGCAGATGATGCATCCTCACAAGAGAGAACGGCCAGCTTGTGGTTCCCTACTGCTATCTTCCTTCTCAAAATAACGATATATCGTTATTTATGCATAGAAACAAGACGATAGAACGTTTTATTCCCATTCGTGTGGTCATTGCTTGGAGAGAAATGGCCTGTGCTGGCTAGATAGGATATCTGTTCCAAAACAGAGCAGGAAACAGCAATGTGAGCAACTCTATCTCCATCTGCCCAATGGAAAGATCGAGCGGTAAAGAAACTGAAAGCGCCATCGGCGATGCATTTGTTAGAACAGATATCCTAAGAAGCCAGCACAGCGTATTCCCTACACCATGACGAGGCTCTTAACGCTTTCATGACACTTCCTCCTTATACTCAGAGGAGAGAGGACGAGGCGCCTCAACTGGGTCGTGGCTCGACACCCTGGCGTGAGGCCATGGCCTCATCATACACAGTGCAGCACACTTATGTTAACAATGCCTTGTTGGTATCAGCCTTCTGCTAGCACGCAGGCTCAGTCTGTTCAACAGCGGAAATGGTTGTTGCTTGCATGAGGTACAGAAAAATCGCTCAGTGCTGCTTTCGTCTTGAAGAGGAGGAAGGACAATGTCGACCATGGTACAACCGCCGGTGCAAACCGTGCAAAGGTCGCTGGTGGTCAACGCCGACGCGAAGAACGTGTCTTCAGTGATTGAAGACGTTGCGCGAACTCCCGAATGGCAACCCATCTTCACCAGGGTCACTCCCCCGACCCAGGGAGCTCTAGGACCTGGTTCAGAGCTAGAGTGTGAAGCAGTGGCAGTTGGCAAGAGGTTCACAGGAACAAGCCACATCCTGACATGGAATACCGGCAACGAGTATACATGGCGGCTGAGAGAGCCAGATACGGGTCAAACCATGGACGGTGGCATTCTTCTCAACCCCAGGGATGGTCAGACCGAGGTCACCATGTGGCTTTCTTACAGCCTCGCAGGGGAAGTCGCCCTCGTATTGAGTGCTGCTGGATTCAGTACTTTTCTGAGCAATGCTCTCGATCAGGCGCTTTTTAACCTGAATCGTAAGGTTGTAGTCCCTTGATGGGATACGATCTCAGTATCCTGCCTGTATTGTTCTCAGGAGTCGTTTCGTCGAGCTCCATTCCCTCACCGTCAGGAGGGCTCAACGAAACGCTTGAGATTGCCAGTCGCACGTGGCCAGTACAGCCTGCGGACCGCAGCGCTCGCGTGGTTTCCAGACCGATGTTGGAAGCGCTGCCGGTGACGATGGTGATTGTACCGCGGAAGCTCGCAGCCGCGGATGATCTCGCCTGCTGTAGTGGAAGCTCCAAAGCCGGAGCCGATGGGGGTTTGTTGGGTCACCAGCAGAAACCTTCTTGAACATGTGCTTAGACCGTGGCATACGGTGGGTGTAACAGCGCTTTCCTGATGGATACCTCCTGGCAATCGTGCGTATCTGGTACGAGCTGTAGAGCGGTGAAGCGCAGAACAGAACGTTCTCCTTCGCTTGCGGGCCAGCGCTTCAGAGCGCCGGGCTGCGCGCCTGAGCAACCTGCGCCCGCACGGCGGGGACCACCTCGGCGGCGAACCGCTCCTGTGCTGGCTACTTCGGACATCCGTTGGCACAAACGGCAGGTTGCCTTTGTGGGATCCCTCTCTTGGAGCTCTTGCTGTGCTGAAGAGAGGGAAGTGCAGAGCCATCGAGCGCAGACATTCCTGCTTGACGTTCCTTCTGGTATCAGGCCATTTGCAAGCAGAGTGGACCCTGATCTCTCATCTCCATGAGCCTCTTTCTTGCACGAATGCTCCACGTAGCCAGCACAGGGTGTCTGATGGGGAAGCAGCCCTGATGCTCTCCTTGCCTTTTTAGCGCATGCCTCTCCTGCACATGAGGCGACGATTCCTTGCTAGAAAGAATGAGGTTCCTATGAATGCAAGAAGGACGGAGCAGCGAGCTCTTCCGAAGTTGTGGTTCCGGCTGTCGGTGATGGCAGGGAATAGAACACAAGTGGGTGGCTTGATACCGGAGCCGCATTGCTGTACGTGGCGGCAGTGATGGTTGTGTTGCGAGAGCATGAACTGCACCCGTATAGCCCGCATCACTCTGGAGTTGACAAAGCCACGTTCCTCACGCATACAATGGGAGAGCATAAAAGACACTTCTGCAAATCTATGCCAGCGGAGGCACATATGGCGCCACCTGCGCACGGAACCATAGCGCTGGTAGGCGCTGGCGAGTACCTGCCAACAATGCTGTCGGTCGATAAGCTGCTAGTCGAACGAATGAGCGGTCCGCCACGTGTCGTCGTGCTGCCCACCGCATCGGTGCCTGATGGCGCTGGCGTCCCCGAACGCTGGGCGCGCATGGGCGTAGAACACTTCTCACACCTGGGCGTAGCAGTCGAGCCGGTGATGCTGTTCGATCGCTCGGATGCCGACGATCCACAGATGGCCGCGCAGCTTGCTACTGCCAACTTCGTCTATTTCTCCGGTGGCAAGCCTCGCTATCTGTTGGAGACGCTTCAAGGAACAGCCTGCTGGCAAGCGATTCTCAACGTCTTTGCAGCAGGCGGAGTCGTAGCAGGGTGTTCGGCAGGAGCGATGGTCCTTGGCGCTGCCCTTCTCGACTTTCCCCGCACCTGGCGCACACTTCCCGCGCTTGGCCTTGCCCCCGGCATCGCCATCATCCCCCACTTTGACGAGATTCCCTCCTTGCTTACACCCATCATGGCTGCTGCCAGGCGCAGCATAACGGTAGTCGGTATCGACGGCTCAACAGCGCTCGTTGGTTCGAATGGACAGTGGAGCGTCCAGGGGAAAGGTGCAGTGACCGTTTTCACGAGCAAGCAGAAGACACGCTATCCCGCAGGCGACGAGGTGCCTGTACTGGCTACTTAAGGTCTCCGTTCCAAAACAGAGCAGTAAACTGTAAAGTGAGCAGCAGTATCGCTCTCTGCTTGATGTATCACTGGAGCGAAAAAGGACGTGGGTACAGCATTACTCGGTGGTGGATAAATCGAACATCTCTCCCACTCGCTTGACAGTCTTTCTCGACTCTCCTTATCATTTCTTCTCAGGGAACTCTCTCTTCTCCCCATTTCAAGCAGCGAGGTTCATGATGACTTTTCAGATCTTCTTGTTTCTGCTCGCGGTCTGCCTCCTCCTCGCTCTGGCGAGGCTCGGGCGTCTTTCTTGGCTCCCTCTTCAACCTTCCCCTTCAAAAGCAGGCAGGAGACACCCCGCGCTGCACCGTCTTCTCAAGCCCCGCACCCCCCTTGATTGCCCCATCTGTCGCCTCTGTTCCTCTGGAGTGAGACCTGCCTCTGCGCCAGTACGCCCCTGGGGTGAGGTGAAAAGCCGGCGGGGAGCGCCTAAGCGGATACCCACCGAAGGCTTCGCCTGTCCCAATCAGCAGTGTCCGTACTTCGCAATCACCGATGCTCACATCCATGCCCTCGTCGGCGATGGCAAGCATGGCCATGCCGAGCGGATCCAGACGTTTCGTTGTCAGTCCTGCCGCACCACATTCACTTCCAGGCACAACACGCCCTTCTATCGTCTGAAAACCCCCTCTCAGCAGGTCGCAGTGGTGCTCTCTGCGCTGGCCGAAGGGCTGGATCCTTCGGCTGCCGAGCGTGTGTTCGGCTTTCGACAAACCACCATCACCACCTGGCTATGCCGTGCTGGCGAGCACGCGCATCTTCTGCCATCTCCACCTCCCGCACCTGCAGTTGGACGAACTGCGCACACGGCTGCGCCGTGCCAGACAGGTGCTGTGGCTCTGGCTGGCCATCGACCCTTGCACCAAGATTCTGCCCGTGCTTCAGCTCGGTCCCCGCACCCAGAACATGGCACATACGGTCATTCACTCCTTGCGGCACATCCTGGCACCTGGCTGCATCCCCTTTTTCACCAGTGATGGGCTCAATCTGTACTTCTATGCGCTCACGGCCCATTTTGGACACTGGCTCAAGGTAGCTCGCCGAGGGCGGAAAATACTCCGGTGGCAAGTGGCAGAAGGACTGATCTACGGCCAGGTGAAGAAAAGTTACCATCGGCGCAAGCTGGTGCGGGTCACGCACGTGATGCGCCTGGGAACCGAGGACGCTCTCAAAGCTGCCTTACAGGGATTAGGCTTCTCTGGACGACTCAATACAGCTTTTATTGAGCGGGTGAATCTGAGCGTCCGACATGGGGTGGCAGCTCTCGCACGCCGCACCTGGGCGACGGCGCAGCAGTCCCCACACCTGTTGGCCCATCTGGAGTGGTGGCGCGCCTACTATCACTTTGTGCGTCCTCACCAATCGCTGCGAGTAGCGCTCATGCAGCCTCGCGAACGAGGGGGCAAACGTCTGGCGCAATGCAACCGGCAACGGACGCCCGCCATGGCAGCCGGCAGAACCACCCAACGATGGACGGCATGCGAGGTGCTCTCCTACCCACTGCCGTTGGTTTCCGCTTGAGAGGCACCAAAGCCAGATGTGGGTGTAGTGTCATGTCACGGGGAGATGGGTAAAGGTGCAAGCAGAAGCACTCGGAGGGAGCCTTGCTCCGGAAAAAGAAGGCCTGTCTGGACTGCCTCATCACAAAAAACCTGCCTAAAGTGGGTTTGTAAAGGGCCGGTCGATTTATCCACCATCTCCTGTGGGAGTACCGACCTTCGCCTGTCTTTCGCAGACTCTAAAAATTTGTGTCGATGATTTCGCTGAATGAGTGTGCTGGCTACAGAGAATGTCCATGCTAAAAATGAAGCATCTGTTCGGGAAGTGAGCATGCTAGAGACGGCGGAATAGGTCTCCTTACCGAAGCATAAGAGGGGCCTGTCTCATCAGCCAGGTCCACTGACCTTAGACGAGGCGAGCTCCCTTCTCCAACAGATCGGATCCTGATGCCGAGACTCGTTATCGAGTCCACCTGCTGTTCCTTCGTCGTTCGGGTTGGTCTGTGTACTTCCTCTCAGGCGCGTTCTTGCTCATCTCCGGGTCAGAGTTTGGGGCCACTGCCCATAACACTGCTCATGACGCTTTCATGACGCTTTCTCCCTATACTAGTACCAGAAATGATCTGGGTGACGAGTATTTTGACCAACTTGATACGGCTCGCATCCAGCGTCATCATGTGCGTCGTCTGGAGCAGTTAGGCTACTCCGTCACCTTAACTCCCAAGGAGGCGGCTTAATCGACGGGCAGACAAGTGTTCCGGGAGATTATTTTCGAAGGAAACGTTGAAGAAGAGTATGCTCCGATTGGAGGAAATTCAATGGCATGCATTTTCGCGTTGTTCGCGACACTTACACCGCGCCTGGCATTGTTGTTGCTGTGGATATTCACACGCCCCTGGTCAACCGGGCCTTCAGCTTCTTTCTCTGGCCGCTGCTTGGCCTGATCCTCCTGCCCTTTACGACCATGATATATGTCCTGGTCTATGTTCCTCACATTGGCGTGGTCGGTTGGAACTGGTTGTGGATCATCCTGGGATTTTTCCTCGATCTAGCAGCGTATGCCGGGAGCGGATATAGCAACCGGAATCGTTTTCCAGCAATGTCACGCTATCCATCGTGATGGCCTCTCCCAGGATTGCTTTTCTTCTCCAAACTATGTATGCTTTCTAGATGTAATCTCTTCAATTTCCTCGATGAAAGCCTATTACCGGTAGGATGAAGAACAATGACAAATTTTCATCATCCCACATTCCGCAGTTCGATTGCCCGTTTTTTCCGAAAAATTAGTTGTGTGGAGAATGAACTGCCTCTGTGAGAGCAGCGAAGACTCCCCATGACGATGCCCATAACACTTTCATGACGCCTCCTCCTTAGAGTAGGAGCAGGCAGGTCAAGGCGCGTCACCCGAGGAGTGGCCCGAAATCCTGCCGGGAAGGCCATTGAGGTTTCTATGCTCCCAGCATTCCTTGAAGTTCATACGCCGTTTGCCGAAGCCTGGGCAGGTTTGAAACGTGGTTGATCTCATGCCGATCCCTGCACCCGTGAGTACGCCTTTCGTCTTCGTCCTCCCCCGCCCGCCGTGGATACTCTCTCATCAGGCACGTGTCTTTCGCCAGAGAGCGCTCAGGCTGCTCGGCATCCTGTTGCTCGCGCTGCTGGCAAATTGCTACCTTGCCCCGGGCGCGCCGCTACCGCGTTCCAGAGTACCATCAAGGAAAGTTCCCTTGTTATCCTTATCGCCTGACGTGCACTCGCTTCCTGCTTTGAAGAGCACCGACTGGCCTACCTATCACCACGATAACGCCCGCACTGGCTACCTGCCAAACGAGCCCGATCCAACACGGCTCAGCGCTGCCTGGACAACGCAATTAGACAATGCCGTCTATGCCGAACCCCTGGTCATTGGTGAGCGCGTCATCGTCGTCACCGAGGGCGATTCCCTCTACTCCCTTGACGCACGCACGGGACGGGTACAATGGCATACCACCATTGGGCACCCCGTTCCCCTGTCAACGCTGAACTGTAGTGGGAATATCAATCTGCTTGGGATCACCGGCACGCCTGTCTATGACCCTGCGACCGGGCTGGTCTTTGCGGTGGCTGA
>WNFM01043321.1_pt2 | contig 20594 bp, 23 predicted proteins | sample 5400271 | NCBI WGS metagenome assembly WNFM01 (sample SAMN13153352, study PRJNA577476) | soil metagenome | isolation source: 60 cm saprolite on Douglas fir-dominated hillslope | place: USA:California | collected 2013-09-17
CCTGCTGGCGGTCACCGTCGAGAACCACGCCGGGGTCATGTCCCGGGTCAGCGGCATGATCCGGCGCCGCGGCTTCAACATCCAGACCATCACCGTCGGCCCCAGCACGGTCGAGGGCCGTTCCCGGATGACGCTGACCGTCGACGCCGGCTATGCCGAGGTCGACCAGGTCGCCAAGCAGCTCGACCGCCTTATCGAGGTGATCAAGGTCGAGGACATCACCGAGACCGCCAACTACAGCCGCGAGTTGCTTATCGCCCGCCTCGACAGGGTGCCGCCCACGGTCGAGCAGTTCGGCGCCCGGAGGGTCGGCGACAACATCGTCGAGCTGACGGCCGACACCGAGACGATCGAAGATTTCATCGAGTTCCTGCGCCCGTTCGGGATCCAGGAGCTGGCCCGGACCGGCCCCGTTGCAATGAGGAGAAGCGCCTAAACCGTGAAGATGTTCTACGACACCGACTGCCCTCCCCGGCTCGGCGAGAAGGTCGCCATCCTGGGTTACGGCTCGCAGGGTAGGGCGCACGCCCTCAACCTCAAGGAAAGCGGCGAGGAGGTGACCGTCGGGCTCTATCCCGGTAGCCGCTCCAAGGACCGGGCGGAGGCCGACGGCGTTCGCGTGGCCGACGTCGCCGACGCCGTCAAGCAGGCGACCGTGATCATGGTCCTGACCCCGGACGTCGGCCAGGCCCGCCTCTACCGGGAGGCGATCGAGCCCAACCTGAATCCGGGCGACATGCTGATGTTCGCCCACGGCTTCTCGATCCACTTCGGCCAGATCAAGCCCGACGCGGGGATCGATGTGACGATGATCGCCCCCAAGGCGCCCGGCCACCTGGTCCGCTCGACCTACGAGGACGGCCAGGGCACTCCTTCGCTGGTGGCAGTACAGCAGGACGCGACCGGGCGAGCCCGCGAACGCGCGCTCGCCTACGCCCGCGCCCTCGGCGCCGGCCGGGCGGGGATCCTCGAGACGACCTTCAAAGAGGAGACGGAAACCGACCTCTTCGGCGAGCAGGCCGTCCTCTGCGGAGGCGTCTCGGCCCTGATCAAGGCCGGCTTCGAGACCCTGGTGGAGGCGGGCTATCAGCCCGAGCTGGCGTATTTCGAGGTCCTCCACGAGATGAAGCTGATCGTCGACCTGATGTACCGGGGCGGCCTCGGCTTCATGCGCTACTCGGTCTCCGACACGGCCGAGTACGGCGACTACGTGAGCGGGCCGCGGATCATCGACGCCCACGTGAAGGCGGAGATGAAGAAGGTCCTGACCGAGATCCAGGACGGCAGCTTCGCCGAGAAGTGGATCGACGAGAACGAGGCGGGCGGCCGGCGCCGCTTCATGGAGCTGCGCGCCGAGAACGCCGGCCACCAGGTCGAGACCGTCGGCGCCGAGCTGCGCAAGATGATGAGCTGGCTCGAGCCGCCCGAGGCCGAAGCCACCGCCGCCTCGGCGGCCGCCAAGCGTTGAGCCCTCGCGTAGGCGGCGTCGCCTACCAGGGAGAGGCGGGCGCCTACTCCGACGAGGCGGCGCAGACCGTTCGCCCGGGCGTGCGGACGATCGGGCATGAGACCTTCGCGTTGACCTTCAAGTCGCTGCTCGATCGCAAGGTCGACGCTGCCGTGATCCCGGTCGAGAACAGCCTCGCCGGCATCGTCCAGGAGGTCAACGACCTGCTCTGGGACAACCGACTCCTGACCGTGGTGGGCGAATACGTCCACCCGGTCAGGCACTGCCTGCTCGGCCATGGCGAGCCGGTCAAGCGGGCGATCTCCCATCCCCAGGCGCTGGCCCAGTGCCGGCGCTGGCTGGCCGACCACAACGTCGAGGCAGTCCCCTTCATGGACACCGCCGGCGCGGCCCGCCAGGTCGCCGAGGGCCAGGCCCGGGGAACCGGCGCCATCGCCAGCAGATCGGCCGCCACGCGCTATGGGCTGCAGATCATCGCCGAGGGCATCCAGGATGACCCCTCCAACCGGACCCGCTTCCTGGTCGTGGAGCGCGGCATCCCGACTCGCCCGGAGGCCGCCGCGCCGAACCACAAGGCCTCCCTGGCGTTCATCGCCGCCCACCAGCCGGGCAGCCTGGTCGGGGCGCTCCAGGCATTCTCGACGCGGGGCGTCAACCTCACCCGGCTCGACTCCCGGCCGCTCCGCGACCGGCCCTTCGAGTACCTCTTCTACGTCGACTTCGAGGTCGGCGACCCGGAGGCGGCGGGCGAGGCACTGGCCGAGCTAGAGGGCCAGGCCCACGAGGTCAGGTACTTCGGAGCGTACCCAGCCGCCGCCAGTCCCACCGGCTAGCGGAGTCCGGCCCTAGGCCGGGAGGTGGCGCGCACCGCCATCGTGTATTGGCGCTCAATCATCTGGTCGCTCCGCATGTAAGAATTCGAAGAAGTTCGGGTTGGGTCTTACCGGCGGAGCACCTTGAGGAGGGGCGCAATGGCGGAGATTCGGGACATAACGGATTACCTGGCCAAGGACGCGCTTTCGCGGCGCAAGTTCCTCCAGGCCACGGGCCTGGTCGCGGCCTCCCTGGCCGCCGGGCCGCTGCTGGAAGCGTGCGGCGGGGGGCCGAGCACCACCGGGTCCACCGGCACCGGCAGCTACGTGCCGCCCAAGCCGAGGGCGGGCGCCAAGGTCCAGCTGCTGCAGTGGAACAGCTTCGTGAAAGCGGCCGACGACGAGTTCAAGCGCCAGGCGGCGCAGTACAGCTCGGAGAACGGGGTGACAGTCACCATCCAGACCGTGTCCGGCGACGACCTGATCGCCAAGACCCCCGCCGCGGTCGAGGCGGGCTCCGGTCCCGACATCATCCAGATGGAGTACGGCTGGCCGCACCTCTACGAAAACTCCTGCGTGGACGTCAGCGCCGATGTCAACTACCTGAAGGGTAAGTTGGGGGCGATCCACCAGGTCAACGACGCCTTCTGCAAGGTCAACGGCAAGTACCGCGCCATCCCCTACACCCAGGTCCCCAACGCCTGGAGCTTCCGGACCGACATCTGGCAGACGGCCGGCATCTCCAAGTTCCCGACGACCTGGGACGAGCTCGCGTCAGCGGGCAAGACGCTGAAGGACAAGAACCTGCAGCAGATCGCGGTGAGCCTCGGCCACGCCTACGGCGATGCGATCACCATGTGGTACCCGGTCCTCTGGGACTTCGGCGGCCGGGAGGCGACGCCCGACGGCAAGACCGTCACCATCAACTCCAAGGAGACCCTGGCGGCGGTCAACTGGGCGATCAACACCTGGAAGGCCGGCTACATCTCCCAGAACACCCTCAGCTGGCTCGACCCCGACAACAACCAGGCCTACCACTCGGGGCTGATCAGCGCCACCCTCAACGGCGCCTCGATCTACCTCAAGGAAAAGCTGATCCTCAAGCACTACATCGACGTCACCGACAACGCAGCGCAGCCCTCCGGCCCCAAGGGCCTGAGCACCCTGAACCTGATCTTCAACCACGCGGTCATGAGCTGGTCGCCCGAGCAGGAGACCGCTCGCGCCTTCCTGCTCTGGGCGATGGACCCGGCCCAGTACTCGAAGTGGATGGGCGTAGCCTCGGGCTATGACGCCGGGCCCTACGCCACCTTCACCAACGACCCGGTCTGGAGCGTCGATCCCAAGCTGAAGCCGTTCCATGATGTGGTGCCGAACGGCAAGTGGCCTGGTTGGCCGACGACGCCCGGCAAGGCGACGGCGAACTCCCAGGTCCAGTTCACGATCGTGGACATGTTCGCCAAGGCCGTGACCTCGGGCGACGCGAAGGGTGCGATCGCCGACGCCGAGCAGAAGCTCAAGCGAATCTATGAGAAGCCGCAATAAAACGGGCAAGGGGGGACAGGTCCCCCCTTCCGAAACCCCCCTTCTCGGCGCGACGATTTGGCGTCGATTCAAAACAACTCATTCGGCCGGGGTGAACCCGGCCTACGCGCCTCGCGAGACGGGGAAGGGGGGACAGGTCCCCCCTTCCGAAACCCCCCTTCTCGGCGCGACGATTTGGCGTCGATTCAAAACAACTCATTCGGCCGGGGTGAACCTGGCCTACGCGCCTCTCGAGACGGGCAAGGGGGGACAGGTCCCCCCTTCCGAAACCCCCCTTCGCGGCTCAGCCGGAAGCGGATGAGCTCGGTCACCCTTCCCAAGGTCGCCGGAGAGCCGAAGCCCCGCCGGCTCCATCACCGCGTGATACAGCGGGAGGCGTCGCTCGGCTACGCCCTCCTCATCCCGACCGCGGGGATGCTCCTGGTCTTCCTCGCCTGGCCCTTCTTCTGGGGCATCTGGCTTGCCTTGAGCAGCGCCGAGATCGGCGATCCCGGTCACTTCGTCGGCTTCGGCAACTTCGTTTACAACCTGGGCGACACGATCTTCGTCCAGAGCTTCTGGAACACGATGGCGTACACCGCCATCACCACCGTCTTCAAGTTCGCCCTGGGAATGTCGATGGCCCTGCTGCTGAACCAGGTGTTCCCACTCCAGCGCTTCGCCCGGGCCGCTCTGCTGCTGCCCTGGATCATCCCCAGCGTCCTCTCCACGCTCGCCTGGCGGTGGATGTTCGACCCCACCTTCAGCGTCCTCAACTGGGTGCTCATGCATTCCTTCCACAGCGGCGGGGTCAACTGGCTGGGGACGACCAACACCGCGCTGGCGTCGATCTTCATCGTCAACATCTGGCGCGGCGCACCGTTCTACGGAATCTCCCTGCTCGCCGGCCTCCAGACCATCCCGCCCGACCTCTACGAGGCGGCGCGGGTCGACGGCGCCGGCCGCTGGCAGCAGTTCCGGGAGATCACGCTTCCGCTGCTCCGACCCGTCCTGCTCGTCGTCCTTATGCTCTCGACGATCCTGACCTTCGCCGACTTCCAGCTGCCCTACGTCCTCACCCGGGGCGCGCCCTACAACTCCACCCAGGTGCTGGCGACCTGGGCCTTCAACATCGGCGTGCCGGGCGGCTACATCGGCCAGGGCGCGGCCATCTCCTTGGTGCTCTTCCCGATGCTCGCCGTCGCCATCACCCTGGTGCTCGTCTCCCTCCGGAGCAGGGAGTGAGCCCGTGGCGGTAACCGCCCGGACCCGGCGGCCGAAGAGCCAGAAGCCGTTCATGGAGTCGAGCGCCGGCCGCTGGGTCCGGATCTACATCCCGCTCTTCCTCTTCATCCTGGTCACTCTCTTCCCCTTCTACTGGATGATCGTCACCTCCTTCAAATCGGACGCGGAGCTGCTCGACCACAACACGAACCCGATGTTCGTGATCGCGCCGACGCTCCACCACTACCAGTTCCTCTTCTTCGAGAGCCACTTCGCCCAGTGGCTCTCGAACACCACGATCATCGCCTTCGTCTCGACCGGGATCTCGCTCTTCTGCAGCATCCTGGCCGGCTACGCGCTGGCCCGGCTCCGCTTCCGGGGCGCCAACTCGATCGGCTGGGGCATCTTCATCACCTACCTGGTCCCGCCGACGCTGCTCTTCCTGCCGCTCGCGCTGCTGATCAAGTTCTTCCACCTGTTCAACAACCTGTTCGCACTGATCCTCACCTACCCGACCTTCCTGATCCCCTTCTGCACCTGGCTGCTGATCGGCTACTTCAAGAGCATCCCCCGCGAGCTGGAGGAGTCGGCCCTGGTCGACGGGGCCACCCGCCTCCAGGCCATGATCCGGGTGGTGATACCTCTCGCCCTGCCGGGCATCCTGAGCGCCGGGATGTTCGCCTTCACCCTGAGCTGGGGCGAGTTCCTCTACGCCCTGATCTTCATGAACGACACCCAGACCAAGACCCTCCCGGTCGGCATCGTCCAGGAGCTGATCCGGGGCGACGACTTCTTCTGGGGCCAGCTGATGGCGGCCGCCCTGCTGGCCTCGATCCCGGTGGCTCTGCTCTATTCGTTCTTCGTCGAGTACTTCGTCGCGGGCATGACCGCGGGAGCTGTCAAGGGCTGAAAAGCCGCCTCCAGGCGGCGCTCCTCCTGGCGCCCGCCCTCCTCTTCGTCGTCGGGGTCATCGCCTACCCGCTGGGGCTCGAGGCCTGGCTCAGCCTCACCGACGCCCGCCCCGGCCAGGACGGGAGCTTCGTGGGTCTCGCCAACTACCAGTACCTCATCGGACAGCCGGTCTACCTGCAGGCGCTGGCGAACACCGCCGTCTACACAATCTCCAGCACGCTGCTCAAGGCCGTGCTGGGCGTCGGCATGGCGCTCGCCCTCGGCCGCGACTTCCGCGGCCGCCGGCTCGTCTACGCCCTCTGCTTCCTGCCCTTCGTGTTCCCCGCCTCGGTCGGGACTGCCGCCTGGTACTACCTGCTCAGCAACGTCCACGGCGCGTTCAACTACGCGCTCCTCGCCACCCACCTGGTCAGCTCCCAGGTCGCCTTCCTGGGCAGCGGGCCGGGACCGATGCTGAGCGTGATCACGGTCAACGTCTGGCATGGGACGGCGCTCTTCGGCATCCTCTGCCTGGCCGCCCTCCGCTCGATACCCGCCCACCTCCTCGACGCCGCCGCGACCGATGGCGCCACCGGTGCTCAGCGCTTCCTGCGCATCCAGCTCCCCCTCCTCCGGCCGGCCCTGCTCCTGGCCGGCCTGCTCTCGGTGGTGGGCAACTTCGGCGACTTCCCGATCGTCTATCTGCTCACCGGGGGCGGTCCGCTGGGCAAGACCGAGATTGTCAGCACCTTCGCCTTCTCGACCGCCCTCAACGCCGGGGACGTCGGTGGCGGCGCCGCGATCGCGCTCTCCGTGATCCCCGTCTACCTGGCCGTGCTGCTGGTCGCTTTCCGCCTCGTCGAGGTGGGGGACCGCTGAAAAATGGGACGGCTCTGGCGGGGACTTTTCCTGGTGGCCCTCCTCGCCTTCTCGCTGGTCCCCTTCTGGTGGATGATCGTCGCGTCCTTCAAGCCCGGGGACGCCCAGCTGACGATCGGCAACCCATGGTGGTTCGACGGGTTCGAGGTCGCCGGTTACACGGGCCTGGTCGCCGACAACGTGTTCCGGGACTGGATGGTCAACACCCTCGTCGTGCTCTTCGCCACGGTGCTGATCAGCGTCCTGGCCAGCGCCCTGGCCGCCTACGCGCTGGCCTACCTCGAGGTGCCCCACGGCCGGAGCCTGGTGCTGGTCTTCTTCGCCACCTACCTGGTGCCCCAGGGCGTCCTCTTCCTGCCCCTGGTGCGAGAGATGGCGCGGCTCCACCTCCTCAACTCGCCGGCGGCCCTCATCGCAACCTTCCCGAGCCTGGTCATCCCCTTCGGGACCTGGGTGCTCTGGTCCTTCTTCCGCGCCGTGCCGCGCGACCTGGTCGACCTGGCCCGCCTCGAAGGGGCGGCTCCGCTGACGCTGCTCGGCCGGATCCTGGTGCCGATGGCGTGGCCCTCGCTCGCCGCCGTCGGCCTCTTCGCGGTCGCCATCGTGTTCAACGATTTCCTCTACTCCTTCACCCTCATCCAGAGTCAGCAGCAGACGACCCTGATGGCCGGTGTCGGACTGCTCAGCACCGACCTCGGCGAGACCGGCCCGACCTTCGCGGCGGTGCTCGTCGGCGTCGCGCCGATCGCGCTCGCCTGCGCCTTCTTTGCCGACTCCTTCGCCCGGGGCCTCGGCACCGGGATCATCGAATAAAAGTCAAGACCGGTGGACTAGCATTACCTTCCAAATGGCATCAGTCAGCTACGAGAACGTTACGAAGCGCTTCGCCGGCGACACGCTTGCGGTGAACAACCTGAGCCTCGACGTCAAGGACACCGAGTTCATGGTCCTGGTCGGTCCCTCCGGCTGCGGGAAGTCGACCGCGCTCCGCATGCTGGCGGGCCTGGAGGACATCACCGAGGGCCAGATCAAGATCGGCGACAAGGTCGTCAACGACATGCCGCCCCGCGACCGCGACATCGCGATGGTGTTCCAGTCCTACGCCCTCTACCCCCACATGAGCGTCTACGACAACATGGCGTTCGGCCTCAAGATGCGGGGCACGCCGAAGGCCGATATCGAGCGCCGCGTCAACAACGCGGCCGGGATCCTGGAGCTCGGCCCGCTCCTCAAGCGCAAGCCCCGCCAGCTCTCCGGCGGCCAGCGCCAGCGGGTTGCGCTGGGACGGGCGATCGTGCGCGAGCCCCAGGTCTTCCTCCTCGACGAGCCGCTCTCCAACCTCGACGCCAAGCTCCGGATCCAGACCCGGATCGAGCTCCAGAAGCAGCACCGGGCGCTCCACGCGACGTTCATCTACGTCACCCACGACCAGGTCGAGGCGATGACCATGGGCGACCGCATCGCGGTCATGCGCGACGGCATCCTGCAGCAGGTCGCCCCGCCCCGGGAGATCTACGACAACCCGGCCAACATGTACGTCGCCGGCTTCATCGGGAGCCCGACGATGAACTTCATCCCGGTGATGGTCCAGGGCACGACCGTGAAGGCGTCCGGGTTCGAGCTCGAGCTGCCCCGCGCGCCGGGCGTCGAGAAGGGGACGCTGGGGATCCGTCCGGAGGCGCTCACCGAGCGCCCGAAGGAGGGCCACGCGGGACTCGACCTGAAGGTCGAGGTGGTTGAGATCCTGGGCTCCGACCAGTTCCTCTATGGGACCGTCGGCGCCGACGCGATCACAGCCCGAGTCGACCCCAACCTGAAAGTCGACCCAGGCGACCGCGTGCGCCTGGGCGTGGACACCCGCCGCCTGCACTTGTTCGACGTGGATTCCGAGAAGGCGATTCTGTAGTAGGACACCCTCTCCGCTCCGCGGGGAGGGCCGGGGTGGGGACGAGTGCAGGCCTAGTACAGACCTTGTGGGGCGTTTCGCCGGCCTCTGTACGTCCCCACCCTGCCCTCCCCATGAAGATGGGGAGGGTGACCTCACTCAGCCCGGCGGCCTGGTAACCGCTCCCTTCGCGGCCGAACCCACCAGGGCGGCGTACTTGGCCATCACGCCCGTCGCGTAGGGGGCGACCCGGGGCCGCCAGTCCTTCATCCGCTCGGCGATGTCGACGCCCTCGACGTCGACCCGCCGGTTGTCGACGTCGATGGTGATCCGGTCGCCTTCGCGAACCGCGGCCAGCGGGCCGCCCATCGCCGCCTCCGGCGCCACGTGGCCGAGCATCAGCCCGTTGGTCCCGCCGCTGAAGCGGCCGTCGGTCACCAGGGCCACCTGCTCGCCCCAGCCCTTGCCGACGATCGCGGCGGTGACCGAGAGCATCTCCGGCATCCCCGGGCCGCCGCGCGGCCCCTCGTAGCGGATGACGACGACGTCGCCCGGCTTGATGCCGCCACGGAGGACGCCGTCGAGCGCTCCGTCCTCGTCGTCGAAGACGCGCGCCGTGCCGCTGAAGGTGCGCATGGTGTGTGCTGTCACCTTGGCGATGGCGCCCTCCGGCGCGATGTTGCCGCGCAGGATGACGAGCCCGCCCTCGGCGGCCAGCGCGTCATCGAGGCGGCGGACGACCTGCTGCCCGGGGGCCTCGACGACGCGCTCGACCTCCTCGGCCAGCGGCCGGCCGGTGACGGTCATCGTGGAGCCGTCGATGAAGCCGCCCTCGATCAAGCGCCTGGTCAACAGCCCGATGCCGCCGGCGTTGTAGAGGTCGACCGCGAAGTAGTTGCCCCACGGCTTCATGTCGGCGAGCAGCGGGGTCCTCCGGCTGATCCTGTCGATGTCGTCGATCGTGATCTCGATCCCGACCTCGGCCGCCAGCGCCGGGATGTGGAGCGCCACGTTGGTCGAGCCGCCCGAGGCGGCCGCCGCCGCGATGGCGTTCTCGAAGGCGGTACGGGTGAGGATGCTGGAGGGCCGGCGACCGGCGCCCAGCACGTCCATCAGCAGGCGGCCGGCGTCCGTCGAAGCTGCGCCCTTCTTGGCATCCGCCGCCGGGATCGTGTTGTAGCCGAAGGGGGAGAGGCCGAGCACCTCCATCACCATCGCCATCGTGTTGGCGGTGTACTGCCCGCCGCAGGCGCCGGGGCCGGGGCAGGTGACGTCCTCGATCTCCTTCAGCTCGGTGGCGCTGATCTTGCCTGCCGCCTCGGCCCCGATCGCCTCGAAGGTGTCGGCGATCGCCAGGTTGCGGCCCCGCCAGTGGCCGTAGGCGATGGAGCCGCTGTAGAGCACGATGCCGGGCCGGTCGACGCGGGCCAGGGCCATCGCGCCGCCCGGGATCGTCTTGTCGCAGCCGACGATGCAGCAGAGGGCATCGAAGTAGTGGCCGCGGGCGACGAGCTCGATCGAGTCGGCGATCAGCTCGCGGCTGACGAGGGAGGTCTTCATGCCCTCGGTGCCCATCGTCACGCCGTCCGAGATGGCGATCGTGTTCACCTCCATCGGGGTGCCGCCGCCGGCCCGGACGCCTTCCTTGACGGCGGCGGCCAGGTCGCGCTGGTTGTAGTTGCAGGGCATCGTCTCGATCCAGGCATGGGCGACCATCACCTGCGGCTGGGCGAGCGCCCGGTCGTCGAAGCCGATGCCCTTGAGCATCGCCCGCGCGGCGGCTCGGTCCTTGCCTTCCAGTAAGCGCCGGCTGGGCAGTTCGCTCAATGCGCCACCTTCCTCATCTCGTCCAGCTTCTTGGGGTCGAAGTCCTCGGAGCGGATCCACTTGATCAGCTTCTGCTCGGTGGCGATGATCTTGTCGGCGGCCGCCGGGACGCGGGCGGCGATGTCGGAGGGGATCAGCAGGATGCCGTGCCGGTCGGCATGGAGGAGGTCGCTCGGCCGCACCACCAAGCCGCCGATGCTGACGCCGTGGCCGGCCGATTCGAAGTGGGCGTAGGCGTGGGAGACGGTGCTGCCCACCGCGTAGAGCTGCAGCCCCATGGCGTGGACCTCGCTGAGGTCGCGGACGACCCCGTCGGTGGCGATGGCCAGGCAGCCGAGTGCCTTGAAGATGGTCGCCTGGACCTCGCCCCACATTGCGCCGGAGCCGTTCGGGTCGTCGAGGTCCTGGGCGACCAGGATCCGCGGGCCCTGGACCGACTGGACGTGGTTCCAGAGGTGAGCCGGCTCGAGCGGGTTGAGCGGCGGCTCGTGGCTCCGGATCGCCACCGTGGCGGCGAACCCGACCACGACCGGGAGGTCGGGAAACATGCACTGGATCTCGTAGCTCGTGTAGCCCTCGTCGCGGTTGCGGACGTCGAACGTCTCGATCGCGTTGCTGAGGGTCGGCGAGTCGTCCCTGGCCAGGGTGGCCAGCAGCTCGGAGTCGATCACGAAGCCGGAGCACCTTCCGCGACGAGCTCGCGGCAGCGCCGTGCATCCGACTGCGCGGCCCTGGTCAGCATGCTGGCGTCGGAGTCGATCGCGAGCATCCGGTAGCCCGACCGCCGCCACTGCTCGGCGACCTCAGGGGATCCGCACATGATCCCGGCGATGATGCCCCGCGCCTGGCAGGTGGCGACGATCTTCTCCATCGCGGCGCGGTGCTCGGGGTTCTGCCCGGCGTAGCTGGAGCCCCGTATCCCCATCGAGGTGGCGAGGTCGTTCGGTCCCACGAAGATGGCGTCGATTCCGGGCACCTCGAGGATGCGGTCGAGGTTGGCGATCCCTTCGACCGTCTCGCACATCACGGCACAGATGACGTCTTGGCCGCTCTCAACGGTGTAGGCGGGGTTGATCATGCGGGGCCGGATCGGGCCCAGGCTGCGATAGCCGTGGGGCGCGTAGCGGCAGGCACCGACCGCGGCGATCGCATCCTCGACGGTGTTCACCATCGGGACGATGACGCCCTCGGCGCCGGCGTCGAGCGCCTTCATGATGGAGGCGGGCTCGTTCCACTGGACGCGGACGATGGACGGGCTGCCGGCGGCGCTGAGCGCCTGCAGCATGAGCAGCATGGTGTCGTAGCCGATGAGCCCGTGCTGGGTGTCGATGCAGACCCAGTCGTAGCCGGCGCGGCCGACGATCTCGGCGTTGACCGAGCCCGGCATCGTGCACCAGCCGCCATAGGTCGTGCGGCCGTCCCAGATGGCGCGGAGGCGCGCCGGCATGGCGCTCACCGCTGGGCCGCCAGGACCTGGTTGACGACGTTGATCGGCGGCTCCCCGTCGAGGACCCGGAGCAGGTTGTCGCCGACCACCTCCAGCACCTGCGCCTCCGCCTCCTCGGTGGCCGCCCCGCAGTGGGGCGAGAGGAAGACGTTGTCGAAGCCGCGCAGCGGCGAGTCCGCCGCCAGCGGCTCGGTGGCGTAGACGTCGAGGCCCGCGCCCGCCAGCACGCCGCCCCGGAGCGCGACGACCAGCGCCTCCTCGTCCACGATCGGTCCCCGTGCCGCGTTGATGAGGATCGCTCCCGGCTTCATGGCCGCCAGCTCGTGGGCGCCGATGAGGCCGCGGGTGTCGACGTCGAGGGGTGCGTGGAGGCAGACCACGTCGGCCGTCCGGAGCAGCTCGTCGAGCTCTACCCGCTCCGCCCCGGCGAATTCGCGGGTCGGGTCGGGGTCGGTGTAGATGACACGGGATCCGAAGCCGGTGAGCCGCCGGGCGACCGTCCCGCCGACGTTGCCGAGGCCGACGATGCCGACCGTCAGCGAGCCCAGCTGGTGCCCCATCATCTCCGTCCGCCCCCACCAGCCGGCGTGCATCTGGCGGTCTCCCCAGGAGGCGTGGCGGAGGAGGTTGAGGATGGCGAGGATGGTCCAGTCGGCGACCGCCTCCCGGTTGTAGCCGGCAGCGTTGGCGACCGGTATGCCGTACTCCGCCGCCGCCCGGTGGTCGACGCTGTCGAAGCCGACCGCCGCCTGCTGGATGAGGAGGCAGCTGCGCATGTTCTCGAGGACCCGGCGGTCGATCCGGTGGAGGTGCCGCTTGTCGGCGATCACCAGGTGGGCGGCCTGGGTCGCGTTGAGCACCGCCTCCTGGGCCGGCGGGTCGGGAACCAGCAGGATCTCGACCGGGTGACGGCCCTTGAACAGGGCGCGGACGGTCTCCTCGCTGTAGGGACTCAGGCAGGCGACGAGGGCGGTCATTGCACGTGTGAGGCTATCATTCCGGGGCTGACCGACCGCCCTTCCGGAGCGGCTGTTCGGTTTGCTAGAGTGGCCCCATAACTCCCAGAAAGGTGCGAGGTGTGGAATGCCGAACGGAACCGTCAAGAAGGTTGTCAACGACCGCGGCTTCGGGTTCATAGCCGCGGAGGATGGAAAGGAGTACTTTTTCCATCGCAGCGGCCTTGACAGCTCACTCAACTTCGACTCGCTGAACGGCGGCGAGGCCGTCACCTTCGAGGTCGAAGCCAGCCAGAAGGGTCCCCGCGCGACCCGGGTGCGCGCCGCCTAGCCTCGTTCGCTTTCAAGCGAGAGTCACAGGGCCCCGGCGGAACATTTCCACCGGGGCCCTGCTTTATGTTCAGGAGCTGAATGGCCGTCCCGCTGCTGGTTTACTCCGACTACGTTTGACCCTGGTGCTACGTCGACTCGGTCCGAGTCGAGCGCCTGGTCGAGGAAGGGACCGTCGAGGTCACCTGGCTCCCTTACGAGCTGCACCCCGAGGTCCCCCTCGAGGGGATGAGCTATGAGGAGTACTTTCCGCCCCACTACCTGAGCCGGATCGAGTCCGCCCCCTACCTGCCGCTGGCCAAGGAGGCGGGACTGGTGATGAAGCGCGGCACCCGACTCATCAACACCCGGCTGGCCCTCTCAGCGGCCGAGTTCGCCCGCGAGCAGGGTCTCTTCGACCAGATGCATCTGGCGCTTTTCAAGGCCTACTGGGAGCAGACCGGCGACATCGGGACCATCGACGGCCTGCGCGAGATCGCGGTCGAGGTGGGCCTGGATGCCGACGCGATGGCCGCGGCGCTGGCCGGCGGGCGCTACGAGGAGGTCCTCGACGCCAACCGGCGGGAGGCGACCCAGGTTGGCATCAACGGCATTCCCGCCCACGTCTTCGGCCTCCGCTACCTGGTGATGGGCGCGCACCCGTACGAGATCCTGAAGCAGGTGGCCGACAAGGTGACCGCGGAGCAGACCGAACAGGTGCCTTAGGCGCCCCCTGGCTAGACGGCCGCTGCTACCTGGCTGTCGGCCACCTCCAGGCCGGCCTCGATCGCGTCGAGGCCTTCCTCCAGCTCCTCCTCCGAGATCGTCAGCGGCGGCGCGATGATGACCAGGTTCCAGCGGAAGGCGGGGCGGGAGCCCTTCGCCCAGACCGCCTTGACGACCTCGGTCATCGCGGCGTTGCGGGTCTCCATCCGCTGCGGCGTGAGCGGCTCCCGGGTCTCCTTGTCCTTGACCAGCTCGATCGCCGCCAGCAGGCCGAGGCCGCGGACCTCGCCCACGCTCGGGTGCTTGTCGCGCAGCTCCTCCAACCGCTTCATGAGGATCTTGCCGAGCCGGGCGGCGCGGTCGGCGAGCTCCTCCTCGAGATAGACCTCGAGCGTCGCCACGCCGGCGGCACAGGCCAGCGGGTGGGCGGCGTAGGTGAGCCCGGAGCCCAGGTAATGGTCCTCGTAGAAGTCGGCGACCCTGTCGGAGACGATGGCGGCGCCGAGCGGCACGTAGCCGGCGGTGATGCCCTTGGCGACGGTCATGATGTCGGGCTCGACGCCCCAGTGCTCGGAGGCGAACCACTTCCCGGTCCGGCAGAAGCCGTCGATCACCTCGTCGAAGATGAGCAGGATCCCGTAGCGGTCGCAGAGGTCGCGCAGCCGCTGCAGGTAGCCGTCGGGCGGGACCACGATGCCGCTGTAGCCGGTGATCGGCTCGAGCAGGATCGCGGCGACCGTCTCCGGGCCTTCGCCGAGGACGGTCTCCTCGACCGCGTCGGCGCAGTTCAGGTTGCAGCTCGCTTCGCCGGCGCAGAAGCGGCAGCGGTAGCGGTAGGGATCGAGCGTCTTGACGAAGCCGGCCGGCATGTGCGGCTCGGAGAAGATCCGCCGGTTGTCGCCGGTGGCCGCCATCGCTGCCAGCGTGGCGCCGTGGTAGCTCTGGTAGCGGGTCACGATCTTCTGCCGGCCGGTGAAGGTGCGGGCCATCCGGATCACATGCTCGTTCGCCTCCGCGCCACCGTTGGTGAAGAAGGTCTGGGAGAGCCGGCCGGGGGTGACTTCGGCGAGCATCTCGGCCAGCCGGCTGGCGGGTGGGCTGGTGTGGTCGGGCGCGATCACCGGCATCGTCTCCGCCTGGCGCTTGATCGCGTCCACGACGCGAGGATGGGCGTGGCCGATGTTGACGTAGGCGAGCTGGGCGCAGAGGTCGAGCCAGCGATTGCCGCCGGAATCCCAGAAGTAGCTGCCTTTCGCGTGGGTGACGGTAAGGGGGGCGATCTTTCCCTGCACCGCCCACGGGTAGAGCCGGCGGTCGGTTCGTGCCATCCCGCGATCATAATCTTGCCTCGTGGCAGTGGCCGAGCAGACGACGCTCGACAACCTCAACGCGCTCCTGGCCTACCTCCGCGAACGGGTCCCCTTCTACACGGCGCGCCTCCCGGAGCAGCCGCTGGCGAGGGTCGAGCAGCTGGCCGATGTCCCCTTCACGGTGAAGGACGACTTCCGCGACAACTATCCCTTCGGCCTCTTCGCGGTACCGCTCGACGACGTCGTCCGCCTCCACATGTCGAGCGGCACGACCGGCAAGCCGGTGGTGACCGGGTACACGCGGGACGACCTCGGGATCTGGGCCGACTGCATGGAACGGGTGCTCCGGATGGGCGGCGTCACCGACCACGACGTGGTCCAGAACGCATACGGCTACGGCCTCTTCACGGGCGGCCTCGCGCGCGCCAGGTGATGCTGATGCAGGACCTCGGCACCACCGTCCTGACCTGCACGCCGTCCTACGCTCTGGTCCTGGCGGAGACGCTCAAGGAGGAGGTCGTCCGGCAGCGGCTCAAGCTGCGGGTCGGCTTCTTCGGCGCCGAGCCCTGGACGGACGGGATGCGGCACCAGATCGAGGGCGGCCTTGGCCTGGAGGCGTTCGACGTCTACGGCCTGACCGAGCTCGGCGGCCCCGGCGTCGCGGTCGAGTGCGGCGAGCACGACGGCCTCCACCTCTTCGAGGACCACTTCCTGGCCGAGACGGTCGACCCCGAGTCCGGCCGGCCGGTGCCGATGGGGGTCGAGGGCGAGCTGGTCCTCACCAGCCTCACCCGCAGGGCTTCGCCGATCGTCCGCTACCGGACCCGCGACCGGGTCGTCCTGGTCGACGAGCCCTGTCCGTGCGGCAGCCCTTTCCGGCGGATCTCCAAGCTGCGCGGCCGGACCGACGACATGCTGATCGTGCGCGGCGTCAACGTGTTCCCGAGCACGGTCGAGGAGATCCTGCTCGCCGTCCCCGGCCTGACCGGCAACTACCAGATCGTCGTCGACCGCACCCAGAAGCGGCACGATGCGATGCAGGTCCTGGTCGAAGCGGAACCGGGGACCAACAAGGAGCACCTCGGCCAGACCGCCCAGGAGCGGATCAAGGAGCTGATCGGCCTGACCGTGGAGGTGACCGTCCTCGCCGGCGGCGTGCTGCCGCGCAGCGAGGGCAAGGCCAGGCGGGTCGTCGACCGCCGGGAACTTAACGGCTAGCGGCGGCTCCGACCGGGACGGGCAGGAAGCCGAGCCCGCGTCGCGGCTCGATCACCGCGTCGATGATGCCGTACTCCTTCGCCTCCGCGGCGGTCATGAAGTAGTCGCGGTCGATGTCCTTCTTGACGCGGTCGTACTGCTGGCCGGTGTGGTGGGCGAGGATCCGCGTCATACGGTCGACGAGGGCGAGCGTCTCGCGGAGCTGGATCTCCATGTCGGAGGGTGCGCCGCGCGTCCCCGCCGAGCCCTGGTGGATCATGATCCGCGCGCTCGGCAGCGCCAATCGCTTGCCCGCGGCTCCGCCGGCGAGCACCATCGCGGCCGCCGACATGCCCATACCGACGCAGATCGTCGAGACCTCTGGCCGGACGTACTGGATGGCGTCGTAGATCGCCATCCCGCCGTAGGAGAGTCCGCCCGGGGAGTTGATGTAGAGCTGGATGTCCTTCTCCGGGTCGTCGCTCTCCAGGAGCAGAAGCTGGCTGATCACGACGTTGGCGACCTGGTCGTCGATCTCCGTGCCGAGGAAGATGATCCGGTCGCGCAGCAGCCGGGAGTAGATGTCGAAGGCTCGGTCGCCGCGTCCGCTCTGCTCGACGACCATTGGTACAAAGAACTCGGTCACCTGGGCTCACCCTCCTGGTGGTGTGAATCCGATCCGGCGGCGGGGCGGGGTCGCCTCGCGCATCAACAGGTAGGAGCTGAAGTCGGCCACCGTCTGGAGCGACTGCGGGCTCAGGACGGTGGCGGCCAGGCGCAGCCGCTGCTGGGGATCGGCCGGGATCGCGATCGCCTCGGCGCCGTCGAGCCCGCTGGCGAGCTCGCGGTAGATGGCGGCGACCGAGATCCTGAGCGTCCGGGCGACCGTGATCAGCCGCTCGGTCGAGATCTCCTTGCGGCCGCGCTCGACCTCGGACAGGTAGGCGGGGGAGAGCCCGGCCGCCTCGGCGACGTCGGCGAGGGTGCGCTCGGCGGCCTCCCGCTCGCGCCGGAGGATGGCGCCCAGCATCGCGGAGATCAGCTCGGGCGTTTCGCTCTTAGCGAAGCTCATCGCTGACAGAATACCACTGGCGCCCTCGCCTCAAACGCGAAGATGGGCCGTCGTACGCCCCACCCGGCCCTCCCCACCCGTGGGGAGGGTGACTACGTGCGGTGGGGGGCCAGCAGGAGGGTGGGGTCCACCGGCGGGCCGCCATAGGCATAGATGTGGGCGTCCCGGCCGTTGATGTCGATCGTGCTCTCGCGGATCGCGCCCAGCTTCTCGGCGACCCGGATCGAGGCGAGGTTCTCAGGCTGGATGAGGCTGATCAGGTGGGTTGCCCCGACCTGCTCGTAGGCCATCCTGACCACCGCCTTGGCCCCTTCGGTCGCGTACCCGAGGCCCCAGTGCTGGCGTCCCAGCAGCCATCCCGCCTCCAGGCCGGGCCAACCCTCCGGGTTGTAGAGGCCGATCCGGCCGATGAAGGTGCCGGTGTACTTCTCCTCGACCGCGTAGAGGCCGTAGCCGCGGAGCACCCAGTGGCCAAGCGCGGCGGCGACCCACCGCCAGGTCTCCTCGCGGGTCATGGTCCGGCCGTCCCCGATGTAGCGCATCACCTCGGGATCGGCGTAGATCCGGGCGCAGAGGTCGAGGTCGGTCTCCAGGAACTGGCGGAGGATCAGGCGCTCCGTCTCCAGCATGTCGGGAGCCTCGACCAGGTTGTGCGGGTCGAGCGGGATCAAGTCACGACCTCCGCGCGATCCCGCCCGCTGGCCAGCTTGCGGCCCCAGCCCGGCTGGGCGTCCAGGAAGTGCTCGTCGGCCGCCTGCTCGGGAAAGATCTTGTGGGGGTTGAGGATCCCGAGGGGGTCGTAGAGGTCCTTCAGCCGCCGCCACCAGGCGATCTCATCCGGCCCATGCTCGAGGGAGGCGAAGTCGCGCTTCAGGGCCCCCAGCCCGTGTTCGGCCGAGACCGTGCCACCGAGCTCGACGGCATCCCGGAAGATCTGGGCCGCGATCGGCCCTACCAGGTGGCGCTGCTCTTCATCGAAGACCAGGGTCGGATGGAGGTTGCCATCCCCGGCGTGGGCGACGGTCGGCATCTCGATCCCATTGCTATCGGCCAGGGCATGGAAGCGCCGCACCATCTCGGGCACCTTCGAGATGGGCACCGCCACGTCCTCGCTGAAAACGTTCTTACGCCGGTCGACGAGGATCGAGCCGAACTTCCGGCGCGCGTTCCAGATCCCCTCCCGCTCGGCGTTGGTCTGGGCGACGCGGTTGTCGACACCGTCGAGGATCTCGACCATCTCGGCGAGCTGGAGGAGGACCTGCTCGCGGTCGTTACCGTCCTGCTCGATCACGATCACCGCCTCGTGGTCGGGCTTGAAGCCGGTCGGCAGGAACTCGGCGACGACCTCCAGGGCGGCCTGGTTCATCATCTCCAGGGCGGCCGGAAAGTACCCCGCCTGGAGCACACGGCGAACCGCATCAGCTGCGTCCTCGATGGTGGCGAAGCCGACCATCGCAGTGGCTTGGTGGCGCGGCCGGGGGATCAGCTTCACGATCACCTCGGTGACGATTCCCAGGGTGCCCTCGGAGCCGACGAAGAGCTGCATCATCCGGTAGCCGGAGGAGCGCTTCCGGATCCGCCCGCCGAGCTCAAGGACGGTGCTGTCGGCGAGTACGACGGTCATCCCGACCACGTAATCGGCGGTCAGGCCGTACTTCAGGCAGTGGGGGCCGCCGGAGTTGCAGGCGACGTTGCCGCCGATCGTCGAGATCAGCTTGCTGGCAGGATCGGGCGGGTACATCAGGCCGTGCTCGGCCGCGGCGGCGTCGAGGTCGCCGTTGATGACGCCCGCGCCGGCCACCGCCATCAGGTTGGCGCTGTCGATCTCGAGCTTGGTGAAGCGCTGGAGGCCGAGCACGATCCCGCCCGAGAGGGGGACCGGGCCGCCGACCAGGCCGCTGCCGGCCCCCCGTGAGGTGATCGGCGTCAGCGTCTCGGCGCAGACCCTGACCACCTCGGCGACCTCCTCGGTGGTCGCCGGGAGGACGGCGGCGCGGAGCTCGTGCTGGAGGAAGGTGCCGTCGTGCTCGTAGTCCTCGAGGCGTCCGTCGACGATCACGTTGGCTTCGCCCACGATGGCGCGAAGCCGATCCAGGAGGTCCGTCACGAGGCAGACGCCTCCGACAGTCGGGCGATCACCGCTCCGACCGGGGCGGCCTCGCCCTCCGGCACCACGATCTCCTCGAGGACGCCGTCGACCGGCGATTCCAGCTCGGCGTTCACCTTGTCGGTCTCGATCTCGACCAGCGGCTCGCCCTTGCGGACCCTGTCGCCGGCCTTCTTCAGCCAGCGGGAGACGACACTCTCATCGAGCGAGTCGGCGAGCCGGGGCAGCTGGAAATCCACGTCCAAAGGCAATTGTGGCGGGCGCCGGCCTCAGGGCGTCGGCGCCGGCTTGAGGAAGACGGGCGTGGTCACCACCTTGCCGATGGCCGGGTCCTGGTAGGTGGAGGGCGCGGAAAGCGCCGTGTAGAACCACTCGTTGAGCTGCAGGGCGCGGTCGAACAGGTACTTGGGATCGGTGTTCGTCGTATACGGCTGGCGGGGCAGGTATCCCTGGTCGAGCGGCGCCAGGTAGAAGTCGTCGGTCGCGTAGACGCTGGTCGAGGCGTAGGAGTAGATGGCGACCCCGAGCGGCCGGTTCCCCGCCGAGGTCGGCGCCAGCGCCGACCGGATCTGGGTGATGGTGTCCTCCGGGTAGTTCAGGAAGGCCCCGACGCCGACCAGCAGGTGGCCCTTGCCGAGGTCCTTCTCCCAAGCGGTCCAGGCCCGGAACCACTTCAGCTGGCTGGGGCTCGAGTCGCGGTCGTAGTTCATCGGCACGCCGAGGTCGAGGTACCCGTTCCGGAACCAGGTCGCCCAATCCTGGTAGACGTCGTTATAGGTCCGGGTGGTGTGGAACTCGGCCTCGCTCGAGGGTCCATTGCCGTACGCGATCAGGGCAGCGCTCAGCTTCACCGTCGGGCTGATCTTCTGGATCGCGTCATGGAGGCCGCGGACGAAACCGGTCACCTGGTCGCGGCGCCACTGCTGCCAGGCGGGGTCGGCGGGGTCGGGCAGCCCGGAG
>WNFM01095991.1_pt1 | contig 20594 bp, 23 predicted proteins | sample 5400271 | NCBI WGS metagenome assembly WNFM01 (sample SAMN13153352, study PRJNA577476) | soil metagenome | isolation source: 60 cm saprolite on Douglas fir-dominated hillslope | place: USA:California | collected 2013-09-17
TCATGCGGACACGATCGAGCGGGCTGGACCACCACGTGACCATGAGGCTGAGGACCCCGGCGACCGCCATGCTCGCCAGGCCGAGAAGGCCGAGCTTGACGGCAATCCAGCGGGTGCGGGTGATCTGAGTCCAGGCCAGACGGTAGGTACCGGTCTCAAGCTCCCGGGCGACGAGGGGCGCCCCCCAGAAAAACCCGATCAGGGCGGGCACGACCTCGACAACGACTCTGAGCACTATTCCCACCCTGTCGCCGTCATTGATCAGCGCCGTGGTCGCCGCCGGGCAGTCGCCGCGGGCGGAGCAGTTTGCGACCGTCGTGTCGTAGAGGTAGACGAGGTGGGGGCCAGTGAGCGCCAGCACGATGGCTGCGATCGTCAGTCCGCCGATGGCGAGCAAAGCCTGGGCTCGGAACTGCATCCAGGTGAAGCGGATCACCGGACAACTCCGAAACCATGCGAGCGGACGCGCTCAGGGCGGCGCGGATTGCTCAAGTAGGCGAGGACGAGATCTTCGAGCGTGACTGGCTTCACGTTCCAGGCCGGATCGAGGACCGGCTGGCCGGTGCGCACGAGGAACATGCTCTGCTTGTCGGTGTGGCTCTCCTCGATGACCTCCTGATCCGAAGGCAGCGAGCCCGGGTCGCGGCGTGGTCCGGTCAGGCGCCAGTGCGATCCAGCCAGCTCAGTCACCTCTCCGGACAGCTGCACGTGAGAAGCCATGAGAATGACCAGGTAGTCACAGACTCGCTCCAGGTCGGCGATGAGGTGTGAGGAGAGCACGACGCTCACGCCGTCCTTGGCGACGATCTCCATGAGGCTCTGGAGGAACTCGCGCCGCGCGAGCGGGTCCAGGCTTGCCACAGGCTCGTCGAGGATGAGCAGCTCGGGTCGTCTCGCGACGGCCAGCGTCAGCGCGAGCTGCGCACGCTGCCCGCCCGACAGCGACCCCGCCTTCTGGCGCGGGTCGATGTCGAGCTGAGCGATCCGGCTCTCGGCGAGCTGGCGGTCCCAGTTCTTGTTCAGGTAGGCGCCCATGCGGAGGTGCTTGGCCACCGACAAGCGCGCGTAGGCCGGCGTGTCCTGGGCGACGAAGCCCACCTTCCCGAGCTGGGCAGGGCCGTCGCCGGGGCGTCCGCCGAGGACCGTGATCGCCCCCGCGCTTGGCGCGAGCAGGCCGACGGCCAGGTGCAACAGCGTCGTCTTGCCCGCCCCGTTCGGCCCGACGAGCCCGGCGACCTTGCCTTCGGGGATGGTCAGGGTGCAGTCGTGGAGGGCCCACTTGCGTCCGTACTGCTTGCCGAGCCCGTTCGTCTCGATGATGGCCGTCATGCCACCCCTTCCGCGAAGAAGTTGCGAACGGCGGTGCGGTAGATCGCTTCGATGTCGTCGGGCCCGAGGCCGGCGGCGCGCGCCCTTCGGAGCCAGGCGGTCATCGATGAGAGGAAACGCTCCTGGGCGGCGGGGTCGCTCCGAGGGAGTGTCCCGACGATGAAGGTCCCCTGGCCGGGACGGGGGCGCACCAGGCCCTCCCGTTCGAGGTCCCGGTAGGCCTTGAGCACCGTGTTCGGGTTGATCGCCAGCCTGGCGACGACCTGCTGGGCCGTCGGCAGCTGGTCTCCTGGCTCGAGGATGCCGAGCTGCAGGGCCTGGTGGACCTGCTGGACCAGCTGCAGGTAGGTGGCGACACCCGAGGCGGTGTCCAGCTGGAACTCGATCACTCATCCTCCTTCAACTAATCACTATTTCCGCTAAGTGGTTAGTGGAAGCGTACAACAGGATCAGCGGACCACCCAACGCTTATCTGGGGGTTATGCGGTCGCGGCTGGTGCCTATCTGAGGTGGGTAGCGAGTTCGGCGCGGTGGCTGGTGACCCAGTCGAAGGCGTCTCGGACGGAGCGGGCCGCGCCGCTGTCGCGCAGGCGCGTCATCGCGAGGTCGCCGCCGGCGGCCCTGGCCTCGATGCCGCGCCAGCACCGGTCCTGCCACCACAAGATCGTCTCCAGCAGACCGCCGCGGCCTCGCAGCCCATAGGCGTCGCAGATCAGCCGCATCCGCCCGCCGGCGGCGGCGGGGTCGGCCACGCCCGGGCCGAGGTCAAGGTATTGCCAGCACACATGCGCGATGTCGTGGATCCGCTCGCCCGGAGCCGCGATATCCCAGTCGATGAACGCCACGGGCGCTAGCCCCGCGCCGCTTTCGCGGTACACGGTGTTCTTAGGCGACAGGTCGTTGTGGCAGACCACCTCCCCGCCGGCGGCCAGCGGCGTCCCGGCGGTCAGGTCATGGAACTCCCGCACCAGCACGGCCAGCCGGGCCAGGCTCACGTCCAAGGTGACCGACGGCGGCTGGCCCGGTTCCCACGCTACGTGGCCATCGATGAAGCTGAGTCTCTGCCGCCCCAGTTCATCGGTTCCCAGGAACCTCGGCGCCCCGTCCCACCTGTGCCGCTCGAACCATCCCAGCAGGGCGTGAACGAACTCAGGGTCCGCAGGCGGCGCCCGCCGGACCGTGATCCCGGCCCGCACGACGTCCGTCACGAACCCGCCTGGCAGCGGCTGCTCAGCCACGAACCCAGCCTGCCACCACTGAGCAGGCAGTCGCCGCGCTGATCCGGCCCGTGCCCGGCGACCGGAAACCAGCCCTTCCCGGCCTGAACCGCGCGCTTGCCCCATAAGGTGCGGTTACCGGGGTGACCGGTGTGCCTGACGCGGACCGCGGCGGCTATGGCCGGGGGACGCGGCCGACCGCGGGGTGGTCTGGCCAGGTGACGGCGTAGGACGGGTCAGTCCCGGCGGCGGCACGGGCGAACCGCAGCAACTCCCGGATGATTCCGGCGTTACCCATGGCCCAGCCGGTTCGTGGAGGAAGCGCGCTGGGGGTGACCCGGAACTCGTCGTTCGACCAGCGCACTCCGGTCCTGTCTACGGTCGCGCGCGCCGCCAGGTCACTGGCGAGCACGGTCGCGAAGTTCAGGTCCGCGCCGGACTCGGCGTGCCGGTCGCAGGCGAGCGCCAGCACGCCGGCTGTCCCGCAGCAGCGGCCGCTGTTATCCCAGAAGCCCGGCCGGCTCCGGCGCGGCAGCCCAGAGCCCGTCACCGTATGCCAGCAGCGGTCCGCCAGAACCGGCCAGGCTGAGTCTTTGGTCACGGCGCCGAGCAACCGGAATACCTGGGCGTCACCGGCCGGCCCGTGACACCATCCGAAGCTGTAGCGCTCGATCCGCTCCGGCTTGTGCTGCGGATCGGAGTGCGGGACCAGGAAGCCTGACGGGCCGGCCTCGTTCCGGCTCACCACGTCCGCTGCGCCGGCCAGCGCGAACTCGACCAGGTCAGCGCGGCTGGTGGCCTGGCCCACGGCGGCCAGCGCCTGGACAATGCCCAGGGTGCCGTGCGAGATGTGGTGAAAGCGCGCCGCCGTTCCTGCACGCACCTCCCAATGCACGCCGCCTGAGGTCGGTTCTGACGTGCGTAGGTAGGGCGTGACCGCGAGCACCGCAAGGCCGGGATCACCGGCGCCGAGTGCGCCCAGCGCGACGCCGGCGTTGCCGCCGATCAGCTCGAACTGGTCACTCCACCGGTCCCCGTCGAAGCGAGACCTGACGACCTCCAGGGCATGGCCCGCCGCCTGGTCGGCCGCCGCGTCTCCGAGCAGCCTTCCGACGGCACGCAGGGCAAGAGCCATCCCGGTGAGGCCGAGGTACAACGAGCAATTACTCCAGTCATCAAGCGCGGCGGCGATCGCCCGGCTTCCGCGGATGGCAGCGTCGGCGTACCTGTCGTCGCGGAAGTGACGATGGGCCTCCAGCAACGTGATCACGATTCCCGCGCCGCCGCTGTACAGAGTGGGATCGATTTCGGCATCGGCGGTCGTTCCGGCCCAGGCCAGGCCAGGCCCAGTGTCACGCGCCGAGCCGAGCAGCCACTCCAGCCCGTCTGCGGCCAGCGTCTCCGCGTCCGGCTCACCCGTGCTCACGTCCCCGAGCGTCTCACGGCCGCGGCAGCCAGGATCGAGTAAACGGCAGGGAGAGCGCCGCTCGTAAATGCCGCTTGGGTGTGCTACGCCAGCAGCCACCTGGCGGCAAGTTCCAGCGCGTCTGCGTGGCTGCGTTCGCCGTGATCGGCCGCCATGAAGTGGTGGCCGATCACTAGGGAGAAGGCGAGCGTGCTCCGGGCCTCGACCTCGTCCTGGTCGGGGCAGATCGCGCCGAACAGCAGGCGCAGGTAGTCCATGCGCCGGTTGTCGACGCGCCGCAGGCGCTCGGCGACCGCCTGGTCACGCCGGGACCAGTCGCGGATGGCCAGGTCGATCGGCAGCAGCTCGCTGGAGAAGGTGAGCGCGCCCGCCCGCCGCAGCCTGGCCCCGATGTCGCCGCCTTTATGCTCGACGCGTTCGACCACCTCATCGGTGCTCATCCGCTCCCACGTGTCGAGCATCTCGTCGAGCAGCGCGTCCCGGTCGGCGAAATGCCCGTAGAAACCGCCCTTGGTCACGCCGAGCGCCTGCGCCAGGGCCTCGACCCGGACGGCGTCCGGGCCGCCGGCCGCCAGGGCCCGCAGGCCTGCCTCGATCCACCTGCGACGGGGCGTCCGGGTGATGGCGGCCATGGCCTCTGACTATCAGTCGGGGAGTTGACGGCACTGCTGGCGGTGCTACATTCCATCTATACGGTACCGTATAGATGGAGGTTCCCGCATGCGTTTCCCCGGCTTCCGGCACCTGATCGTGTACCCGCCGATGCTGCGGGAGATCGGGCGGGACTGGCGGGCGCTCCCCGGCGACCCGGCACCGGCGCACGCGTAGCTCAGACGGCCTATTCCAGGTGCTTCAGCTAAGGAGGAGATCGACGTGACCGCGGATACAGACAGCCATCCGAGCGACCCGCACGTCGAGGCGCCGAACATCGCCGCCAGCAAATGGGACCTGCTCGGCCCCCCGCACCATTAACGGCCAGGCACGGCATGCGCGGCCAGCGCAATGAACGCCGCCTCAGTAGCGGAGCCCGGGGCGGCGCAGTAGGCAATCAGCAAGGTGCTGGTCGCCGGCGGCGAAGACTCGCCGACCGGGGACACCAACGTGTGCGAGATCTATGACCCGGTCCAGGATTCCTGGACGCTGGTTCCGCCGCCGCCCGGCTGGGCCAACATCGGTGACGCGCCGTGCGCCGTACTGCGCGACCGCCGGGTGCTGCTGGGCGACATCAACAGCACCCGCACGGTGATCTATGACCCGGTCGCCAACGCCTGGTCCGGCGCCGGGACCAAGGGCGACATCAGTTCCGAGGAGACGTGGACGCTGCTGCGCGACGGCAGCGTGCTGACGGTGGAGTGCAACCCCACCTATCCGAAGGCCTCCCAGCGTTACATCCCCGCGACCGGCACCTGGGTCGATGCCGGCTCGACACAGGTCGACCTGGTCGCTCACGCCTTCAGCACCGAGATCGGGCCCGCGGTCCTGCTCGAAGACGGGCGCGTGATCGCGTTCCGCGGGACCGGGCACACCGCGATCTATGCCCCGGACCACGGCGCGGGCGTGTGGTCCGCCGGCCCTGACTTCCCGCAGGGCAGCGACGGTCAGCTGATGACCGTGCGCGACGCGCCCGCCTGCCTGCTGCCCAACGGCAGAGTGCTCTGCTGCGCCGGGCTGGCCACCGGCGGGGGCGGCTGGGGCGGGCCGCCTGCCTTCTTCGAGTACGACCCGGCCACCGACCTGCTCAGTCCGGTCGCGACCCCCGGGATAAACGCCTCAGTTCCCTACGTGGGCCGGATGATGCTGCTGCCGACCGGGCAGGTCCTCTACGCCTCCGACAACACCGGCATCGCGATCGGCACCCCTACGCCGCGGGTTCGCAGGCACGCCGAAGAGGCGCTGGAACCGGAAATCACCGACGCACCTGATCACCTAATCCCCGGCAGCCACCACAAGGTATCGGGACGGCGATTCAACGGAGCTTCGCAAGCGGTCAGCTACGGAGATGACTGCACCTCGGCCACGAACTACCCGATCGCGCGACTGCGCTACCCGCACGGCCACGTCGTGTACTGCCGCACCTTCGACCATTCGACCATGGGGGTCGCGACCCGGCAGGACATCGTGCACACGATCGTCGAGGTTCCCGCCTCCGCGCCATCCGGCCAAGGTCACCTGCAGATCGTCGCCAACGGCATCGCGTCCGATCACGTCGAGGTACACGTGAAGTAACGATGGCCCGCGCCACTTCGACGCGATCCGCCAGCGCCCGGCGCCTGACCGAGATGTCGCGCGTTGGTCAGTCCGCGAGCACCGCGTGTTGGGTGCCCGGCGCCCTGGGTATGAGCCGCGGCGGCAGCCGTGATTTCGTGAGACCGGTGTCGAAACGGCCGACCTGCCGTTCGTGGGATCAGTGAGAGGGTGCCACCGGGTACCCCGTCCGTATACCAGCGGAGGCGAGGGGTTGAGATGAAGTATCTGATGCTTGGCATGATCACCGAGGCAGGCCAGCAGCTGCGGGGGCCTGACCTTGAGGCATGGATGGCAGAGATCGGGGCCTGGTATGAGAAGTACGGCAGCTCCGGGAAGCTCGCCGACGCCGGGCACCAGCTCGATTCGGCGGACAAGGCCAAGACGGTGCGGGCAAGCGGAGTGACCGACGGCCCCTTCATGGAGGCCAAGGAGGTCCTCGGCGGTTATTCGCTGCTCGAGACCGCCACCACCGAGGAGGCGGTGGAGATCTCGAAGACCTGGCCCGGCGTGGACCGAGGATGGATAGTGATCGAGATCACGCCTGTCGTGGTGCAGTGAAGCCGATCGCATCACAGAGATAGGCGACGGGCGAGCAGGTCGCGTTCGGCCGGATTGGCGGCCAGCGCAAGCGCTCGCTCGTTTGCGAGGCGGGCCTGGTCATGGCGACCGAGGTCGCTAAGCAGCTCGGCCCGCACGGCATGAAACAGCCGGTAGCCGTCGAGGTCACCGGCAAGCGGCTCGACCTCGGCCAGCGCGGCCTGCGGGCCGACCGCGAACCGGGTGGCAACCGCGCGGTTGAGCCGCACAATCGGTGAAGGCATGAACAGCTGCAGCCGGTCGTACAGGAGCCGGATCCGGTGCCAGTCCGTGTGCTGGTAGGCCGGCGCTTGTGCGTGGACCGCGGCGATGGCGGCCTGGATCTGGTAGGGGCCCGGGCGGTGTATCGCCATCGCACGGGCGAGCAGCGATGTTGCCTCGACGGCGAGCGAGCGGTCCCACCGCGCGCGGTCCTGGTCTTGCAGCCGCACCAGCCGTCCCCAGCCATCGAACCTGGTTGCGGCCCGCGACTCGTGCAGCAGCAGCAGCGCCAGCAGGCCCAGCACCTCTGGCTCGCGCGGCATGAGCCGGTGCAGCAGCCGGTTCAGTGCCACCGCTTGCGCCGCCAGGTCACGACGAGCCGGCGTGCGACTGGCGCTGGCCAGATAGCCCTCGTTGAAGACGAGATAGATGACCGCAAGCACCTCATCCAGCCGGTCGCCGAGCTGGTCGGGATCGGGAATGCGCACAACGGAGCCAGTGTCCCGCAGCGCCTTCCGCGCCCTGGACAGGCGCTGGGCCATCGCCGGCTCGCTCGCCAAGAACGCGGCCGAGATCTCAGCGGTGGTCAGGCCGCAGACGGTGCGGAGGGTAAGCGCAATTTGCGATTCTCGCGGCAGGGACGGATGGCAGCAGGCGAAGACCAGGCCAAGCAGCTCGTCGGCCTCGTTCTCGCAGGCGCCGGGCGCATGCTCATCTAGCTCGCCCGGGCGGTCGCCCAGGTCCGCCTGACGCGGTTGGGTCGCGGCCAGCAGCACCAGCTTCTCCCGGCCGACGTGCTCTCGGCGCAGCCGGTCGATCGCCTTGCGCCAGGCGGTGGTGGCCAGCCAGCCGCCCGGGTTCGGCGGCACGCCCTCGGCGCGCCAGTGCTCGAGTGCCTCAATGAAGGCGTCCTGTACCAGCTCTTCGGCGAGACCGACATCGCCGAGCCGCGCAGCCAGCGCGGCGCGGATCCGGGTGGCCTCCTGGCGGTAGACCCTCTCGAGCTCGTCGGCGCCGTCCACACTGGCTAGTCTTCCAGTTGGTCCTGGCTCGCCCCGCAATGCGACCCAGCCAGCCCGGCCGGAATCGTCCGCGAATGCTGTTAGTGCGGCAGGGCCGCCCCTGCGCCGACAATTATGATGCCGACGCCGGCGGCGAGGAGCAGGGTGAGGACGACGCTGCGCTTCAGGGCCAGGAGCAGGATAGCGGCGCCGCCGAGGATCGCGTATTGCCAGGGCTCGGCCAGGGCGCGGGCGAGCGGGACGGCCGAGCCGGCGATCGCGCCGATGGCGGCTGGCCCGGCTCCGTCGAGGAACGCGCGGGCGGTGTGGTTGCCACGGAGCCGGTCGAAGCGGCGGGCTCCGAGCAGGATGAACGCGAAGGACGGGGAGAAGGCGATCACGGCGGCGAGGATGCCGCCGCCGATCCCGGCGGCGGCGTAGCCCACCACTGCCACGGTCTGCACGACCGGGCCGGGAGTGATCTGCCCCAGGGCCACGGCGTTGAGGAACTGGCCGCCGGTCAGCCAATGGTAGTGGCTGACCGCGTCGGCCTGCATGAACGGGATGATGACGAACCCGCCGCCGTAGGACAGCGCCCCGACTTTGAACGCGACCCAGGCCAGCGACGCCAGGCCGCCGACCGCGATGACGCCGCTGGCGGCCAGCGAGACCGGGACGACGGCCGCGGGGCGCGGGCTGCCGCGCGGGATCCGGACGGTGATCTCGATCGCGCCGCTGGCGAGCAGGACCAGGACGAGCCAGGGTCCGAGGGTGGCAGCGGCGATGCCGCCCGCGCCGAGGTAGCAGACCCAGCGCAGCTGCCGGGCGTGGCCGGCCGCGTTCGCGGCGCGCCAGCTGGCCGGGATCAGGCCGGCGGCGGCATGGACGGCGACCGCGGCGACCGCGGCGCCGGCGCCGGCGCCGGCGGCGAGGATCCAGCGGGGCGGCGAGCTGCCGAGGAACAGCGCGGCGAGCGCGAGGATGAGGATCAGGCCGGGGATGATGAACGCGGCCCCGCCGATGATCGCGCCCGGGCGTCCGCGCAGCCGCCAGGCGCAGAAGATCGCGAGCTGGGTGGAGGCGGGCCCGGGCAGCAGGTTGCAGGCGGCCACCGCGTCCTCGAACTCCGCTGGCTCGAGCCAGTGCTCACGCTCGACGCACAGGTCACGCAGCATCTTGATATGCGTCGGCGGACCGCCGAAGCCGATGCACCCGATCCTGCCCCACTCCCGCATGATCGTGAGCAGGGCCACCGGCCGCGCGGCGCTGGCGTCTGCGGACTGTGGCACTAGATCGGTGCTGGCATGATGCGCCGGATCAGGAAGCCGATGCGGCTGTGCAGGTCGGCAGCGGTGCGCTGAAACGCGGGATAGCCGGCTCGCCCGCCGCTCGCGGCAGCGGGGTCCGGGATGCTCCAGTGGATCGGCTCGGGCCCGCCGGGGAACTCCGGGCAGACCTCCCGTACCCGGTCGCACAAGGTGATCACGTAGTCGAAGCGGTGGGTGCTGAACTCGCTCAGGTGCTTGCTCCGCCGACCGCTCAGGTCGATGCCATACCCGCGCATGACCCGCACTGCGTCCGGGTGCAGCTCCTTCGGGTGGCTGCCAGCGCTGACGACCTGCACCCGGTCACCGGCGGCCTGCTGCAGCAGGGCCTCAGCGATCTGGGAGCGAGAGCCATTCCCGGTGCACAAGAACAGCACCCGCACCGGGGCCTGCCGTCCGGCACCAGGGACGGCAGGCGGCAGGGCCGCCAGCAGACGGGGATGCAGCGCGTCGGCGGCCGCCGCGAGCAGCTCAGCGCAACGGGAGAGCTCGATCCGGTAGTAGGCATCGCGCCGGTCGGCTGAGCTGCGGTGCATCGACACCAGGCCGCCCGCGCGCAGCCGTCCCAGGTGGTACGAGACCGCGTTCTGTGCCTCGCCGACCAGGCCGGTCATCTCGTGCACCCGCCGGTCACTGCGCGCCAGCTCGCTGAGCAGCCTCCAGCGCACCGGATGCCCGGCCAACTGCAGAAAGCCCGGTGGCTGTGCCTGCGCTCCGGCAGGCTCCGCTCCCACACGGCCACAATACATCAAGCCATTTTGATGCAGTTGCCCTACGAGAGAGTGCCAGCGGGCGGCGCCGCGGCGTCATCGGCAGGCCGGCGGCGCTGGCTGGGCGATGAGTTTTCCGCCGCGCCACAGTCAGAACGTCAGCGGGTTGTGATAGGCCACTGGAGACAGGCTGAGGCCAGGTCGGCGGGATCCGGCCCTGCCGGAAGGGAGTGCGGATGAGCGGCGTACGGGTGCTGGTCGGTACGCGGAAGGGCGCGTTCGTCCTGACATCGGACGGCAAGCGCGAGCGCTGGGACATCAGCGGACCCCACTTCGCTGGCTGGGAGATCTACCACGTCAAGGGCTCACCTGCGGACCCGGACCGGGTGTTCGCGTCGCAGTCCACCGGATGGTTCGGGCAGCTTATCCAGCGCTCCGACGACGGCGGCCAGACCTGGGAGCCGGTGGGCAACCAGTTCAGCTACGACGGCGTCCCCGGGACGCACCAGTGGTACGACGGCACGCCGCACCCGTGGGAGTTCGCGAGAGTCTGGCACCTGGAGCCGTCTCTTGACGACCCGGATACGGTCTACGCCGGGGTGGAAGACGCCGGCTTGTTCCGGTCGACCGACGGCGGGCAGCAGTGGCAGGAGCTGCCCGGCCTGCGCTGCCACGGCTCGGGGCCATCCTGGCAGCCGGGCGCGGGCGGGATGTGCCTGCACACGATCATCCTGGACCCGGCCGAGCCGGGCCGGATGTACGCCGCGATCTCGGCCGCGGGCGCGTTCCGCTCTGAGGACGCGGGTCAGACGTGGCGGCCGGTGAACCGCGGTCTGCGTTCCGAGGGCATCCCCGACCCCAACGCCGAGGTCGGCCACTGCGTGCACCGGATCGCGATGCACCCCTTGCGGCCGCAGGTGCTGTATATGCAGAAGCACTGGGACGTTATGCGCAGCGATGACGGCGGCGAGTCGTGGCACGAGGTCAGCGGCAACCTGCCGACCGACTTCGGGTTCCCGATCGACGTGCACGCCCACGAGCCGGACACCGTCTACGTGGTCCCGATCACGAGCGACTCCCAGCATTTCCCGCCCGAGGGGAAACTGCGCGTCTACCGCAGCCGGGCCGGCGGGAATGACTGGGAGCCGCTCACCAAGGGCCTGCCGCAGGAGCATTGCTACGTCAACGTGCTGCGCGACGCGATGGCCGTGGACTCGCTCGACTCCTGCGGCGTGTACTTCGGCACGACCGGCGGGCAGGTGTACGCATCAGCCGACGCGGGCGACAGCTGGGCGCCGATCGTCCGGGACCTTCCCGCTGTCCTGTCCGTCGAGGCCCAGACCCTGCCATGATCCGGGTGGTGCTCCCCGCGCACCTGCGAACGCTCGCGCACATCGACGGCGAGGTGGAACTGTGGGTCGCTGGCCAGGTCACCCAGCGCTCGGTGCTCGATGCGCTGGAGGCCCGCTACCCGGTGCTGCGGGGGACGATCCGCGACCACCCGGACGGGCGGCGCCGGGCGTTCGTCAGGTTCTTCGCCTGCGAGCGGGACCTGTCGCACGAGCAGCCGGATGCTCCGCTGCCCGAGGCGGTCGCCACCGGCGCGGAGCCCTACCTGGTCGTGGGGGCGATGGCGGGCGGCTAGCTCACGGACCTTCCTGCGCCGACCCAGTCTGCGCCGCCTCGATCCGGCGGGGCCGTAGGGGCTGCCGTGTCTCCTGGACAGCGGCGGTGATGATCCGGGCGTGATTGCGGCGCGCGTCCGACCGGTGCTCGGACCAGTTCTGGTCATTCTGCCCGGGTGCCTGGGGCGGTGTTGCGCAGCGTGGTCATGCGGGGATTGTGGCCGCTGACCGTCGTCCCAGGCCAGCTCGGCCTCCTCAAGCGGGCCGGCAGCACCGATCTCGTCGAGCAGCGGTGCTCGCCCGGCGGCAGGTCTATCTGGCGATGAGGTCGAACTCGTTGCCTTCGATGTCGGCGAAGGTCGTCCAGCGGGCCGTGGTGCCCTGGAAGTCGCGGAGCCTTCGGGCGCCAAGATTCTCGAGGCGCTTGGTCTCGGCCTCGAAGGTGTCGCTGATCAGGTCAAGGTGGAGGCGGTTCTTGACGACCTTCGCCTCTGGTACCCGGTGGAAGGTGAGGCGCGGGCCGCTGATGGCCTCGTCGCCGGCGAGCAGGACGGCGTTCTCGGCGGTAGCGTCAGCTGCGACCTGCCGACCAAGCACGGCACCCCAGAACCGGGCCAGTTCGCTGGCGTCGTCGCAGTCGACGGCGATGCCGAAGAGGGAGTTGCTCATCGTCAGTCCTTCCTTTCAGTCCGGATCGATCACTCGTGCGGAGCGTGTGCCTCGGCGCTCGTAAGGTACTGCTCCTTCGAGGCATGACCCGCTGGAATGGGGTGCACGACCCGCGGCAAGGGTCCCTGACGCCCTCGGCACGTCAGATGGCGGTACGGCCGCCGTCGGCGGCGAAGACTGCGCCGGTGACGTAGCTGGCCTTCGGAGAAGCGAGGAAGACGATAACCTCGGCGATCTCACTGGGCTGCGCGGCGCGGGAGAGCAGGGTGGTGGCGCCGAGGGCTTCGATGCGGTCGAGCGTGGTGCCGGCGGTAAGTACTGGCCCGGGAGCGATGGCATTGACCCGGACCCCTGAGGGGCTGAACTCGGCCGCCCAGGACCGGGTCATCGACGCCAGGGTGCCCTTGGTGGCGCTGTAGGCTGCGCCGCCGGCCAGGCCGATCTGGCCGGCCATGCTCCCGACGTTGATGATGCTGCCGCTCCCCCGGGCTGCCATCTTCGGGGCCAGCGCAGCGACGAGGAAGTACGGCGCACGGACGTTTGCGGCGAAGAGCCGGTCGAAGGTGGCCACGTCGAGTTCCGCCGTAGGCCCGAACCAGGAGAAGCCGGCGTTGTTGACCAGGATGTCGACCGGGCCGGCCTGCTTGACCAGATCGTCCAGCCCGGCGGGACGGCTGAGATCGGCGGCAGCGAAGCGGGCCTTGCCACCGTCGCCGGTGATGGCGTCGACCACCGCCGAGCCGCGCGCGGTGTCCCGTCCGTGCACGACGACTTCCGCGCCATGGCGGGCCAGTTGTTCGGCGGCCGCCCGGCCGATGCCGGAGGTGGCGCCGGTGACCAGTGCGGCCAGGCCTTCGAGGTCTTGCTGCTCGTTCATGTCGTGTCCTTTCAAATTTGACGGAACAGGTGTGCGGGGCTTCCGTGCCGGCCTGCCGGGCTCGGCGGCGACTGGGTGAAGAACACCCCGAGGTACTGTTCGGGGCTGGTTTGCTGCCCGCCTGCGGCGCCGATGACGTCCGGGGCCCAGCCGTGCATTCCGGCCGCGCCCTGCAGCGCCGATGACGCGAGTACCAGCAGGTTGAGGATGCCCGGCCTGATCAGCGCCATAACCTGCGCAACGAAGCTGCCAACTTGTTAGGAAGATCCCAAGACGCGGCATCAGAATTACTGTCCACTGTCTTCCCGGGCAGGTGGAGCTAGAAGGAATTCGGCCCTGGGATCATGGTGCGGCACTGCCGCCGACCACCAGCGCCGACCTAGTTCGCGGCGGGCAGCGTCGGCGATGTCGACGATGTCGGCGCTGGTGTTAGCGTGCCCGTTGATGCCCACCCGCCCCCGGGGGGACTCGGTGATCAGGACCCAGGTGCGCATCGAAGATCAATAAGGTCCGGACATTTCCTCCTCATCGCGGGGCGGTGGCGTGCCGATCTCGCGCCGACGCTGCGCGCCCTCGCGGGCTGGGGGCACCGCCACACCCACGGCGCAACACCGAACGCGCCGGTGATGAGCGTGCACGCTGACTGCAGAGGACATCCAGCCGAACAGGTACCAGAAGACGCCGGCGGCCCGGCGGCGATCGACCGGCTCGACCAGGTGATTCGCTGTTCGTCGCGAGCAGCCCAGGACGTGGGCGCGATCGCGAAGGTCGCATTCACCAGCGACGACAACCACGCCTATGACGAACGGCTCCGTCGGGTCGTCGGCCGGGCGAACGTTGCCTGAGGCGCCACTAGGACGGGTGCGATTGTGGTTCTACGTGGGCCCAGATGAGGCAGTCGTGCCATGAGTCGTGGCTGACATCCTCGGTTGCCCAGTCGCGGCAGTGCTGGGGAAGACGCTGTTCGAAGTGGTAGCCGGCCCGCTGGGCGACCCGGAGCGACGGCTCGTTGCCGGGGTCGATCTCCAGCCAGATCCGGGGGATGGCGAGGCTGCGGTGGACCCAGAGCGTGACCGCTTGGACGGCACGCGAGGCGATGCCCCGGCCGCGCTGTTCGGGTCGTATCCAGTAGGCCAGTTCTGCGCTTCCCGGCTGGTCGGGCATCAGCCCGACCGCGCCAAGGAGCTGCTGGCCGTCCAGGACTCCGAGGGAAAACCGGCGCCCGGCGGCGGGGGCCCATGCCGCCAGCGCCGCGCGCGCGTCGGGCAGCGAGTAGGGTCCGGCGGGGCGAGGACTCCACAGGGATGGCGCCGTTTCCCCGCTCGTGGCCTCCGCCAGCAACGCCGCATCGTCCGGAACCAGGGCTCGCAGGCGCAGGCCGTTGCCGAGATCCAGGGTCAGGTCAGGCCGCATGAGCTTCATCCAAGCCCGCGGCCGCGGCAGGGGCTAGCGCTTGCATCGGCCGCCTTGGCGCCTTGCCCGGTGGCTCGTTTGCGGCCACACTGCTTCGGGGCAGGAGGGCGGCAAGCTCGCCGAGAACTGGGCCAACGCCGGCAGCCGCCGTTTCCTCCAGTTCTTCCGGCAACTGGGCGTCCGGGAGGTGCGCGCCGGCCGACGAACCCGTTTGTCCCACAGCCCGGCGGCACCGGCGTAAGGATAAGGCGATGACAATTCCTGTGCTGATGGTGGTCGATGATGATCCGGAGAGCCTCGGCATACTCGATGGCACGTTGCGCCGCCGGTATGGCGAGGATTACCTGATCATCAGCGATGCCTCGCCCGCGGCGGCGCTCGACCGCCTCCGGGAGTTGCGGGTCGCCGGCCGCGAGGTGGCGCTGGTGATGGCGGCCGCAGCGGTGATGGCGGCGCCCGCGGCGGAGTTCCTCGCACAGGCCCGTAGCATCGCACCGGCGGCCAAGCGGGTGCTCGTAGTCCCGCGGGGCGGCCCGGCCGCGCCCAGCCTGCGCGTTCCCGTGCCGCTGGTGGCTGACCGCCAGGCGGCCGCGCCTGTCCTGCGCGCGATAGCGCACGGGATGATCGACACCTACTTGTCCGCTCCTGGCGCTGGGCGGGACGAGGGATTCCACCGGGCGGTCAGCGAAACTGCTGGAGGAGTCGGCTCACGATACCGCCCCTGCCCTGCCCGCGGTGCGGATCATCGCCCAGCAGCAGTCGGCCCGCGCCCATGAACTGCGGGACACGCTGGCCCGCAACAGCGTCCCCTACGCGTTCCACGCCGCCGAGTCCGCGGACGGCCAGTCGTGGCTGCAGCAGGCGGGGCAGGACGGCTCGGTGCTGCCGGTCCTGGTGACCTACACCGGGGAGGTCCTGGTGGACCCACCGAAGGACCAGATCGCGGCCGTCTTCGGGCTGGCCACCGTGCCGGCTCGGACGGTCGATGTGGCCATCGTCGGCGCCGGGCCGACCGGGCTCTCCGCCGCGGTGTACGCGGCGAGCGAAGGCCTGTCCACGCTGCTGCTCGAGCGCGAGGCCTTCGGCGGGCAAGCCGGTAGCAGCTCACTGATCCGCAACTACCTAGGCTTCCCGCGCGGCATCAGCGGCGCGGGCCTGGCGACCAGGGCGTTCGAGCAGGCATGGTCGTTTGGCGCAATCCCGTCCATGGCCGGCCCGGTCACCGGGCTGCAGCCCGCCGTGCACGGCTTCACCCTGCACCTGGCCGACGGCCGGGCAAGCCATGCCCGCAGCGTCCTGATCGCCACCGGCGTGTCCTACCGCCGGCTCGACGCTCCTGGGCTGGACTCCCTGCTCGCCGCCGGCGTGTTCTACGGGGCGACCACGTCCGAAAGCAGCGCCTTCACCGATGAGCACGTCTTCATTGCCGGTGGTGCCAACTCGGCCGGCCAGGCCGCGGTCAACCTGGCACGGTACGCCCAGCAGGTGACCATCGTGGTCCGCGGCGATTCCCTGGCCGCGCGGATGTCGCAGTACCTGATCGACGAGATCAGCGCAGCGCCCAATATCGACGTCCGCACCACCACCCAGATTGCCGCCGCCGAAGGTACCGGCAAGCTGGAGGCCCTGACCTTGACGGACACAAAGACGGGCAGCACCCAGACCGTTCCCGCTTCGGCGCTGGTGGTACTCATCGGCGCCGTGCCGCACACCGCCTGGCTGCCGTCCCCCATCGGCCGCGACGAGCACGGGTTCATCGTCACTGGAAGCGACCTCCACGGCGGCGGCAACCCGGCGGCCGCCTGGGCGCTGCAGCGCCCGCCGTTCCCGCTGGAGACCAGCATGCCCGGAGTGTTCGCCGCCGGCGACGTCCGCCACGGCTCGGTCAAACGTGTCGCTTCCGCAGTCGGCGAAGGTTCCATCGCCAGCACCCAGATAAACCAATACCTGCAGAGCCAGACGGGGAATTCCTAAACGCACACGCGATACTCCAGTGACGGCTGCATGGCACCCGCCTTGATGTGCCGCCGGGTGGGGTTCGAGTCGTGGGTTGAGGTGACCACCGGGTCGCGCTGGATTTCGATCCAGCCGTGACCGCGGTGGCCTCGCAGCCGTTTGGCTCGATGATCACGGTGACGTACTTATCGCCGCGGCGTGTGTGGCGCCAGCAGTGCTCGTCGACGCCGATCACGCGCACGCCGTCGAACCGGTGTGGGTCCTTGATCAACACACACCTGCCCTCGGCCAGCACAGCGTCGTTCGCGGTGTTCCACGACACGCCGAGGCCCTCGGAGACCCGAGCGACGGTCAAGTGCTGACACACGATGCCTTCTAGCGCCCATCGCAGCGCGTGACGCGACAGCTTCGCCCGCGGCTCGGCGGCCCGGCTGGTGTCCTGGCGCCACACATGCCCGCAGCCGGTGCAGCGATAGCGGCGGATCGTGATCAGCAACGTCGTCGGGCGCCACCCCAGCGGCTCGTGCGCTAGCTGCCGGGTCACGCTGTCGCGCGGCGCAGCCTCGCCTCCGCAACGGCGACACCACCGGGCGAACTCGTCGGTCTCGACGATCCGGCAGGCCAACACCGCACGACCGAGCTCGAGCCGTTGTCCCACGACCTGCAGGCCAAGTTCGTCAAGCCGACAGAACGAGCCCAGGTCAGGGCGCACGAAGGTAGCGTGAGGCATGTCGCGCCCATCGGCCATCCGAGGCATGAGCAGGTGCCGGCATTGCTTACCGAGTCGACTGGTTTCGGGCGTCACCGCCAGACTTCGGCGAGCAGCTCCGCGAGGGCTCGGCCTTGGTCGTAGCCTCCTCGCGCGGCCTGCAGACGCGTTGACGGATCCGACGCATTGGCGTCGAACACGTCACCCGCGCCGCCATCCGGAAAGACGGTCTCGACCCTGCTGCCCCCTGCGCGCAGTTCGTCGACTTGGGTTGCGAGATCCATGCCCCACTCCAGCGGCATCCGCGACCTGCCGCCGAACGGTGACAGCACCAGCACCCGCCCGTATCCAGCCGCCAGGTCGGCGTTCTCGCTGCGTCGATACCCGCCGTTGATGTATCGGTTCTCGCCGATGCGGTAGGGAGGGAAGGGGCCGAAGCCGTTGCTGGTGCTGGCGGCGACGGCGTCCACCAGATCGATTCCGCTGTGGCGGTCGAACACGACCGGTTCCCCGGTATGCGCATCGACAGCCGCAATAAGCACAGGCTGTTGCGGCCAGTGCTGGCTGGGAAGCCGAGCCGCGACGATGTCGCGCCAGCGCGTCTGGCTAGAGCCGTCGGAAGCATCCATTTCGAGCGCCGCGGCGCCCATCTTGCGGCGCATTTCGGACGGATCCTCAGCAGAACCGATGATTCCGTTCGACCACTCCATGTAGGTCGGCCCCGAGAAATTCGGAGCGCGTCCCCCTGTCCGATCCGGCATCGCCAGCCTGTGGCTGACGCACCTCGGCGAGGATGGCAGCATACAGTTCGGCCGGCCGTGTCCCGCTGGTGATCTGGGCAGCCACCGTCGATCCTGCCGACGTCCCGATGATGAGATCGGCCTCGGTTACATCAACCCCGGCATCGGACAGGCCGGCGATGAGACCGAGCTCCCACGCATTGCCTGCCGCTCCGCCGCCGGCGAGAACCAAGGCTCGCTTGTTTGAGTTGCGCGCCTGTCTTGTGGCGTCGACCTGCTGGTCGGGCATCGGCCAATTCCCGTGCCGTGGCGTCCGCGTCACCGCGATGCCATCGGAAGTGGTCGTCGAGCTGATACGCGGAGTCGAAGAAGGTGTTGTGTTCATGGGAGTCGCCTTTCGCGGATTGCCTGTCGGGCGCTCCCAATTGCGACTACCTCAGTCGCGCGATCGTGCCCTGCAGGGGAGCACCCATTACGGATACTGCGTACATGGGCCTCACCTCCTGCCGATGGATCACGATCACGGGAAGGATCTCACACCCGCGACGCGGTGCGCAATCGGCATCAAGCCGGTTGCCGTGTCGCTGTCGAACGCGCCGCCGACCGCTACACCCTCATCTGTGATGGGCCGGTTTCACCTGCTCGACACGCATGCGCCCCGGCGCCCGCGGCGGAATTATGAGGCGCCGAGGAGGCGGCGGCCTCGCGGGCGCCCAGGTCAATGACGTCGCCCGCGACGGGAACCGCAACGATGCGGTGCTCGCGGGCGTAGGCGCCGACGGCTAGGGAGAGCCTCGGCTCGGCACCGTGGCCGGCATGCTGGCGCGGGCGGAGTCGAGGAACGTGGCGGTGAGCCGGGCGCGGCCTTCGAGCATGACCAGGTTCCCCGGGCCGAGCGGCGCGAGTCGCAGAGCCGCGACGTGGCCAGAGCCTGGCCTGGGGGTGCTTTCGTAGGTGCCCCGTCGGTCCTGCTCGGAGTGCCCAGCTCCGGTTGGCACTCGTGCCGGGAATGTCTTGAGTCAAGAATTTGGCAGGGTCGTCTTGTGTCGCAAGCGGATCTCTATCCGGGCGTCCCGTCGCGCTCTCTTCTTCGGGCGAGCTGCTGTAGTTGCCGTTCATGCACGCCGGACATCCAATCGAACGTGGCCGATGGGCCGACCCGCGGGTCGTCAGGAGCACCGGCGTCACGCAAGGCCTGCACGTACGCACGATCCTGGTCGATCCGTGCGCGTACCTGATCAGCTCCGCCGATGGACCCGTGGCCGGGGACGAGGACATCGACGTCGCCGGCCACGCCCTCGATCAGCCGCAACGCGGCGAGGTAGTCCTCGATCGGGTCAGCGGCGTCGTTCAAGTCAAGCATCGGAATCAAGGCATCAGAAAGCATGTCGCCGGCGACGAGAACCCCGCGCTCCTCGATCAGCAGCGCCGCATGGCCCGCGGCATGCGCCTGATGCTCCATAATCCGGACTTGAGGGCCATCCCAAGGAATCCGCGCAGTTTCGGCGGGCAGACCGGTAATGAGGCCAAACAGGTCCCACGATATCTGCTCGGCGATGTCCGGCGGTATCCACCCGGCGATGCTGTCCTTCCAATGCGGACCCGACAGCCGATCCCGGGCAGTGGCCGCGCAGCGGGCTGTGCCGTAACGGGGCGCCGAGCCGAACCTGGCGTGCCAAAGCACGTGATCCCAATGAGGATGCGTCGAGAAGCCCGCCACAACGGTCTGGCCCGCATCGGACAGGTCGTTCGCTAGGCAAGCCATTTCGGAGCCGTATATCCCGGCATCGATGAGCAACACGCCAGCCTGGCCTTGCACGACAACGGCGTTGCTCTGGCAGAACTCGCTCTGGTGGATCAGCACACCCTCCGCGACCTGCCTCAGCATGGTGGCCCCCTCCGCTTGTGGTTTGCAACCGCTTGTCGAGACAGTAGTACCTGGCGGTGGTACATTGCAAGCAGTATGCGCGAAGCGAATCAGCCACGGTCGGAGTGCCCGATCAACGCCGCCATCGAGACGTTCGGCGATCGCTGGAGCCTGATCGTCCTCCGCGACATCGTCTTCGGAGACCGCCGCTATTTCCGGGAGCTGCAGGCCAACTCAATCGAGGGGATCGCCTCAAATATTCTCGCCGACCGACTCAAGCGACTCGTCAAGTCGGGACTGCTCACCCGCGAGGACACGCGACCCGGCCAGCGGGCACGCTACAGCCTGACCGAACCCGCGATCCAGCTCGTACCCGTGTTCGCGCAGCTCGGCAGCTGGGGACTTCGCCACCGGCCCACGAGCTCCGCGCTGAACGCTCGCGCCGAGCTGCTCGAACAAGGCGGCCCCGCGCTCTGGCAAGAGTTCATGCACGAACTTCGCCGCTCGCACCTCGGCTCCGATATCTCACCGCGATCACCGAGCGTTCGCGAGCGCCTGAACGCGGCCTACCTCGCTGCCACCAGCTCCTCGTAGCTGCCAGGCAGTCGACCATGTCCAAGGGCGTGCGCCGCAGTCGTCATGCCCGCCCAACCACCTTCTCGGCCATGAGCCGGATGGCAGCGGC
>WNFM01186894.1_pt1 | contig 20577 bp, 25 predicted proteins | sample 5400271 | NCBI WGS metagenome assembly WNFM01 (sample SAMN13153352, study PRJNA577476) | soil metagenome | isolation source: 60 cm saprolite on Douglas fir-dominated hillslope | place: USA:California | collected 2013-09-17
GTCAAACAGAGCCGGCTCGTCTAAGCCGCCAGCCGTCGGAACACGCTTCCCTCCGGTTGGTTACGCCCGCGTACCCGAACCAGGAGGACATTCATGCTTCTGACCATTGCCGTCATCCTGCTCATCCTGTAGGCGCTTGGCTTCTTCGCCTTTCACGTTGCGGGCGGCCTCATTCACCTGCTGCTGGTGATCGGCGTCATCGTACTGATCTGGAACTTTGTCGCGGGCCGCCGAGGGGTCTAGCGGTGCGCGAAGCGTTGCGGGGCGCGTTTCCCCCGCTTACATGCCTTGCATGACGAACAGTATTTCGACGCGCGTGGCCGTGCTCGGCTCCGGGCCGGCCGGCTACACCGCCGCCATCTATGCCGCGCGCGCCGGCTTGAGCCCTGTCCTCATCCAGGGGATAGTTCCGGGGGGCCAGCTCACCACGACCACCGACGTCGAGAATTACCCGGGCTTCCGCGACGTGATCCAGGGCCCGTGGTTGATGGAGGAAATGCAGGCGCAAGCTGAGCATGTCGGGACCAAGGTCGTTTGGGATCATATCGCCCAAGTGGACCTCTCGCGCCGGCCTTTTCGCCTCACCGGCGACAGCGGCGCCCAGTTTTTCGCCGACGCTTTGGTCATCGCGACCGGCGCGCAGGCGCGCTGGCTCGGCCTTCCCTCGGAAGAGCATATGAAGGGCAGGGGGGCTTCGGCCTGCGCGACCTGCGACGGCTTCTTCTACCGCGGCAAGAAGCTCTACCTCACCAACCATAGCCATGACGTCACCTTGATCCACCGCCGGGATTCGTTCCGCGCCGAGAAGATCCTGCAGGACCGGCTGTTCGCCAACCCCAACATCAAAATCATCTGGGACAGCGAAGTGGTCGAATTCGTCGGCGGCGGCGACCCTGAGGCTTTGGTCGGCCTCCATATCTGTAACAAGCGCAGCGGCGAGGTCAGCCGCGTCGAGGTCGAGGGCGCCTTCGTCGCGATTGGCCATTCGCCCGCGACCGAGCTGTTCAAGGGGCAGCTCGACCTGGACGCCGACGGCTATATCAAGGTTGAGCTGGGCACCACGCGCACCAGCGTCGACGGCGTGTTCGCCTGCGGCGACGTCATGGACAAGATTTATCGCCAGGCCGTGACCGCCGCTGGGACCGGGTGCATGGCCGCTCTCGATGCCGAGAAATATCTCGCCGCGCTGGAATATGAGGCGATCGCCGCCGAATGACCGACGCAGGGGCGTCCGGGGGACGTCCTGAGCACGGGCATGCGAAACGAGGGAGGGGTAGGATTGAAGCCGACCGGACCAATCCCGCCTTACTTTGCGGCTCATGACGGCCAGCTGCTGATCGGCGGTGTCGCTGCTGAGGAGCTCGTCGCGGAGGCCGGGGGGACGCCCTTGTTCGTCTACGATAACAATATCGTCGGCGCCCAGATCGCCCGGTTCAAAGGCGCTATGGCGGATGGGATTGCGCTCCATTATTCCGTGACGGCAAACCCTTACGAGCCGTTGCTCGAATTCCTTGGAAGATATGTCGACGGCTTTCGGGTGGTCTCGCTGGGCGAACTGAAGCGGCTGCAGTCGGCCGGGCTCGCGGGCATTCCGATCAATTTCGCCGGGCCCGGCAAGCTCAATCTCGAGCTTGAGGCCGCGGTCAAGGCCGGCGCAACGGTCAGCGTCGAAAGCGAGGGCGAAGCGGCCCGAACCATCCGCGCCGGCGAGAATGTCGGAATTCAGCCGAAGATCTCGGTTCGCGTGACCCCGCCGTTCGCGATCGAGAACGGCCGGGTCAGCATCGGCAGCCGGCCAAGCCCATTCGGGGTCGATGCCGATCGCGTACCCATACTGGTTCACGGCTTGCTCGAAGCCGGCGTCGACTGGCGCGGCTTGCACATGTTCGCCGGCGCGCAGTGCCTCGATGCGGAAGCGCTGGCGGAGGTGCACCGCGTGACCGTGGCTCATGCCGGCGAGATCGCCGCCGCCATCGGCCTGCCGCTTCCCGAGCTCAACCTCGGCAGCGGCTTCGATATCGCCTGCCGGCCGGGAGACAGCCCGCTCGACATCGATCATGTCGCCGCTGCCCTAAACCACACCTTGTGCAATGCGCCGCCGTTGCTCGCGACCACCCGCTTCACCATCGAGCTCGGGCGCTGGCTGGTGGGCGAGTCCGGTGTTTACCTGACGCGCGTGCTCGACCGTTCCGAGAGCTGCGGTCACACCTTCCTCACGACCGACGGCGGCGGTCACCATCTGATCGGCGCGACCGGCGGTCTCGGCGAGCGCGGCTTGCTCAATGAGGAGGAAGTGACCGTAACCGGTTGCCTGTGCACCCCGTTCGACGTGCTCGGCGAGGAGGTCTCCTTGCCCCGCGCCGAAGAAGGCGATTTGATCGCGGTCTTCTGCGCCGGCGCCTACGGCCTCAGCGCCAGCCCGCAGGCGTGGGAAAGCCGCCCGCTCGCCCGCGAGACTTTGGTCTAGGGGTAGACCGCCTCGACGAAATAGAGACCGTGCGGCGGGGCGTTGAAGCCGAGCGCGGAGCGGTCCCGCGCTTCGAGCGCTTGTCTCATCTCGTCGGGCGCCCATTGGCCGCGTCCGACCAATGCGAGACAGCCGACCATCGAGCGGACCTGGTGGTGGAGGAAGCTGCGCGCGGCCGCGGTGATGTGGATTTCCTCGCCGTCGCGCGTCACCTCGAGCTGGTCGAGTGTCTTCACCGGGCTGTCCGACTGACATTGCGCCGAGCGGAAGGTGGTGAAGTCATGACGTCCAATCAGATGCGCGGCGCTTGTCCGCATTGCGTCGATCTCGAGCGGGACGGGGATGTGCCACACCCGGCCGGCATCGAGCGCGGGAGGCGCCCGGCGATTGAGGATTCGGTAGAGATACCGCCGTCCGAGGCACGAGAAGCGCGCGTGCCAGTCGTCGGCGACCGTCTCCACGTCCAGCACCGAGATCGGGTGGGGGCGGACAAGCGCGTTCAGTCCCTCGCGGAGGCGGTGCGGCGTCAGCTCACGCGCCACATCGACGTGCGCGCTCATCGCCAGCGCATGCACTCCGGCGTCGGTGCGCCCCGCGGCAACGAACTGCGCGGTCTCGCCGGTCATGCGCTGCAGCGCTTCCTCCAGCGCCTGCTGGACCGACGGCCCATGCTCCTGCCGCTGCCAGCCCATGAACGGCCCGCCGTCATATTCGATCGTCAGCCGCCAATGGGTCACGGCAGGATCGAACCTTTGCCGATAGCGAACCCGCGCAACAGCTCGCCCGGGTTCATCGCACCGCGTCCGGCGCGCTGTACCTTGAGCGGGCGGATATAGCCTTGGCCGCAGGCGATGCTGAGACACTCGTCGAGTACTTCGCCGGGCGTGCCGGACGCGTCCCTTCCCACCAGCGCGTCGAGCAGCTTGATCCGCTCGCCGCCCGCCTCGAACCACGCGCCGGGCACCGGGTTGAACGCGCGGACTTGGCGCTCGACCTGCTCGGCGCTTGCCGACCAGTCGATCCGCGCCTCGGCCTTGTCGATCTTCGGCGCATAGGTCACACCTTCTTCAGGCTGCGGTTCTGGCGGCGTCGGATGGTCGAGCCATTCGATCAACGCTGATGCGCCTAGTTCAGCAAGTTCTTCGGTGACTTGGCCGGCATTTGTCCCACGAATGTCGAGCTCGTGCTTGAGCAGCATCGGGCCCGTGTCGAGGTCTTCGTCCATCCGCATGATGGTGACTCCGCTGACCTCATCCCCCGCCAGGATCGCGCGCTGGATCGGCGCCGCCCCGCGCCAGCGTGGCAGCAGCGAGGCGTGGACGTTGATGCAGCCGGCCTTCGGTGCCTCGAGGATCGGCTTGGGGAGGATCAGCCCGTAAGCCGCCACCACCGCCAGATCGGCATCGAGCGCCCGGAACCGCGCTTGCTCCTCCTCGTCGCGCAGCGTCCGCGGCGTCCGGACCGGGATCGCCAGCTCCTCCGCCTTTTCCTGGACCGCCGTCTTGCGCTCGGCCTTGCCGCGCCCCGCGGGCCTCGGCGGCTGGCAATAGACGGCGGCGACCTCATGCCCCGCCTCGACCAGCGCGTTGAGGCTCGGCACCGCGAAGTCCGGCGATCCCATGAAGACGATGCGCATCAGCGGGCGTATGGCGAAGTGCGGCGGAATTGCCTACCTCACAGCCGTGGCCAGTCAGGAAATCGAAGCACTGTCGCAGGCGCTCGCGCGTCTTCCGGGCCTGGGACCGCGCTCGGCTCGGCGCGCGGTGCTTCACCTGATGAAGAAGCGCGAGACGGCGCTGCAGCCCTTGCTCGCCGCGCTCACGCAGGTCGCCGACAAGCTCTCGACCTGCTCGACCTGCGGCAACGTCGACACGTCGGACCCGTGCAGCATCTGCAAGGACCCGCGCCGCGACGACAAAATGCTGTGCGTGGTCGAGGAGGTCGCCGACCTGTGGGCGCTTTGGCGGCCGCTTGTCGGCGCTCGAGGGCGTGCGGCCTGAGGACCTGACCATCGACCGGCTCGTCGGCCGCGTTTCGAAGGGCGGGATCGACGAGGTCGTGCTGGCGATGAACGCGACTCTCGAAGGCCAGACCACGGCCCATTATCTCGCCGAGCGCCTCGAAGGATTTCCCATCCGTCTCAGCCAGTTGGCGCACGGGCTTCCGGTCGGGGGAGAGCTCGACTATCTCGACGAGGGCACGCTTGCCCAGGCCTTGCGGGCACGGCGGCCAATTTCATGAGGGGGAGGATGCGATGCCGGTGACCGGAATTGGCGGACTGTTCTTTCGGGCGAATGATCCGGACGCGCTCAAGCGCTGGTATTGCGAGCATCTCGGCGTCGGCTGCGGGGATTATGGTCACTGGGCGCAGCAGGCCGGCGACACCGTCTTCTCGCCGTTCGCGGCGGACACTAACTATTTCCCCGCCGACAAGCAGTGGATGATCAACCTGCGCGTCGAGGGTCTCGACGAGCTCGTCGACCGCCTTCGCAAGGCGGGCGTCGATGTTCCCAAGGTCGATGAGATGGAAGGCGTTGGGCGTTTCGCGCGCATCCACGATCCCGAGGGCAATCCGATCGAGCTTTGGGAACCCGCAGCCGGTTGAAACAGGGCGCATTTCCGCCATATTGGCCGCCATGGCCATTCGCCGCATCTATGAGACGCCCGACCCGGTCCTCCGGCAGATTTCCAAGCCGGTGGAGACGTTCGACGGCGCGCTGAAGACGCTCGTCGCCGATATGTTCGAAACGATGTACGAGGCGCCTGGGATCGGCCTCGCCGCGGTACAGGTCGGCGTTCCGATCCGGCTGCTGGTCATCGACCTGCAGGAGCCGGAGGACCCCGAGGACCCCGAGAGCCCGCCGGTTCGTGACCCGCGCGTGTTCATCAACCCCGAAATCCTGTGGCACTCGGACAGTGAGGTTCCCTACACCGAAGGCTGCCTGTCGGTGCCCGAGCAATATGCCGAGGTGATGCGGCCGGACAAAATCCGCGCCCGCTGGCGGGACGAGAAGGGCAAGTCCTACGAGAAAGAGATCGACAGCCTCCTCGCCGTCTGCCTCCAGCACGAGATGGACCATCTGAACGGCGTCCTGTTCATCGATCATCTCTCCCGGCTGAAACGCGACATGGTGCTAAAGAAGCTCGCCAAGTGGCGGAAAGAACAGCAGCAAAAGGCTGCGTAGCTATCCTCTCCTGAATTCGCAGCTGGCGAGTTCATCCCCGGGCTCGGGACCAATGGCTATGGACGCCATGTGCGCCGCGGCCGTCACGATAATTTCTGCGCTGCCATATCTGTCGCACCTCGGGTTCTACAGCGACGACTGGGGCCTCCTGGCCCGCTTCTCAACCAGCGCAACCCAAAGCTTCGCGGCAGTGGTCAGCGATGGTTTTCCTGCCCGGCCCATTCAGGGGATCTATTCGCTGCTCCTGTTCCGAGCTTTCGGACTCAATCCGCTTGGCTATCACGTTGTCAACGCGGTGGTGCTCGCGGCTTCAGCTGCCCTTCTTTGCCTGGTATTGGGGTCGGCCGGGCTCAGTCGTTCGCCTCGACGCTTCTATTCGTGATGCTGCCGCAACTCTCGACCGTTCGGGTCTGGTACGCTGCCTTCCAGATACCACTGAGCATGGCGCTGATGCTCATATCAATGCATTGCCAACTCTCATTCGCCCGTTCACGCGAAAGCGGCTGGTTTGTGGCGGCAATCCTCGCCGCGACGCTCAGCATCGTCGCCTATGAAATTTTCGCTCCGCTCATCGCGGCGTTTGCCATTGCGCTGCTGTTTCTGGAGTGGCGAACATCGAACGGGAAGCTTGGCCGCAAACCGATAGCGGCGGCGGCGGTTGTGCTCGCGATCATCGTGCTTGTGTTCGTCTACAAGCTCGTTTTCAGCAGTGGTCGAGCGGAGTTGGTTGGGGATCCTGGGAGATACCTGGTCGGACTGCATCAACTGTTCCGCGTCGACTACGACTGGCGTGTCGATTCTGGCTTGAACATCTTCGCGGCCCTCCGAACGTACTTCTGGGCTCCCGTCCAGAGTTGGTGGAGCGGGGCGCACGCACTGCTTGCCGGAAAGGCGACTCTAGAGGTTGCCGTCATTGCCCTCTTGATCGCCGGCTTAGCCTTGTGGCGCCTCGGAAGCCCGGTGGAGGTCCCGCGCCGAGGTCCCGCGCTGCGACTGCTGTTGCTGGGCATTGCCGCCTTCATTCTCGGCAACGCCACTTTCCTCATCGTTCCCGCAATCGTCTTCACATCGACGGGAATGGACAATCGCGTCCAGGTCGCGGCGGCGATCGGAGTTGCAATGATCCTGGTGGCACTGATCTCTCTTGGGGCGAACGCGCTTCCGCCCCGTCGCGGCGGAATGGTATTTTGCGCGGCCGTCGCGGTCGTAAGCGCGTCGGCATTTGTGCGCCTGTCCTCGATCGAACATTACTGGGCGGAGGCGCCGGTTTTGCAACAACGGGTGCTGACTGCCGCCCGCGCCGACCTGCGAAGCGTGCCCCGGAATTCAACAGTGATCCTCGACGGCGTCTGCCCCTATTTTGGTCCAGCGGTCGTGTTCGAAACCAGCTGGGATGTCGGGGGTGCCTTGACGCTTGCGCTGGATCGCCCGCTCGCCGGGGACACTGTCAGCCCTCGAATGTCCCTGACCGCCAGGGGATTGCAAACGTCGATGTACAGGGAACCGGGCTTTTATCCCTATGGGCCGGCACTCTACGTGTACAACGCCTCAAAGCATCAGCTGGTGCAGCTGACGGACGCTGAAACAGCCGTTCGCTACTTCGCCGATCGACCTCCGATGACGTGCGATGGGTTGGTGGCGCGCGGCGCAGAAGTGTAGGCTGAAGCCCGCTTTGTACCGGAGAGGGACTCCGTTTAACTTTCGCTAAGCTAGGCAGCCCGCGAGCCGCGCCGCATGATGCGCGCTCGGGGGAGACGGAAAATGGCAACCAAGTTTTCGAGTTCGGCTCGGCACCGCGAGGCGTTGCTGGGTGAGTGGGGCCGTCTCACGACGCTCGTCGAAATCGCCGAGAAGAATCCCGAGACCAAGCCGGTGGAGCTCGTGGTCTTGTGGCGGCAATTATTCGGCCTGTGCCTCTAAGCCGCGCGATTGCCAGTTCAAGTGAGGGATGAAGGTCGGGCCTAGGCGCCGACACTCTCAGCCGCGACGCGGCAGTCCGCCGCGCATTCGCGGCACATTTGCGCGCTCAGCTTGCAATGTTCGAAGTCGTGCTTCTCGCATTCGGCGGCGCATTCGTCGCAGGCTCGCGCGCAGAGCTCGAGTATCTCCCTGAGGGTCTGCGCGTCGTTCCCCGTCTGGCGCAATGCGACGTTTCCGGTCGCGTCGCAGATGTCCGCGCAGTCGAGGCACAGGCGGATGCACTGCGTCATGTCCATCTTCTCGGCGAGAGATGCATCGGCGCAGCTGCGGCACATCTTGGCGCAGTACATCAGGTGATGCACCGCATCGCCGAGCGGCTGGTTGACGTGCCCGGCGACGTCCGGGTGAAGGGCGATCATCTTGCGGATGGACATGGGTTCTCCTCTATTCCATCATTGCGAGCGGAGCGAAGCAATCCACCCTTCGTTCCCTATTCCGCTGCCTCAGCCGTTTCGCCGTCGCTGTCCAAGAGTTCTTCAACTGTGACAGAGGCTAGAGCGAGTACATCTTGAGCCGTGGTGTCAGGCAATGCTTCGACATCGCGCAGCCTGCGATCCATCACGCGACGTCGTTTGTGAGCGTCTTCCACGGCGTTCTGCGCTTCGCCAAGCTTTTTGTGCACCTTCTCGAGTACAACTCCAAACTTGTCGAACTCAGTCTTTACCGCGCCGAGTACCTGCCATACCTCACTTGAACGCTGTTGGATGGCCAGCGATTTGAAACCCATTCTCAGGGCGTTGAGGTATGCTGTGAGTGTTGTGGGGCAAGTCACTGCCACCCGAAAGTGGCGCAGCTTGTCTGCGAGGCCTGGCCTGCGGATTACCTCCGCAAAAATTCCTTCTGAGGGCAAGAAGATGATGGCAAAATCAGTCGTATGGGGAGGGCAGACGTACTTTTCGGATACGTCCTTCGCGTACTTCAGGATGCATCGTTCCAGCGCTTTCGCGGACTCCTCAACGCCCTGCGGGTCACCCCGCTCAGAGGCTAGCTTCAACCGGTCATAATCCTCATGCGGCAACTTTGAGTCGATTGGCACCCAAACCGGTTCGTCTCCCGAGCCAGGCAACTTCAATGCGAATTCAACGTACTGACCGGAATGTGGCTTAACCTCGACGTTTCGAGAGAATTGCTCCGGGGTTAGCATGTCGTCCAAGATGTCCCCAAGAGCCCCTTCACCCAACGTGCCACGAAGTTTCACATTGGAGAGCACTCTCTTCAGATCACCAACGCCCGTTGCAAGCGCCTGCATTTCTCCTACGGATTCGAACACTCTTTTGAGGCTTTCGTTTACCTGGTTGAACGAAGCTCCGAGCCGCTTTTCGAGTGTTCCCTGAAGCTTTTCGTCAACGGTTACGCGCATCTCTTCGAGCTTCGCGGCGTTCTCCTCACGAATCTTATCCAAGCGCTCCTCGACGGTTTTGCCAAGCGCCAGCAGAGAGTTAGTGACCTCTGTTCGTAGAGCCTTTGCGTCTTCCGCTGCCGCATTGCGGCTGTCGGTCAGCTGCTTTCCGAAGCCGTCAAGTCGCTCCGACAATTGCGAGCTGAGTGTCTTAAGAGTGTTTCCTAATCCTAGCCCTAGTTCGGAAAATCGCTGTGAAACCTCGTCGCGAAGTGCCTTTCCGCCGATCGCATTCTCCTCGCGCATTCCTTGAACAGCTAGGTTCACAATGCCGATGCTGTCACTGAGGCGTCTGTCGATACCTTCAAGCTTGTCGTCCAACTGCAGTGTCGGACTGCGGATCAGCAAAACCACTGCTGCAATGCCGAGTCCAATGACTACCACGAGTTCAACGAGCACAAGTACTTCGAATGTAGTCATTTCTTGATCCCCATCGCTCCGGTGAGGCTACGCTCTAACTTATCGCCCGGCAAGGAACGAATGAGGAACAGCCAAATACTTATCAGGAGTTTTGGGATCCAATGACGACCCGCCGCAGATCGCGGCCGAATAGCCTAAGCGCTTGCAATGTAGGATTTCGCCTGCTGTCACCGAATCCGGCTTTTTGATCAGTTGAAGCACGCGGCGCAAAAACGGCTTCGTCACTGCGAACATTGACCTTCGGTCATCTTCGATTCCGAAGATTGGGAGGATCCGCGAAGGTCACACTCCCTGCGAAGCGTCCGACGGTGAGGGGGCCTGTTTTCGGAGCCATCGGACGCGAACTTTGTGACCTTCAGCGCCAGCTCGCCCGGATCGCGAACGCCATTACAGCGGTGGCCATCGCCGCGTTGAGGCTGTCGGCGCGCCCGGCCATCGGGATTTTGACCAACAGATCGCATTCGGCCTCGTAACCGGGCGGAAGCCCCTGTTGCTCATTGCCGATCAAAAGGAAGCAGGGCTTGCGGTAATCGGCCTCCAGATAATCGTGCGTCGCTTTGAGGCTGGTGCCGACGAGTTGTCCGTTGTCCGATCGAAGCCACGACAGGAACTCCGGCCAGCGGGCCGCGGCGACCTGCTGCGTGAACACGGCGCCCATCGACGCCCGGATCGCCTCGACCGAATAAGGGTCGTCTCCGGTCCTGAGGATCGTGCCGATGTTGCCGGGATCGCGCAGCGCCTGGGCGACGATCCACAGGTCGGCTTTCGACCGCTCGATCCGCTCGAGGGAAACGTCGGGCTGGCGGTACGCGCCGAGCAGCATCTGCGGATTGTCCTTGCCGCTCATCTTGGCGAGGATGTCGGCGCTGGTCTCGATCGCGTCGCCGCCGGCGGCCTCGGTTGCCGCGATGATCTCCGCCGCCAGCGGATGCTTGGCGCCCTCGGGCGAGAAAGCGACGATCTCGGGCAGGCGGCCGCTGTCGCGCGCTTCGGCGAGGATTCTCAGCCCCTCGGCGAGGAACAGGCCCTCGGCGCGCCGCGCCTTCTTGTCGCGAAGCGAGCGCAGCAGCTTGACGGTCGCGTTCGAGAAAGCGGTGATCTGGCGGGGCATTATTCTTCCCCGAATCGGTCCTCGACCAGCGCCACCAGCTGCGCCAGCGCGGCGTCGGCCTCGATGCCTTCGACATGGATGACGACCGAATCCCCCATCGCCGCGCCGAGCATCATCAGGCCCATGATCGAGGTCCCGCAGACTCGGTGCCCGTCCTTTTCGACCTCGATCTTCGCATCGATCTGGCTGGCAAGGTTGACGAACTTCGCGCTCGCTCGCGCATGGAGCCCGCGTTCGTTGGTGATCGCGACTTCGCGGCTGACCGCGCTCAAGCCGCCGCCTCGCCGAGGATCTCGCTGGCAACCGATATGTATTTGCGGCCCGCCTCGCGCGCCGCGGCGACGGCGGCGTGGACCGGCATGACCTTGCGCGCTCCCTCAAGCCGGATCAGCATCGGCAGGTTCACGCCGGCGATGACCTCGATATTCTCGGCCTTCATCAGGCTGATCGCGAGGTTCGACGGCGTTCCGCCGAACAGGTCGGTGAGGATGATAACGCCCTGGCCCTGGTCGACGCGGCTGATCGCGGCGGCAATGTCCTTGCGGCGGCCTTCCATGTCGTCATCCGGCCCGATGCAGATCGCTTCGATCGCTTCCTGCGGCCCGACCACATGTTCCATCGCGGTGACGAATTCGGCCGCGAGCCGGCCATGGGTCACCAGCACTAATCCAATCATCGATTCAACTCGTCCTCGCTCTCAGGAGCGCACCCGCGGTCCCCTTCGATCGTGTCCCTCGGCGTTGAGGCGAGATCGCGGTGACGCACGTTGGGTGCGAACCCGGCAGCACGCAACCGCTCCGCCATTTCGACTGCCGCGGCCACCGATCGGTGACGCCCGCCAGTACATCCGAACGCGACGGTTACGTAACTTTTGCCCGCGGCCCAGTAGCGGGGAATCCAGTCGATGAGAAGCGATTCAATGCGGTCCATCGTCTCGCCCCAGGACGGATCCTGTTGGAGATATTCGCGCACCGGCCGATCGATGCCGGTGAGCGGGCGAAGCTCCTCGACCCAGTGCGGGTTGGGAATGAAGCGAAGGTCGAACACCAGGTCGGCGGTCCGCAAAATACCGCGGGCGAAGGAGAAGGAGGCGATGGTCAGCACCGGCTGGTCGGAATCGCCGCCGAACCTGCGCCGCAACTCATCCCGAAGCTCGGCGGGCGAGAGGTCTGTTGTGTCGATCAGGCTGTCGGCCTCGCTCCTCAGCGGCCATGTCAGCTTGCGTTCCAACGCGATCCCATCCTCGGCCGGGCGATCGGGAGCGAGAGGATGGAGACGGCGAGTCTCGTCATAGCGCCGGATCAACTCGCCGGCGGAGCAGTCGAGGTAGAGCAGCTCGGGCGCTACGCCCTCGATCGAGTGGATCAGCCCGCCAAGAGATTCGGCGTCGTAGCCGCGGCTGCGCACGTCCATGCCGATCGCGGCATTGGCGGTCCGCTGCCCGCCGCCGTGGACGAACTCCTGAAGCAGGTCAGCGGGCAGGTTGTCGACGACATCCCAGCCCATGTCCTCGAGCGCATCGAGGACCGTCGACTTGCCCGCTCCGGACATGCCAGTGACGAGCAGCAGGCGCGGCAGCCGGCGCTGCCGCGTCTCAGGCATCAAACTTCAGGCCCATTCGGTCCAGCGCCAGCGCCACCTTCGACGGCGCCGAAGCCGCCGCGGCGTCGATGCTGATCAGCGGCACGCGAATGCCGAGGATGACCCGCTCGCGGCTGTCGTCGGGCAGGCGCTGGATCTCGCTGGTCAGCTCGACCATGAGCGCGACCGGGACATTTTCCACGCGGTCCACGTCGACGATGCCGATGCCGCGGACCTCGAGCTTCCCGGCGATCGACGGCGGGGCAACGGCGACCAGCCGGGTGCCGTCCTTCCGCACGATTGTCTGGTCGTCGCTGACGAGGACGAAGCCGCGGTCGAGTAGTCGTAGCGCAAGGTCGGACTTGCCGGAGCCTGACGGACCGCCGATCAGGACCGCGCGTCCGTCGAGCGCGACGGTGCTGGTGTGGAGCGTCTCGGCGCTAAGGCGCGGCCCGACCGCGTGGCTCATCGGGTTCATTGCCCGCCTGCGGCCGGAAGGTGGATGGTGAAGCGGGCGCCCGATGGAGCGTCATCGCGATCCTGCACGTCAATCTCCCCGTCGTGGCCTTTCACGATCGCCTGGGCGATGGCAAGGCCGAGCCCCGAATGGCGACCGAAATTCTCGGTGTCAGGACGTACTGAATGGAAGCGGTTAAAAATCGCCTCACGCGCCTCCGCGGGCACGCCCGGTCCCTCATCGTCGATCCGGATGATCACCTCGTCGCCGACCAAGGCTACGGCAATCTCAATCAGGCCGCCGGGCGGCGAAAAGCTCACCGCATTGTCGAGTAAAGCATCGAGCGCGCGCGCCAGCCGGTCGGGCTTACCCATGACCACGGCGCTGTCCTTGCGAGGCCGGGCGAAGGCGATGCGGGCGTTGCCGGTCTCCCGGCGCGTTTCCCAGCTGCTCACGAGCTGTTCGATCAGCTCGCCGAGGTCGACCGGCCGGAAGTGGGCGCGGGCGAGCTCGGCATCGGTCCGCGCGGCCTCGCTGATGTCGCCGATCAGCCGGTCCATCCGGGCGATATCGTCGCGGATGACGCTGGCCAGCTGGGCACGGAGCTGGGGATCGTCGATACGTTCGAGTCCCTCGACAGCGGAGCGTAGCGAAGCGAGAGGGTTCTTGAGTTCATGGCTGACATCGGCGGCAAAGGCTTCGATCGAATCGATCCGCTGCCTGAGCGACTGGCTCATGTCCGAAACCGCCCGCGCGAGCATCCCGATTTCGTCGATGCGCTCGGGGAGGCGGGGGACGTTCACCTCGCGCGACCGGCCCAGCCGGACGCGGTGCGCGGCGATGGCCAGCCGCCGCAGCGGGCGGACGATGGTTCGGGCAAGGAATGAGGACAGCAAGACGGAAATGGTGATCAGCACCGCCATCGCGGCGAGGATGAAGCCGCGCTGGTCGCGCACGGTGCGGGTGAATGCCGGATCGTTGGTCGTAACGAGGAGCACGTCGGGACCGGTAAGCGCGGCGGCGGAGATGACCGGCGTCAGGTCCGGCGCGTTGCGGACCATCGTGACCGGGTGGCCGGTCTGCTTTGCGGTGATCGCTTCAGGCCAGGCATCCAGTCTGTCCTTGCTCGGCTCGACGAAGGGATCGAGCCGCCTCGCGCCGACCAGCACGTTAAAGCCGCGGTCGAGCGCGCGGGCGACGTGAAAAGTCCACGCCTGCTTGGTCGGGTCCTCAAGCCGATAGGTTGGCCCCGTCATCCGCCAGCTGTCGGTAAGCAACCGGCCGTCGTCCCCATAAAGGCGCAGCCGGCTGCCGGACGACCGGGCGATCGCCGCTATTATTGCATTGCTGCGGCCAATTCCGGCGGCGCCAAGCGCGCTCGCGGCGGCGGCCGCTTCGAGCCTCGTCTGGCGCACCCGCTCTTCGCTCAGCTGGTTGCGGAACGTATCGAGATAGATGGTGCTGAGCGCGACCAGCAGCACTGTCAGCAAATTGAGCGCGAGGATCCGGTGCTTGAGGCTGAACCGGCCCGACCATTTCAGCCTCAGGTCGGGGTCTTCACGGCTGGTCGAAACGATATCCGACGCCATAGAGCGTATCGATTGAGTCGAAACCCGGGTCGACGGCCCGGAACTTGCGCCGGATGCGCTTGATGTGGCTGTCGATGGTGCGGTCGTCGACATAGACATCATCGCTATAGGCGATGTCGAGCAGTTGGTTGCGCGTTTTTACGACGCCTGGCCGCTGGGCGAGCGCTTCCAGGATCATGAACTCGGTCACGGTCAGGCTAACGATCCGTCCGTCCCACAATACCTTGTGCCGAGCTGGGTCCATGACGAGGCGACCTCGCTCAAGTCTCGGCGCTTCCGGCTCGAAGAGGCTCGTCGCTGCTTCGCCGCGCTCCAGTTCCTGCCGCCTCAGGATGGCGCGGATCCGGGCGATCAGCAGACGTTGCGAAAATGGTTTCGAAATATAGTCGTCGGCGCCCATGGCGAGGCCCAGCGCCTCGTCGAGCTCATCGTCCTTGGAGGTGAGAAAGATCACGGGGACGGCGCTCGATTCTCTGATCCGCCGCAGGAGCTCCATTCCGTCCATGCCCGGCATCTTGATGTCGAACACGCCGAGATCGGGCGGATTTTCCCCCATCGCCTTCAACGCCACCTGCGGGTCGGCATAGACACGTGTGACGAACCCCTCCTGCTGGAGGGCGATCGAAACCGAGGTGAGGATGTTGCGGTCATCGTCGACCAGCGCGATCACCTGACTCATGCCTCGCTCCAGCCGCCGTCCGTTGCCCCAATTAGGCGCTTAAACAGCGTGCCGCAGTGACACAAGGAAGGCTTGGCGGCTTTGACCCCGCGTCGACTTCGGGCTTATAGGGCCTCGATCTGCATACGTATGCGGCGGCAGCCCATGTTGGTCGCCGCCGTTTTGACCTTTTGAGAGGGAAATATTCGCGTGAGTAACCGGGTCCCGCACCGCGGCCTTGAGGCACAAGGCATTGCGACTGGCGCCGAAATCTTCTGGAATCTGCAGACCGCGCCGCTCGTCGAGCATGCGGTTCGCCGCGGCGAGGGATTGCTGGCCAGGGACGGGCCGCTGGTCGTGCGCACCGGCCGCCACACCGGCCGCAGCGCGCAGGACAAATTCATCGTCAGGAATGGGGCCACCGACAGCAGCGTGTGGTGGGGCAAGACCAACAAGGCGATGGACCCGGACGCCTTCGACCGGCTTCACGACGATTTCGTGCTCGCGCTTGGCGACAAGGACCAGCTGTATGTCGCCGACCTCTACGGCGGCTCGCAGCCGGAACACCGCGTGTGCGTGCGCGTCGTCAACGAGCTCGCCTGGCACAATCTCTTCATCCGCACGCTGCTGGTTCGGCCGGAGACGGAGGAGTTGCCGGGCTTCAACCCCGAATATCTGATCATCGACCTGCCGAGCTTCCGCGCCGACCCCGAGCGCCACGGTTGCCGCAGCGAGACGGTGATCGCCGTCAATTTCGAGAAGAAGGTGATATTGATCGGCGGCACCGCTTATGCCGGCGAGATCAAGAAGTCTGTGTTCGGCCTCCTGAACTTCATCCTGCCGCCGCAGGGCATCATGCCGATGCACTGCTCGGCCAACATCGGGCCCAAGGGCGACACGGCGATCTTCTTCGGTCTCAGCGGTACCGGCAAGACCACGCTGTCGGCCGACCCAAACCGGACGCTGATCGGCGACGACGAGCATGGCTGGTCGGACACCGCGGTCTTCAACTTCGAAGGCGGCTGCTACGCCAAGATGATCCGTCTGTCGGCGGAAGCCGAGCCCGAAATCTTCGCCACCACCAAGCGCTTTGGCACGGTGCTCGAAAATGTCGTGATGGACGCCGAAACGCGCGCGCTTGACCTCGACGACGCGACGCTCGCCGAGAACAGCCGCGGCGCCTATCCGATCGACTTCATCCCCAATTCGTCGGAAGCGAACATGGGCCCGCTGCCCAAGAATGTGGTCATGCTAACCGCGGATGCGTTCGGCGTTCTGCCGCCGATCGCTCGCCTGACGCCCGACCAGGCGATGTACCATTTCCTCTCGGGCTACACCGCCAAAGTCGCCGGTACCGAGATCGGCGTCACCGAGCCCGAGGCGACATTCTCGACCTGTTTCGGCGCGCCGTTCATGCCGCGCCACCCGTCGGTCTACGGCAATCTTCTTAAGCAGCGGATCGCCAAGGGTGGAGTCAATTGTTGGCTGGTCAACACCGGTTGGACCGGCGGCAAATATGGCGTCGGCAAGCGCATGCCGATCAAGGAGACGCGCGCTTTGCTCAACGCCGCGCTCGACGGCAGCCTGAACAATGCCGAATTCCGCAAGGACCCGAACTTCGGGTTCGAAGCGCCGGTGTCGGTCGCCGGCGTCGACACGTCGATCCTGGATCCGCGCGGCACGTGGTCGAATCCGGCCGAATATGACCACACAGCGGTCAAGCTCGTCGGCCTGTTCGTCGAGAATTTCGCGCAGTTCGCGGACCAGGTCGACGAAGGCGTCCGCCAGGCGGCGCCCAAGGTTCGACAACAAGCGCAAGCCGCGCCGAGCCAAGCCACCGCCGCCTGAACGCCCAGTCAAGGATCGGGCCCTCCTTCAAGGACCCGGCCGATGACCGAATACCGCCCGCGACTTTTCACCAGCGACGCCCAGATCGAGCATCTCGGCGAGCGCTTCCTCGCGCGAACCCTGCCGAAGGACGAATGGACTCACGAAGCGCATCTCGCGACGACGACCTGGTTGCTCTTGCGCCGGCCCGATCTCGATGTGGACACGGAGCTGCCCGACCTCATCCGCAGCTACAACGAGAGCGTCGGCGGAGTGAACAGTGACAGCGAGGGGTATCACGAGACGATTACCCGCGTGTTCCTCGCCGGCGTCAGGCTATTTCTCAGTGAAGCTGACACCTCCGAGCCGCTGCACGACCTGGTCAACGAGCTGTTGCTGTCGCCGATGGGCCGGCGCGATTGGCCGCTGCGCTTCTACTCGCGCGAGCGGCTGCTCTCGGTCGAAGCCCGGCGCAAATTCGTGCGGCCAGACCTCGCAGCGCTGCCTTAGCCCTGCTTCGTACGCGCGATATAGTCTTCGACGTTCATCGCCAGCACGTCCAGCGGCACGTTGCCGCCGAGTACGACGGCATCGTCGAACGCGCGCAGGTCGTACTTTGGCCCGAGTTCCGCCTTCGCATGATCGCGTAGACGGTCGATGGTTGAATGTCCGACCTGGTAGCCGCACGCTTGGCCGGGCCAACTGCAATAGCGGTCGACCTCGCTCGCGGCTTCGAGCGGGTTCGACCCGTTGCGCTGCACGAAGAAGTCGACGCCCTGCTGGCGCGTCCAGCGCTTGGCGTGAAGCCCGGTGTCGACAACCAGGCGGCAGCAGCGGAAGGCGATCGACTGGAGGTAGCCAAGGCGGAGCGCGGGTTCGCCGTCATAGATGCCGAGCTCATCGACCAGCTGCTCGGCGTAGAGCGCCCAGCCTTCCGAATAGGCATTGAACGCTAGCAGGGTCCGGATCAGCGGCAGCTTGTTGGCATATTCGCCCTGCCAGACGTGGCCGGGGATCGCTTCATGCGCGGCGAGGTCGGGCAGACTGTACTTGCTGTGCAGGTCGGTGCTTCGCAGGTTGATCCAGAACTTGCCTGGAATCTTGCCGTCGATTGAGCCGGCGCCTCCATAAGCAGCCGGAGCGCCGGGCTCTTGCTCGGGCGACATGCGCTTCACCTCGAGGTGACCCGGGACCATCGTGTTGAAGGCACGTGGCAGGACCGTGCGGATTTTCGCCAACCGCTCCTGGATATAGGCCTTGATCTCTTCCCGGCCCTTGTCACCCTGGCTGAACTTGAACCGCGGATCCCTGGCGAGCGCCTGCATGCGCTCGCCGACGCTGCCTTGCGTATAGCCCAGCGACTTCAGCAACGGGTCCATGCGGCCCTGCAGCTCGGCAAGCTGCTCGAGTCCCATCTGGTGCACCTCGTCGGGCGACAGGTTCGTGGTGGTCGAGGCCTTGAGCGCCCAGCGATAATATTCGCCGCCGTGCGGCCGCGACCACATGCCGGGGATGTCGGTCGCCTTGGCCCGCTCTGCCTTTAGCTCGTCGATCTGTCGTTGAAGCGCCGGCGCCACCGCGCCAGTGACGATCGCGCGCGCTCGCCCATCCCAGTCGCCGGGGATATTCTTCGCCTTCGTGCGCTTGGCGAGCGACTCGACGATGCTGCCGCCGGTCCGGGCATCCTTGAGCGCGATTCCGAGCTGGCTCAGTGCCTTGTCGATCAGGAAATTCGGCGGAACGAGGCCACCGGCCCGAGCCGAGCGCATCCGCCCGAGCTCGCCATCCAGTTGGCGCGGATATTGAACAAGCCGCGCGAGATAGGCTTCGGCATCGGCGCGGTTCTCGACCGGATGGTCGGTGTCGAGGAATTGCGGCGTATCGATATAGGCGCCGACATTCTGGATCACGACGTAAGGCGCGTTCCGGTAGCCCCCAACGGCCACGTCGCCGTAGGGAAAAGCGAACCCCTGCAGAGCGGTTCGGAAGGCGCTCTTCAGGACTTCGATGCTGGTCCGGACCGGGAAGGAGAGGCCGGAGGTATCGATCGCCTCAGCGCGGGCGAGGTCGGACTTGATGACGGCGGCAACGCGTTGCTGTCCTGCCGCCGACTTGTCGCCGAGCCGATAGCGCATCGCCGCGCGGGGGCCGATGTCGATTCCGAGCGAGGTCGCGCTCTCTGGACTTAGGCGCAGGAAATCTTCGCCAATGGCGTCGAGCAGCGCCTTGGCCTGCGCCTCGCTCGCCGGCGCGCCGAAAGCGGGACGCGCCACAAGCGGCAGAGCGCTCGTCGCGGCGAGGCCGGCGAGCGCTTCGCGCCGGCTGAGCCAAAGCATGGTCACGCGAGAGTCTCCATTAAGCTGCGGGCAGCGAATGTTCGGGTTCGACTTTCAGGCAGTTGCCCTCGACGTCGACGATCCTGACGCGCTCGCCGACGGCGGCGGGCTTGCCTCGCGCGGACCACTCGCTGTCGCCGACCCGCACGCGGCCACCATGCGAATCAATTGCCTCGACAACAACGACGACCTTGCCGAGCAAGCGTCCGGCGCGGTCATTTAGCAGCGGGTCGGCGCTGTAGTCATAGCGGGATGCGTAGAAGCGGCGCCCGCCGATGCGCGCCGCGAGGAAGGCGAGGATGGCGAAGCTCGCGAGTTGCAGCGTGACCGGCAGCCCAAGCGCCACGCTCAGCAGGCCGGTGGCGATCGCGGCGGCGCCGATGAAGATCAGCGAGAAGCCGGGCGCGATGAGCTCCGCGGCCAAGAGTATGACGCCGCCGATCAGCCACAGCCAGCCGGGCTCGATGCCGCTCATTTTTTGCTGGCAGGGACCGTCGGCGCGGCCTGAACGCGCGGCGCCGCCACCGTCCTGCTCGAGCCTTCGCCAAACGCTTCCCTGGCGAGCTCTCCAATCCCCCCGAGCGTGCCCATCAACTGGGTGGCTTCGACCGGAAACAGGATAGTCTTGGCGTTGGGTGAGGTCGCGAACTTGCCGAGCGCTTCGACGTATTTCTGGGCGATGAAGTAATTGATCGCCTGACTGCTGCCGCCCTCGATCGCGTCGCTGACCGACTTGGTCGCATTGGCTTCGGCCATGGCGGAGCGCTCGCGTGCTTCGGCGTCGCGGAAAGCGGCCTCCTTCTGTCCTTCGGCCTGAAGGATTCGCGCCTGCTTTTCGCCCTCGGCACGCAGGATCTCGGACTGGCGCATGCCTTCGGATTCGAGGATCGACGCGCGCTTTTCGCGCTCGGCCTTCATCTGCCGGGTCATGGCGTTGACGATGTCCTGCGGCGGGCGAATGTCCTTGAGTTCGACGCGGGTGATTTTCACCCCCCACGGCTCGGTCGCATGGTCGACCACGGCCAGCAGCCGGGCGTTTATCTCGTCGCGCTTGGAGAGAGTCTCGTCGAGGTCCATCGAGCCCATCACCGTGCGTAGATTGGTGGTCGAGAGCGCCATGAGCGCGCTGTAGAGATCGCTTACTTCATAAGCGGCCTTGGCGGCGTCGATCACCTGGAAGAAGACCACGCCGTCGACAGCGACCATCGCATTGTCCTTGGTGATGATCTCCTGCCCCGGAATGTCGACCACCTGCTCCATCATGTTGATCTTGCGGCCGACTCGCGTCACGAACGGCATCACATAATTGAAGCCCGGCTCGGCCACGCGAACGAAGCGCCCGAAATGCTCGATGGTGTAACGATAGCCTTGGCGGACGATCTTCACGCCCATCATCACGAACAATAATGCAAGGACCGCGACGGCTGTCATGAATGTCGTCAGCATCACCCTTTTCCATCCTCCCAAATTCAGGGCATGATGCGACGGTGATGGCTACAGCGGAAGCGAAAAGCGACAAGCAATCGGACCTGTTCGCCGTACGGTCGGTCCTGTTCCTGCCGGCATC
>WNFM01016840.1_pt1 | contig 20556 bp, 19 predicted proteins | sample 5400271 | NCBI WGS metagenome assembly WNFM01 (sample SAMN13153352, study PRJNA577476) | soil metagenome | isolation source: 60 cm saprolite on Douglas fir-dominated hillslope | place: USA:California | collected 2013-09-17
CCGTGCCCGAGCGCGACCGGATGGACCTGGCGGCGCTCAAGGAGATGAGCATCACCAAGCTCGCCCAGGTGGCCAAGGCGCTGACCATCCCCGGCGCGGCCACGATGAAGAAGCAGGAGCTGGTCTTCCAGATCCTGCGCGCCCAGGCCGAGAAGGAGGGGCTGATCTTCTCCGAGGGCGTGCTGGAGATCCTCCCCGACGGCTTCGGCTTCCTGCGCGCCCCCGAGTACTGCTATCTGCCGGGCCCCGACGACATCTACGTCTCGCCCTCCCAGATCCGCAAGTTCGACCTCCGCACCGGGGACACGATCAGCGGCCAGATCCGCCCCCCCAAGGAGGACGAGCGTTATTTCGCCCTCATCAAGGTCGATGCCGTCAACTTCGAGCCTCCCGACAAGGCCAAGGAAAAGATCCTCTTCGACAACCTGACCCCGCTCTACCCGCAGAACCGGATCAAGCTCGAGACCACACCCGAGGCCCTCTCCACCCGCGTCCTCGACCTGATGTCCCCGCTCGGCAAGGGGCAGCGCGCCCTCATCGTGGCCGCCCCCCGCACCGGCAAGACCATGCTCCTGCAGGCGATCGCCAACGCGATCACCACCAACCACCCCGAGGTGGTCCTCATCGTGCTCCTCATCGACGAGCGGCCCGAGGAGGTGACGGACATGCAGCGGTCCGTCCACGGCGAGGTGATCTCTTCCACCTTCGACGAGCCGGCGGACCGGCACGTGCAGGTGGCGGAGATGGTCCTCGAGAAGGCGAAGCGCCTGGTGGAGCACCGCAAGGACGTGGTGATCCTGCTCGACTCGATCACCCGCCTGGCCCGGGCCTACAACACGATCGTGCCGCCGTCGGGCAAGGTGCTCTCGGGCGGCGTCGATTCCAACGCGCTCCAGCGCCCCAAGCGCTTCTTCGGGGCCGCCCGCAACGTCGAGGAGGGAGGCAGCCTCACCATCATCGCCTCCGCCCTGGTGGAGACGGGCTCGCGCATGGACGACGTGATCTTCGAGGAGTTCAAGGGCACCGGCAACGCCGAGATCGTCCTCGACCGCAAGCTCACCGACAAGCGGATCTTCCCCTCGATCGACATCCTCCGCAGCGGCACCCGCAAGGAGGAGCTGCTCCTTCCCAAGGAAGAGCTGAACCGAGTCTGGATCCTTCGCAAGGTGCTGTCGGCCCTCTCCGCGGTCGAGGCGATGGAGCTCCTCCTGGAGCGCCTCAGCAAGAGCAAGGGCAACAAGGAGTTCCTGGAGAGCATGTCGAGCGGCGGATAGCGGGGCGCGGTCCCTTCGCTACGGGCTACGGGCTACGGGCTACGGGCTACGGGCAATGGGCGGCACGAGCGGCGGGATTCACTCCCGACGCGAGGCGGGGAGTCTGAGGGGGGCGGCGCAGCCCCCCTCAGTTCAATGGTGTCGGTCGATCTTGGTCCCTTCCTCGAAGGGCGGGCAATCCGATTCCTGCTGACTCTTGCCCCCGTCACCCCATTCCCACTCCACGTCGGGACAGTAGAGATCCTCGATGTCGTCGCCCCCGGTCAACTCGGCCGTGAAGTGGATGCTCGCAGGAGAGAAGGCAAAGCGCGGCAGCGCGCGCAGCTCCAGGGCAGGGCGCTTGCCCTTCTTGGGGCCTTCCGCCTTCTTCGCCTCGTCGGACTTCTTGTCCTCGGCGAGCCCCGCGCCGGCCACACTCAGGGCGACCAGGACGCAGACCAGTAGCTTCATCCTCGACACGACACCTCCTCTACGGGCCCCACTGCATTGTAGACCGTCGGCAGGCCCACGCCTACAATGACGCCGCGATGAGCGAGGTCCGCGGACTCCGACTCGCCCCCAGCGCGATCCTCAAGGAGAAGCGCCTGGCCGCCCTGCTGGAGGGGCGGGATGCGGACGATCCGGGCCTCCGGGAAGCGGTCGAGGACGCGCAGATCCTCGGCAGCCTGGAGCTGGCGGGCGTCCGGGCAACCTGGGCCGAGGTAGTGGCTTCTCGCCGCGGGCCCGGTCCGGAACCAGTCCTGGCCTTGCGACGCGCGCGCTCTGCCGTCGACTCCCGGGCGCCGCTCGACCTTCCGGCCCTTCTCGCCTGGCACGGGGCGCTCGCCCTTCCCGAGCCGGGCTGGCGGCGTACGGCCCGCTCACGCGAGACCGCGGTCCCCGCGCCGCCGGAGACGATCCCGGGACGCCTCGCCATCCTCGAGCAGTGGATCAACAGCGAAGGGGCGGGCGGGTTGAAGGCGCCGCAGAAGGGCGCGCTCGCCCTCGCCCGGCTGGTCGAGATCCTGCCGTTCGAGGACGGGAACGGCCGCGTCTCCCGCCTCGCCGCCTCGCACCTGATGGTGCGCGACGGCATGCGCCCGCCGATCCTCGCGGGCGGCGACGGGCCCCGCCTGGAGGCGGGTCTCCAGGCGGCGTTCCGGTTCGACACCGAGCCGCTCTGCGCCCTCCTCGTCGAGGCGTCGGAGCGTTGCCTCGACGTGATGATCCAGACCCTCGAGTCGGCCGCTCGTCCATGAGCGCGCTCCTCGCTCTCCCCCGGGGCCTCGTCCGCGTCCTCGAAGCGCTGCGCGCGGCCGGGGGCCGGCCCTATGTCGTCGGAGGCGCGGTGCGTGACGCGATCCTGGGCCTGTCCCCGACCAACTTCGACGTGGAGGTGTACGGCCTGCCGGCCGAGCGGGTCAGGGACGTCCTGAGCGCGGCGGGGCGCGTCGACGCGGTCGGCCAATCCTTCACGGTCTACAAGCTCTCCGGCCTCGACGGGATCGCGGAGGCGGTCGACGTGTCGCTCCCGCGGCGCGACTCGAAGGTCGGACCGGGCCACCGCGGCATCGAGGTGGCGGGCGATCCCGATCTGCCCATCGAAGAAGCGGCGCGCCGCCGCGACTTCACGATGAACGCGCTGCTCTTCGACCCCTTCACGGGCGATGTGCTCGACCCCCACGGTGGCCGGCGGGACCTCGCGGCCCGCGTCCTTCGCGCGGTGCATCCGGCGACGTTCGGGGAGGACCCGCTGCGCGCGCTGCGGGCGGTCCAGCTCGCGGCCCGCTTCGAGCTGACCGTGGAGCCGGACACGGCGGCCCTCTGCGCCGCCATGCCTCTAGGCGAGCTTCCGGCCGAGCGCGTCTTCGGCGAGATCGAGAAGCTGCTCCGGAAGGCCCGGCGGCCCTCCATCGGATTCGCCTTCATGAGCGAGTGCGGGATGCTCCGGGTGGTGGCGCCCGAGCTTCTGCCGCTCGCGACCACCCCGCAGGACCCGGAGTGGCATCCGGAGGGTGACGTCTGGACGCACACCCTGCAGGTGATCGACGAGGCGGCGGGCCTCGTCGGAGACCTGGACCGGCCGCGCGCCCTCTCCGTGATGCTGGGAGCCCTCTGCCACGACCTGGGCAAGCCCGCGACCACGCAGCACGAGGACGGCCGCATCCGCTCGCGCGGCCACGAAGAGGCGGGCATCCCTCCGACCCTGGCCCTCCTCGACCGCTGGAACGTGCATGGGCTGCTCGGCTACGACGTGCGCGGTCAGGTGGCGGCGCTCGTGGCGAACCACCTGAAGCCGGGGCAGCTCTACGACGAGCGGGAGCGGGTGAGCGACGGCGCCATCCGGCGCCTGGCCCGGAAGTGCGAGCCGGACCTGCTCTATCGCGTGGCCCGGGCCGATTGCCTGGGGCGCCGGCCGGTGGCCATGGAATGGTTCCGCGACAGGGTGCAAAAGCTCGACGTGGCGGTGCGGCCGCCCGAGCCTCTCCTGCGCGGCCGGGACCTCATCGCCCTCGGGATGGCCCCTGGCCCGGCGATGGGCGGCGTCCTCCAGGAGGTCTACGAGCGGCAGCTCGACGGAGCGGTCACGACCCTGGAGGAGGCGATCGCCGAGGCGCGCCGGCTCCTGGACGGGGAGAAACCGTAGCAACAGGATCGACTCGCAGGCCAAGAGCGTTGCCTTGCGAGGTCGGTAGTACCATTTGAGTCATCTATTTGTTCTGCGGACAATGGCAGGGTGACCAATCATGACGCCCGACGGGATCTCGACCGAAGATTGGGACATGCAGGGCAGCACGGCAGCTCGGTTCCCGATCCTGTTCGACCGATGGTACGGGCTGCTCTCGACCGCTGTGTTCCTGCCTCCTTCGGGGGCCCGCGTCGAGATCAATGGCGACCAGGTCCGAGTCAGAATGGGCTGGGCATTTCGGGCGCAATTCTCACGAACAGCCGTCACGGCAGCCGGGGAGACCCACGAAAGGCCGCTCAGCCGTGGGGTGCACGGATTCGCGGGCCGTTGGCTCGTCAATGGGTCCGGGCGGGGAATCGTCCGCATCGACCTCGACCCGCCGCAGAGGGCGTACATGATGGGCTTGCCGATTCGCTTGCGGCAGCTTCTCGTGAGCGTCGCCGAGCCTGCCATGTTGGCACGCGCCCTCGGCGCACGCTAGCGCTCGAAGAATCGAAAGGCCAGGTCGTCGGTTCCCGGCAGGTCGTGGGCCTCGATCCCGACTCCGAAGCTGCGCGCCGCCGCCTCGGAGGCGAGCACATCGCGGGGCCGCCCATCGGCGATGAGCCTTCCCTCGTGGAGAAGGGCCATACGTGGCGCCCAGGAGGCGGCGCGCTGCAGGTCGTGGACGACCACCAGCACGCACACTCCGCACTGCCGTACCTGGTCGATGACGCGGAAGAGCTGAAGCTGATGGCCGATGTCCAGGTGCGCCGCCGGCTCGTCGAGCAGCAGGACCTCGGGCTCCTGGGCGAGTCCACGCGCCAGCAGGACGAGCTGCCGCTCGCCGGCCGAGAGGGTGCCGATGCGGCGCGCGGCCAGGGGGCCGGTGCCCGTTTGGCGCAGAGCGCGGGCCGCCGCCTCCTCGTCGGCGGGAGTGAAGGGCCGCAACGGGCCGCGGTGCGGATAACGCCCCAGCAGCACGCGGTCGAAGACGTTGAGGAGGGGAGGCGCCTCGTCTTCGGCCGTGACGAGGGCGACGGTGCGCGCGAGGGCGGCCCGCGGCCAGTCGGAGAGCGGCCGCCCCTTGAGGAGAACCGTGCCCTGGGCCGGACGCAGCGCCCCCGCCAACGCGCGCACGAGGGTCGACTTCCCGGCGGCGTTGGGGCCGACCAGGGCGAGTCCCTCGCCCTTCGACAAGGTCAGGTCGATCCCGTGCAGGACGGGACGCGCGCCCCGGTGGACCACCAGGCCTCGTGTCTCGAGCAGGGGCGCGACAGCGCTCACGAGCGGCCCTCCTGCGCGCGCAGGGCGAACAGGAAGTAGGGCGCGCCCACGAATGCGGTGATGGACCCGAGCGGCAGGTCCATATGCTCGCTGGCCGTTCGCGCTACCAGGTCGGCGATGACCACGAGCACCGCGCCGGCCAGGAAGGACGCCGGTAGGAGACGCCGCGCGAGGCTGCCCACCAGGGGACGCAAAGCATGGGGGGCGACGAGTCCGACGAAGGGGACGGTGCCGGCGAGGGCGGTGGCCGGCCCCGCCACGAGGGCGGCGAGCACGAAGATCGCCATCCGCGTCGCATGCACGGGCAAGGAGAGAGCGCCTGCTTCCTCCTCGCCCAGCGACAAGACGTCGAGGGGCCGCGCGAGCGCCAAGAGCGCGACGCAGCCGGTGAGAATGAAGACGGCGCCCAGGCGCAAGTGTTCCGGACCTCGCCCATCCAGTCCGCCGGCGAACCAGAACAGGACGGTGCGCACGCGGAACTCCTCGGTGGCCACCAGCAGCACCGAAGTGCCGGCTGCCGCCAGCGCGGAAACCGCCAGGCCCGTGAGGAGCAGCCCGTGCAGTGACGGGCGCCCACCCGCGTGCGACAACACGTACACCGCGAGCACCGCCAGCATCGCTCCTGCGAACGCGGCCAGGGGAAGCGCGAAGAACTGCTGGGCCCATCCCAGGTTGACCGCGAGCACGGCTCCAAGGGCGGCGCCCGGACCCACGCCGAGCAGGCCCGCGTCCGCCATGGGATTGCGGAAGAGCGACTGCAGGGCCGCGCCCACCACCGCTAGCCCGCCCCCCACGAGAGCTGCCAGCAGCACGCGCGGGACCCGCGCCGACCACAGGATGGACTCGCCGGGCGCGGAGAGCGCCGGCGCACCGTCGAAGGGAATGCCCACCGCGGCAAGAAGGGAGCGAGCAACCGCCGAGGGGGGAAGGAAGACGCTGCCGAACGTGATGCCCAGGACGAGGGCGACTGGCAGCGCGAGGGCCAGCAGCAGGAAGACCAGTCGCCGCCGGCGGGCCTCGGTCACGGCCGCGGGTGTGCTTCGGCCCCGGGAGCCACGAGGTCCGGGTGAAGCGCCGCCGCGAGGTACCGGCACGCCTCCGCGGAGTGATGGCTCAGGGTGACCAGCAGCGCGGTCGGGATCTCCACGATTCGTCCCCCGCGGACGGCCCGCAACTGGGACAGAAGCGGGTCCGCCTTGAGCGCCTCGAGCGCGCCCGGCCAGCGCCCGAGGAGCACGATGTCGGGGTCGGCCACGAACGCGCGCTCGGAGCCGAGCGGTACGATGCCTTTGAGCCCGAGGGTCCGGCCCACGTTCTCGGCTCCCGCGGCCTCGATGAGGGCGCCGATCGCGGTGCCGGCCCCCGCGGTGTGGGGATTGGCCCAGTAGAGCACGCGCGGTCGGGAGGCGCCCTCGAGGCGCCGCGCGAGGTCGCGCAGCGCCGCCTCGTGCTCCCCGGCCAGGCGGGCGGCCGCCTCCGGCGCCCCGACCGCGCGGCCCAGGTCGAGGAGGGCCTGGCGCTGGCCTTGCAGCGTGTCCAGCCCGGCCATGCGGTGGTAGCGCAGCCCCGAGCGCTCGAGCAGTCGCAGGAAGTCCGCGTCGGTGTACTCGGAGACCACGACCAGGTCGGGGGCGAGGGCCACCAGGCGCTCGAGGTCGGCCTTGGGGAAGCGGAAGGTCCCCTCGGGGACGCGCCCCGCGACGTTCGACGTCGAGGGGTCGTCCGCCCAGCGCGTCACCGCGATGAGGCGGCCGGCCGGCAGGATGTCGACCAGGATCTCATCCGCGGTGAGGTTGAGGGAGGCGACGCGCAGCGGCGCCTTTGGGACGGGCGCCGCCTCCGCCCAGGCGATGAGCGAAGGGGCCGCGGCCAGCGCGAGCACGCCGCCCCAGGCGAACGCACCCAAAAGGGCGCGCGCCTGTCGCGTCATGTGGCCCTCCCTCCGGCGAGGGTCACGTGCTCGCCGACGGCCGCCTCGGGAACGAGGTCCGCGAACACGAACCCATCGCGCTCGGTCACCGCCCCGGATCGCACTCGTACCGGCTGCTCGAAGCCGGGGCCGTCCCACGCGAAGGTATGAAACTCGCCGTTCTCGCCGCACGGATCGACGCCCGCCGGAAGGGCGTCGAGGAGTCGCGCGTCAAATTCGCGCCCGGCGAAGGAGGCGTCGAGGCGGCGCGGATCGACACAAGTGACGTGAGCGCGCAGTCCTCCGGCCACCATCTCGCGCGCGAGGTCGCCGGTGGGCCGGCCCCAGAGCGGGAAGAGCGGCCGGAGCCCGGTACCCGCCATCTGCGCTTGACGGTACTGGCGGATGTCCTCGAGGAAGAGATCGCCGAAGGCGACGGCCTCGATCCCGGTGCGGCGGGCCTCGTCGAGGGCCGCCCGCATCGCGGCCTCGTAGGCGTCGTTCGGGCAGGGGTCGGGCAGGAGGGCGACGTGCAGGGGCAGGCCCACCGCGTCGGCCTGGGCCACGAGCAGGTCGCGACGCACGTCGTGCATGGCCACGCGGTCGCGCGACGCGTTGACCGTGGTGAGCAGGCCCGCCACCTCGACCCGGCCTTCGGCCCGAAGCACGTGCAGCGACCAGGCGCTGTCCTTGCCGCTGCTCCAGGCGAGCCAGGCCTTCACGGCCGCCCGCCCGTCCGGAGGCGCAGGCCCGCGCGAACCGCCCGCCCGAGAGCGGGGTAGCCCAGCACCTCCTGATAGCGTTCGTCGAAGACGTTTTCCCCCACCACGAACGCTTCGAGCATGCGGGTGACCCGCACGCGCACCCGCGCGTCCACGCGCGAATAGCCTTCGTTGGAGTCGAGGCCCAGGCCGAGGAAGTCGCTGTCCGCGCGGCGTCCCACCGCCACCCAGGTCGCGCCGCCGTCGAGGCGGCCGCTCCCGAGGTGCACCGAGAGCGAGCCCTGGTTCTTCGGCCGCCGCAGGAGCGCTCTCCCTTCGTCGTAGACCGGATCGAAGGTGATCCCGTTCTTCACGACCATGCCGTCGAGGTAGGTGTAGCTGCCGGACAAGGAAAGCCAGGGGGCGGGGCGCGCCTCGGCCGTCAGCTCGAGGCCGCGGGCGCGGGTCTTCGCGAGGTTGACGTAGGTCCCCTGGAAGGTGGTGAAGTCGACGACGTCGTAGGTGATCTGGTCGCGGTACTCGTGGTGGAAGAAGGTGGCGCCGGCGCGCGCGCGTCCCCCGAAGACGCGCTGCTCGATCCCGGCGTCGAACGTCCGGCTCTTCTCGGGCTTGAGGTCGGGATTGCCCTTGGCAAAGAACGAGATCCCGTAGGACTCGAAGAAGTTGGGCTCCTTGATCCCCATGCCCGCGCTGGCGTGGAGCGTCGTGGCGTCGGCGCCGTCTCGCAGCCGCACCGCGACGGCCGCTCGGGGAACGGCGGCCCAGCCGAAGCTGCCGTTCCTCTCCACACGCCCGCCCGCGGTCAGGTGGACCCGGCTTCCGATCAGGAAGCGGTCCTGCACGTAGGCGCCGACGTTCGTGCGCGAGGGCGTGAGCAGCTCCTCGGCCCGATTGCCCTGCGCCCCGGTCTCGTGCTCCACCTCGGCTCCCGCAGTGAGCAAATGGCGCGTCCCCATATCCGCCTCGGCCTGGTAGGCGGCGGAGGTGCGGGCGGTCCAGTTCTGGAAGCCTTCGGGGTTCGGGAAGTCGGAAACGGGGAACGCGGCCACGAGGTCGCCGGAGGCCGGCAGGTAGCTCCCGGAATCGAGCGGGTTCCTCGAGAGCTGGTCCGTGCGCGCATAGCCGAAGCGCAGCTCGTGGGCCACGCGTGACCGGGTGTGCCGAAGCTCGGCGCCGAGCACGAGATCGCTCCGATCGAAGGACGCGTCGAGATCGGGCCGGCCGAAGGCGGTGGCGCCGGGGGTGCCGACCGTGCTGTCTTCCACGCGCATCAGGAGGCGCAGGCGGCTCTTGTCGTCGAGGCGCACCCCGAGGGTGGCCGCCCCCGCGGTCTCCGCGAAGGCGCTGTTCGGTTCCTGGTTGTGGGTGGTGAGCCGCAACCCTCCGGCGTTCCAGTCGAACGCGCCGTGGCTGCCGGAGAGGCCAGCCTGGTATCGCCGCCAGTCGAAGCTGCCGCCTTCGCCCTCGGCTCGAAGGCCGAAGCCCTCGCCCGGGGGGGAGCGGCGGGTGATGATCTGGACGACGCCGGCGAGGGCGTCCGTCCCGTAGAGGCTGCTCGCTGCGCCACGCACCACCTCCACCCGCTCGAGCTCGAGGGGGAGCATGCTGCCGAAGTCGTAGCTGCCCCCGGGCTGGTTCAGCGGCACGCCGTCCACGAGAATGCGGGCGAAGCGCGATTCGCCGCCTCGCACGAAGGCCGAGGCCTGGAGCCCGACCCCTCCCGCCCGGGTGGTGGCCACGCCGGGGGTCTCCTGCAAGACCTGCAGGAAAACCGAAGGCGCGCGTTCCTCGAGTCGTTCGCGATCCCAGACAGTGGCGCTCGTCCCGAGCGTCGAGAGGGGAGCTTCGCCGCGCGTCGCCGAGACCACCAGCTGCTCGCGCACGTGGGCGGGGCGGAGCACGAGGTCGAGGCGCACCGCGTCCGTTCCCACCACGACGCGCGGCTCCGGTGAGAGCACGAAGCCGGGGGTGGAGACGGCGAGCCTGTACTCGCCCGGGCGCAGGGCCGTCGCCTGATAGCGCCCTTCGAGGCCCGTCAGCAGGGTCCGGGTGCCGCCCGGGCCGGTCAGGGCGAGGGCGAGAGAGGGCACGGGCTGTCCGTCGGACGTCCGCACCGCGCCGGAAAGAACGCCTTGATCGGCTTGAACGGAAGGTGATGCGAGGGAAGTCACGAGCAGCAGCGAAACGGCGAAGACGAACGTGGGCACGATTCCTCCTTGCGGAGGCCCGACGCGAACGGAGTGTATGGCGAAGGGTGGCCCGGAATGAGCCGTCCCGACGTCCTGGAGCTCCCTCACGCGAGAAGCCTCGACGACCTGTCAGTCAGGGCAGGTTTCCTGGCTCCCGGGTCTTCGCCTCGCCTCCGACCTTCCCCGGGTCTTCCCCGAGTGGCGGCGCATCGTGCGCCTGAACGGAGGTGGGCTCGCCGGCTACAGTGGCGGGACCGCGCAGGTTTTCGACCTGCTTCCCTTTTACCCCCCCGAAGCGGGAGGCACCCTGACGTAATGCGGGGAGTGTCCCCTCCACCGGGGTCGCGTGTCAAGCACGTTCACCGCTAGGCATTTTCGTCTGGAACGATGTCTACCCAGGTGCCGTAGAGAAGCTTGGGCGCCGTTGAGGGATCGCGCGGCTGCGTCGTGTTACCCTCGGCCGGCCCGCCATCCGGGCGTCCATCGCATTGACCTTTGGAGGCTCGCCATGCCGGTTGTCCGTCCGCTGTCCGTCAAGGACGGTGACGTGCTGCTCCTCGTGGGCACCATGAAGGGCGCGTTCCTGCTGCGCGGCCGCGGCCGCTCGCCGTCCTGGGAGCTGAGCGGGCCGTACTTTCCCGGCGCCGCCGTCTACGCGATGGCCTACGACGGCCGCCCCCGCCGCCCCCGCCTGTGGGCGGCGGCCGAGAACATGCACTGGGGCTCGGTCCTCCACTCGAGCGACGACTTCGGCAAGACGTGGACGAAGCCCGACGCGGCCAACGTGCGCTTCCCCGAAGACACCGGGCTGGCTTTGAAGCAGATCTGGCAGATCTGCCCGGGGCGGGTGGGCGAGCCCGACGTGCTGTATTGCGGGGTCGCGCCGGCCGCGCTCTTCGAGTCGCGCGACGCCGGCCGCACCTGGCAGCTCGTGCGCGGCCTTTTCGACCACCCGCACCGCCCAAAGTGGGCGCCCGGCGGCGGCGGCCTCGCCCTGCACACGATCCTGCCGCACCCCACCGACCGCGAGCGCCTGCTGGTCGCAATCTCGACGGGCGGCGTCTACCGGACCGAGGACGGGGGGCGCTCCTTCCAGGTGAGCAACCGGGGGATCCGGGCCGAGTTCCTTCCCGACAAGCACCCCGAGTTCGGGCAGTGCGTGCACAAGGTGGTCCGGCACCCGTCGCGTCCCGAGCGGTTCTTCCTGCAGAACCACTGGGGGCTCTATCGCAGCGACGACGGCGGCGTGTCGTGGAAGGACGTGGCGAACGGCGTCCCCTCGGACTTCGGCTTCGCCATGGCCGGCCACCCGCACGATCCCGACACGGTGTACATCGTCCCCCTCGAATCGGACGGCTTCCGCTGCGTGCCCGAAGGGAAGCTGCGCGTCTACCGGACCCGCGACGCGGGGAAGTCGTGGCGGCCGCTCGCCAAGGGGCTGCCGCAGCGGCAGGCATTCGAGACGGTCCTCCGGGACGGGCTCGCCACCGACACCCGCGATCCGGCCGGCGTGTACTTCGGCACCCGCAGCGGCAAGGTCTTCGCCTCGCGTGACGAGGGGGCGAGCTGGAAGCGGATCGCCGAGGGGCTGCCGCCGGTCGTCTGCGTGAAGGCGGCCGTGGTGGGCGGCACGATCAAGGCGCGCCGGGCGCGGCAGGTCCGGCTCGGCCGGGCGGCGCGGCGGAGCTGAATGGCCATCGTCGTCCATCTGCCGGGGGCACTCCGGCCCCTGGCGGGCGGCCAATCGCGGGTCGCCCTCGAAGCGGGTCCGGACGTCTCGGCGGCCCTGGGCGCCCTCTATGCGCTCCACCCCGGCCTGCGCGACCGCATCCAGAACGAGCGCGGAGAGCTGCGCCCGCACGTCAACGTCTTCGTGGACAGCGACAACATCCGCGACCTCGCCGGCCTGGCGACCGCCCTGCCGCCGCATGCGGAGCTCCACATCCTGCCGGCGGTCAGCGGCGGTTAGGATCCGACCCTCGCAACCCGTATCATCGTAGTCAAGGTGCGGCAGACGGCGGTGGTCATCGTGGGCGGTGGGGTCGCGGGCCTCGCCGCCGGGCACACGCTGGCCAAGCGCGGGGTCCCTTTCCTTCTGACCGAGGCGGGCCCGACCTTCGGGGGTGTCATCCGCACCGAGCGCCGCGACGGGTTCCTGCTCGAAGGGGGACCGGATTCGATCCTGGCCCAGAAGCCCGGAGGCATCGACCTCTGTCTCGAGCTCGGCCTGCGCGATCGCCTCGTCCCCACGAACCCGGAGAAACGCGCGGTCTTCGTGCTGCACCGGCGCCGCCTTCATCCGTTGCCCGAGGGGATGATGCTGGCCGTGCCCACCCGCATCCTGTCGTTCCTGCGCAGCGGGCTCTTCTCCTGGCCGGGCAAGCTGCGCATGGGCCTCGACCTCGTGATCCCGGGCCGCACCCCGAACGGCGACGAGTCCATCGCCAGCTTCCTGCGCCGCCGCTTCGGGCAGGAGGCAGTGGATCGCCTGGGGGAGCCGCTCCTGGCGGGGGTCCACGCCGGCGATCCGGAGCGCCTGTCGATTCGCGCCACCTTCAAGCAGTTCGCCGACCTGGAGGCGCGCCACGGCAGCCTGGTGCGGGGCATGTGGGCGGCGCCGCGCCCCGCCCCTCGGCCGGGCGCCCCGGCCTCGGCCTTCTACTCGCTGGCCGGAGGTCTCGTCGAGCTGGTCGACGCGCTGGTGAAGCGGTTGCCCGCGGACCAGATCCTCGGGGATTCGTCGGTGCGTCGCCTCGAGCGCAGCCGCCACGGCTATCGGATCGGCCTCCTCGAGGGCGAGGAGATCGAGGCGCGCGCGGTGATCGTCGCGGCGCCCGGGCCGAGGATCGCGCCGGTGCTCGCGCCGCTCGTTCCCGAGGCCGCTCGTACGTTGGCGGCGATTCCGTTCGCGTCCTCGGCCACGGTGCTGCTCGGCTTTCGGACCGAGGACGTGGCCCATCCCCTTGACGGTTACGGCATGCTCGTCCCGCAGACCGAGGGCCTGCGCACCACCGCATGCAGCTTCTTTTCGACCAAGTTTCCGGGCCGCGCCCCCGAGGGCCACGTGCTGCTGCGCGCCTTCCTGGGTGGCGCGCGCGATCCCGGGGTGCTCGCGCTCTCGGACGACGAGCTCGTCGACCTGGTGCGGCGTGAGCTGGGTCCCGTCCTCGGCCTGGGCGGTGCGCCGGTGATGACGCGAGTCTTCCGCTGGCCCGGGGGGACGCCGCAGCTCGAGGTCGGGCACCTCGACCGCATGGGCGAGGTCGAACGGCAGGTGGCGGCGGTGCCGGGGCTTTTCCTCACCGGCGCCGGCATCCGCGCTACGGGTATCCCGGACTCCGTGGCCGACGCGACCCGGGTCGCGATCCGGGCCGCCGAGTCTCTGGAGGCATGATGACTCTCGCCGTCCTGGGCCTGCTGGCCGCGGCCGTCGCCCCTGCCCCCACGCCCGAGCCGCTCGTTCCCGAGGCGGTCGTGCTCGTGCAGGTCTACCGCTCACGCTACGACTGGAGCCTGCCGTGGCGGCAGGAGGCCGTGGAGGCGAGCCTGGGCAGCGGCTTCCTCATCGACGGCGGCCGCGTGGTCACGAACGCCCACGTGGTGAGCGATGCCCGCGAAGTGCTGGTGCGTCGGCCCGACCAGGCGAATCCGTACGTGGCCACCGTCGAGGCCGTGGGCAACGACTGCGATCTCGCGGTGCTGCGGATTTCCGACCCCGCCTTCACGAAGGGACTGAAGCCGCTCGTGCTGGGCGACGTGCCCCGGTCCGGCAGCCGCGTGCAGACGTACGGCTTTCCCTTGGGCGGCCAGGACGTTTCGTCCACCGCCGGGATCGTCTCGCGGGTCGAGTCGCGAGGCTACGTGCACAGCGGGATCGACGCTCACCTCGTGGTCCAGACCGACGCCGCGATCAACCCCGGCAACAGCGGAGGGCCGGTCGTGCAGGAGGGGCGCGTGGTGGGGGTGGCCTTCCAGGGCTACCCCGGCTTCGACAACATGGGGTTCTTCATCCCGGTGCCCGTGGTGCACCATTTCCTGGCCGACCTCGAGGACGGGCGGTACGATGGCTTCCCGGACTCGGGCCTCCAGACGACCCCCCTCGTGGCCCCGGCTTATCGCCGAGAGCGCAGGCTGCCCGAGGGCAGGAGCGGCGTCGTCGTGGACATCGTGTCGCCCGGCGGGACCGCGGACGGCGTGATCCAGCCCGGGGACGTGATCCTTTCGGTGGACGGGTTTCCGGTGGCCAACGACGGCACGATCCACGTGGGCGGTGCGCGCGTGACCTTCGAGCACGCCTTCGACCTCAAGCAGCTGGGCCAGCCGGTTCGGATCGAGGTGTGGCGCGACGGCCGCGAGGAGGCGCTCCTCGCGACCTCGCGGCGCATCGCCCGCCTCGAGAACCGGCGCAACCGCTACGGGGTGGCCCCGCGCTACGTGGTGTACGCGGGCCTCGTCTTCATGCCGCTCGATACCGAGCTGCTGAAGACCTTCGGGCGTGGCTGGCCGCAGACCGCGGACCGCAACCTGGTCTGGCACCACCTCTTCCGTGAGGCGGAGCAGCCGGAGACCGCCGACCGCGAGGTGGTGGTGCTGCTCCGGATCCTGCGTCACGCCGCCAATGCGCAAGTCACCTTCAACGGCCCCGTGGTGGTCGAGAGCATCAACGGCGTCACCCTGCGCGGCCTGGGCGACGTCGTCACCGCCCTCGGCCAGAACCAGGAGCGCTTCCATCGGCTCCAGTTCGAGGGGACGAGTGGGATCGAGGCCATCGACCGCGCGAAGGCCGACGCCGCGCACCCCGAGATCCTGCGGCAGTACGCGATCTCGCGCGACCGGAGCCTCTGAGGTGAGGCGCCCAAAGTCGCCGTTGGTGGCGGCCGCGCTGTTGCTCAGCGCGTGCGCCAGCGGCCCGCGGCCGAGCGTTCCGAGTGCTCCGAGCGCTTTCCCGAAGGCGCCCCCGCTCAAGGACCGCCTGGCCGCCGCCATCGTGACCGTGCGGATCACCGGCCAGGAGTGGAACTGGAAGACGCCGTGGGCCAAGCAGGGCCCGTGGACGCGGAGCATGACCGGCCTCGTGGTGCCGGGCCCGCGCATCCTGGTGGCGAGCGCAGGCCTCGGCAACAGCCTGCTGTTCGAGGTGCAGAAGGAGGGGCGCGAGGCGCGCACGCCGGCCCGCCTCGTGCTGGCCGACCACGAAGGGCCGCTGGGCCTGATCGAGGTCGACGACCCCGAATTCTGGAAGGGCCTCGCGCCGCTGCCCCTGGCCGCGCGGGCGCCCGGCTCGGGGCCCGTCACCCTCCACCGCTGGCAGCGCTCGGGCCAGATCGACTCCGCCCTGGGGACCGTGCGGCAGGCGCGGGCCGGGCGGCACGGCCTGTCGCGGGTCAGCCTGCTGACCCTCGACGTCACCGCGACGATGGAGGGCGGGGGCGACTCGGAAGTCCTGATCGCGGGGGACGAGGTGGTCGGTCTCGCCACCGGCAAGTCGGGCGACCAGGTCGCGGTGATGGCCGTGCCCGTCCTGCGCCAGTTCCTGGACGACGCGGGGAGCGGGAGCTACCGCGGGTTCGCCCGCGCGGGCATCGGCTGGCAGGACCTCACGAACCCCGACCTGCGCGCCGCCCTCGGCCTCACGAGCGACGAGGGTGGCATCCGGATCACCCGGGTCCTGCCCCACGGCAGCGGGGCCGACGTGCTGAAGCCGGGCGACGTGATCCTCGAGATCGCGGGGTATCCACTGGACCCGACCGGCCAGTTCGACCACCCGGACTTCGGGCGCATGGCCTTTCCCCTGCTGTTCAGCGACGGCCGCCGGCCCGGGGACGTCCTGCCCATGAAGGTGCTCCGCGACGGCCAGCGGATGAGCGTCGCGGTCACCCTGAAGCGGATGCTGGCCGAGGACGACCGCATCCCGCCCTACGTGTTCGGGCGCGGGCCCGACTATGCGGTCGTGGCCGGCCTCGTTTTCCAGGACATGAGCGGCCCGTACCTGAGCACCTGGGGCGACTGGAGCCGCCGGGCGCCGCCGCGCCTGCTGATCGCCTACGACCGGGAGGGAGCCGAGCCCACGCCGGAGCGGCCGCGGATCGTCCTGCTGACGAGCGTGCTGCCCGACTCGGCCAACCTCGGCTACCAGGACCTGCGCGACCTGATCGTGGACAAGGTCAACGGCAAGCCCATCGGGAGCATGGACGACCTGCGCCGCGCCTTCGCGGAGCCGGTGGGGGGCTTCCACGTCGTGGAGTTCCTGCCCGGCTACACGCCGGGGCGGATCGTTCTCGATGCCGCAGAGGCGCAGGCGGCGGCCGGCCGCATCCGCGCCGCCTACGGAGTGCCCCCGACGCCATGAGCGGCCTGCTCGTCCCTCTCGTGTTCCTGGCGGCGACGGCGCGCCCGATGGAGGGCCCAGCCGCTCGGGAGCAGGCGCGCCTCTGTGAAAGCCGGCTCGGCGAGGAGGGCCTGACGGCCTGCCGTCGCGCGATCGCGCTGGGTCTTGGTCCCCAGCGGCTCGAGGCCGTGCGCGAGCTGGTGGCTCGACGACTGGTGAGCCTGGAGCGCTGGCAAGAGCTGGTCGAGCTCTTCCGCGAGGGAGTGGCGCTGCATCCGCAAGACGCCCAGGCGCAGGTGCGCCTGGGCTCGGCCCTGCTGTTCGCGGTCGATCGGCCCGAAGAGGCCCTGGGCCCGCTGCGGGAGGCGGCGCGGCTCGGGACCGGCGACGGGGAGGCACAGGTGCTGCTCGGGATCGCGCTCAACGCGCTCGGCCGACAGCAGGAGGCGGTGGCCGCTTTCGAAGACGCGGGGCGGACGGATCACGGCCTGGTCGACCGACGGCCGGCGTCCCGCGCCGTCTACGAGGCCGCGCGGAAGGCCGAGCGCTGGCCCTGAAGGAGACCGACATGGCCGACGACCCGGTCATCGCGAGCCACCTGCGGTCGATCGACGAGGCGTTCGACCGCCGATCCTGGCATGGCACGAACCTGCGGGGCGCGATCCGCGGCCTGGACCCGCGGCAAGCCGCCTGGCGGCCCGGTCGCGGCCGGCACAACGTCTGGGAGCTCGTGCTCCACGCGGCCTACTGGAAGTACGCGGTGCGCCGGAGGCTCACCGGCGAGAAGCGCGGCTCCTTCGCCCTCGCCGGCAGCAACTGGTTCCCGAGCCCGGCTCCTCCCACCGAAGGCGAGTGGAAGAAGGCCGTGGCGTTGCTCGCCGAGGAGCATCGCCGGCTTCGGGCGGTGATCGCCGACCTCGCCGCGGCGGACCTGAGCCGTGTTCCCAAGGGAGGGCGCGCGAGTCACGGGCGCCTCGTGCGCGGCATCGTCGCCCACGACCTCTATCACGCCGGGCAGATCCAGCTCCTCAAGCGGCTCCAGCCCGCGCGAACGACCGCGTGAACCCTTCCCTTGTGCTCGCCCTGGCCCTCGCGGACGCGCCGGTCGCGGGGACGGTCCCTTCGGCGGACGGCGTCCCCATCCGGTACGAGGCGCGCGGCCAGGGGTCGCCCGCGGTCGTGCTCGTCCATTGCTGGATGTGCGACCGCCACCTCTGGGACCATGCTGCGCCGCGGCTAGCCCGCGACCACCGGGTGGTGACGCTCGACCTCGCGGGCCACGGGGAGTCGGGCCGCGGGCGGGAGGCCTGGACGATCGAGGCCTTCGGCGAGGACGTGCGGGCGGTGGTGGAGGCGCTCCGTCTCGACCGGGTCGTCCTGGTCGGCCATTCGATGGGCGGGCCGGTCATCCTCGAGGCGGCGCGCCGCCTTCCCGGCCGGGTGGTGGGCCTCGTCCCCGTCGACACGCTGCAGAACGTGGAGGACAAAACCCCGCCCGACCAGATCGCCGCATTCCTGGCCCCCTTCCGAGCGGACTACAAGGCGTCGGCCGAGGGGTTCATCCGGAAGTACATGTTTGTACCCGGCAGCGCGCCCGCGCTGATCGATCGCATCGTGGACAAGGCGAAGGAGGGGCCCGCTGCGATCGCGGTGGCCTGTCTCGAGGCGGCCTTTGGCTACGATGCGGCGCCCGCCTTCGAGGCGATGGCCGGCCCGATCCGCGCCATCAACGGCGACCGGTTTCCCACGGAGCGCGAGGCGAACCGCCGGCACGCGCCCCAGTTCGACCTCGTGCTCATGAAGGGCGTCGGGCACTACCTCATGCTCGAGGATCCCGACCGCTTCGAGCCGCTGCTGGCCCGAGTGGTGCGCGACATCGTGGCCGAGGCCGCGGCGGCTGCCGTGCTCCAGCGGCAGACCGAAGCCTGGAACCGCGGCGACCTCGAGGCCTTCTGCTCCGTCTACGACGAGGACGCCACGTACCTGTCGCCGAGCGGGCTCGTTCGCGGGCGGGCGGCCGTGCTCGAGCGGTACCGCAAGCGTTATCCCGACCGGGCGGCCATGGGGACGCTGCGCCTGGATGTCCAGGAGGCCCGCGCGGCTTCGGCTCTCGAAGCGGCCGGCGGCGCTCAAGGCGTGTCGATCGTTGCCCGCTGGCGGCTCAAGTATTCCGACAAGCCCGAAGCGACCGGGCTCACCCTGCTCATGCTGCGGCCGCGCGGCGACGGCCAGTGGCAGATCGTGCAGGACGCGAGCTTCTAGCTCGCGTGGGTCAACGCGACCGGGTCGGCGTTCCGACACGCAGGCGAGTGGTGCATCGCCAGGCCTCTTAGGCACGTTGGCTAGCCGGTCGCACCGTAATCGCACTCGGCCAGGTAATCGTTGTGGGCGCGACACATCAGCCGGATGTTCTGCACGCTGTGCTCACCGCCAAGGCCGTACGGGTGCCCATGGTGGAAATTGAGCTGGTCGCGCTCCTTGCACCTTCTACTCTGCTCGTCCACGTAGCGGCATCGGCCGCCGTCGCGCTCCCATACGGCACGCCGGACGGCCGCGGGGATGTGGCGCGCCTGGCCTTGGCGTGGGCGACCTGAGACCTTGCGGGGAGCCCTTGTCCGCGCGAAGCGACGGGCCTCGAGCCGTTCGAGCTTCTCGGTGACGGCTTCTTCAATGACCACTGCCAGATCACCGTCCATTGCTTTCGAGCCCATCAGCGCTCTGAGCCGTTCCAGCTTCTGGTGGAACTCCGCGCTGGCCGTGAACTGCACCCTGTACCGGCCAGGGGAAAGAGGCTGGACGACCGAGGGCGAGACCGGGGAAGCGGACGCGGCCAGGGCGGCAACTCCGTCCAGAAAGAGTTCAATCGTCGGCACCTGGCCCTGACCAAGACTTTCTCCACGTTCCGGAACGACGAGATGGCCAGCCGTGGGTAGGGTCCTTCTCTCGGGAATCTTGCGCATCACCGCCGGAACGTCCGGCCGGGGTGCGATCGCCGCGATCAGCTCCTCGATCTGACGCTTGGACCGGTGGGTGGCTCGTTCCAGGAGCCTTTCCCTGTTCTCGCAGGTGAGGTGCGGGGCCAGCAGGGTCAGGTGAAGGCGGCCATCCGCCAGCATGGTCAGGAGGATCGGATGCTTCCGCGAGGCACGGGCCGCCGAAATACGGAGATAGGCCTCCGCCTCGGAGAGGTGCAGGACGTCCATGCAGTAGGCGAACATCGACGGGAAGGCCTGGCGGGCAAAGAGCCTTCGCTCTTCCACCTCGGCGATGTGGGCAACGATGTCGGCTTCGGCGCGCCTGGACTGGCCCATGAGCTCGGCCAGGCGATGGAGCAACTCGTCGTCGGGGATCGATTGGAGCGGTCGTTTCTCTTCCATGGCGGGAATATAGGCCGCGCTTTTTCGACGTCCCAGGAGAGCGCGGGAGCGAAGAAGTGAGGCTGATTCGGTTTCGAAGGGTCACAACCTGTTTGCGGCGCTCTCCGCCCGATTGCGGCGCTCAGGCACGCATTCCTATGGTTGCGGATCACAAGATTCGAAGGGCCTTCCGAAACCTGTCAAGGGGAAAGTGGGGCCAGATGGGCTTCCCTCCAAAAAATCGCCGCCGACTGGAGGGCAGCAACCGGTCCGGTCGCCCAATCACGCGCGGCTGGACCTCGCCTACGAAGCAGCGCCCAAGAGTCGCCGCCACCGCTCTCATCCTGGTGCCCGTCCACGGCCACGGCTGAAACCGTCGAGGGAGTCTCCTAGGAGACCGGCGGCTCGATAGCTCTCGTCGATCCACTGCTTCAACATCCCCAGGTTGGGACGTTGCTTCGCGCCGAAGGTCGCGGTGACCCAGCCGCTCTTGCCGAGGCCGTACCCCGTCGGCTCCACGAAGGGGAGGCCCAGGGCCATGGTCGCCGAGCCGGGGAGCTTGACCGTCACGTGGAGGCTGTCGCTCGGAACGTGGAAGAAGACGAAAACCTTCTTCCTCACCTTGACGACGCGCTCGCCCCAGGGCCTGTCCTCGTGGGTCTCGGGATAGCCCAAGGCAAACTTGATCAGCTCGGCTTCGGCCCGCTTGAACGACGACATCGCCATGCCGCTCCTCCGCGGGATTCAGCGACCCAGGGCCGCTCCGTCCGGGCTCCGCCGGTCCGAGCCGCCCTCCAGCAGGTTGTCGGCCGCGTTGAACACGATCGCTTCGGCCACGCCTTGA
>WNFM01136583.1_pt1 | contig 20552 bp, 17 predicted proteins | sample 5400271 | NCBI WGS metagenome assembly WNFM01 (sample SAMN13153352, study PRJNA577476) | soil metagenome | isolation source: 60 cm saprolite on Douglas fir-dominated hillslope | place: USA:California | collected 2013-09-17
CCGGCGCCGGGTCAGGCGCCGCCGCTCGGCGCCCCGCCCGCCGTCGAGACGCTGGCCTTCATGGCGCTCTGCGCCTACCGGATCGGCGTGCAGGAGAACTGTGTCTCCCACCCGACGACGGAGACCTGCTTGTTGCCGGTCCGGGGCAAAGGCGTCCATGGCCGGCAGAGCGGCGCCCGCGAGGCGATCGGATACCTGACCACCCTGCTCGAGAGCAAGCCGGACGATCTGCGGGCGCGCTGGCTGCTGATGGTCGCCTCGATGGCGGTCGGCGAGTACCCCGGCAAGGTGCCCCCGCGGTACCGGATCCCCGAGAGCGCCTTCGCCTCGGAGTACGACATCAAACCGTTCGACAACGCCGCCCTGCGCGCGGGAGTCGGGGTCTTCGGTCACGCGGGCGGGGCGATCACCGAGGATTTCGATGGCGATGGCCTACTCGACATCATGATCTCGTCGATGGGGCCCGAGGATCAGCTCCGTCTGTTCCATAACAACGGAGATGGCACCTTCGCCGACCGGACCGAGGCGGCGGGGCTCAAGGGGGAGCTGGGCGGACTCAACATCGTGCAGGCCGACTACGACAACGACGGATATCCGGATGTCTTCGTCCTGCGCGGCGGCTGGATGCGGGCCGGCGGCCGCTTCCCCAACTCTCTTCTCAGGAATAACGGCGACGGCACGTTCGACGACGTCACCGAGGAAGCGGGTCTGCTCAGTTTTCATCCGACGCAGACCGGAGCCTGGGGCGATTATGACGGCGACGGGTTTGTCGACCTCGTGATCGGCAACGAGTCGATGCCGGACGATCTGAACCCTTCCGAGCTGTATCACAACAACGGCGACGGGACCTTCACCGACGTCTCGGCCGACCTCGGCAACCCGGACCTCGGCTACGTGAAGGGGGTCGTCTGGGGCGACTACAATAACGACGGGCGGCAGGACCTCTACGTCTCCGTGCTCGGTCATGATAACCACCTCTACCGTAACGACGGTCCGCGCCGCGGTCGGGGGCCCGGCGGCGAGGACTGGTTGTTCACCGACGTCACCAAGGAAGCCGGAACCCTCGCTCCGAAGGACAGTTTCTCGACCTGGTTCTTCGATTACGACAACGACGGCTGGCTCGATCTCTACGTGGGGGGTTACCGGATCACCGATCCGGGTGAGGTCGCCGCCATGCACCTGGGGCTGCCGAACAAGGGCGAGATGCCGCGCCTCTATCGCAACAATCACGACGGGACCTTCACCGACGTCACCCATCAGGTCCGCCTCGACCGGGTCGCCCTGCCGATGGGATCGAATTTCGGCGATCTCGACAACGATGGCTGGCCGGATCTCTACTTCGGCACCGGCGAGCCGAGCTTCTGGTCGGTGATCCCGAACCAGATGTTCCGGAACGACGAGGGGAGGAGCTTCCAGGACGTCACCACCTCCGCGCATGCCGGTCATCTGATGAAGGGGCATGGCGTCGCCTTCGGCGATCTCGACAACGACGGCGACCAGGACATCTTCGAGGAAATGGGCGGCTGGTACGAGGCCGACATCGCCCAGAGCGTCCTGTACGTGAACCCCGGGCATGGGCACCACTGGATCACGCTGCGCCTCGAGGGGCGGCGATCGAACCGCTCCGCGATCGGCACGCGGATCCGGGTGCAGGTTTCGACCCCGCGCGGCCCGCGCGACATCTACGCGACCGCCGGAACCGGCGGGAGCTTCGGCGGGAACAGCCTCCAACAGGAGATCGGTCTCGGGGATGCCGCCTCGATCGAGGCGATCACGATCACCTGGCCGGCGACGGGCCGATCGCAGGTCTTCCGCGGCGTGGCGCTCGATCGGGTCTACACCGTTGTCGAAGGCGAGGCCCAGCCCACCCCGGTGCAGGTGAAGCGCTTCAAGCTCTGAAGCGATCGCCGCCGTCCGCGCGGTCTTCGCCGGGTCCGGGGCCGCCGTCTCTGCCGGGGTCCCGGCCGCAGCGATCGCGGATCATCGTGATCACCTGGTCCAGGTTCTCGAGCGAATCGAGCACCATCCGGCGGCCCGACCGCAGCGTCAGAAACAGGGCGGTCGGCCGCTCCTCGGGGCGGCCGGCCCGCAGCCGATGGTGCTCGCGCAGGGCCACCACCTGATCCCAGCCGACCTGCCTGGGTCTCCGGCCGAAGAGCGCCAGGATTGCATTGCGGTGCTCGATGCCGGCCTCGCCGATCACGAATCGATCGCCCCACGCCGTCACCAGATTGCCGAGGCTCAGCAGCGCCATGCCGGCGAGCGCCGCGCCCCAGGCGGTCAGACCGTACGACGCCGCGTAGGACGCCGCGGCGGCGACCAGCACCGGAGCGCAGACGATCGCCAGGAAGCGGGTGCCGAGGCTGCGGCGGAAGCCGCCGCTGCGCCTCTCGCCCGAAACGGGGAGCGTCATCCCGGCGGCCAGGAGAATCGCCGCCCGCCCAGCAGATGCAGGTGGATGTGGAACACCGATTGACCGGCGCTCTCGAGGCAGTTCGCCGTCAGCCGGTACCCCGTGGTGTGCAGACCCTTGTCCCTGGCGACGCGCGCCGCGACCAGCATCATATGTCCGAGCAGCGCTTCTTCCTCGGAGCCGACGTCGTTGAAGGTCGCGAAATGGGCCTTGGGGATGATCAGGGTATGGCTCGGCGCCTGCGGGTTGATATCCTCGAACGCCACCACCTGGCGATCCTCGTAGACCAGCGTCGCCGGTATTTCCTTCCGTCCGATCTTGCAGAACAGGCAGTCCGCCATCGCCCCCCCCTTGTCAGCCCGCCGGTCAGCTCCGCAGGCGCTCGATGCGCGCCCCCAGCGCCTGGAATTTCTTCTCGACCTTTTCGTAGCCGCGATCGATGTGATAAGCGCGATCGATGATCGTCTCTCCCTCGGCGGCCACCGCCGCCAGGATCAGGCAGGCCGAGGCGCGCAGGTCGCTCGCCATGACCGGCGCTCCCGAGAACGGCGAGGGCCCCGCGACGATGGCGGTCTGGCCGTCGACCACGATCCGGGCCCCCATCCTCCGCAGCTCGCCGACATGCATGAAACGGTTCTCGAACACCGTCTCGGTCACGATCGACACTCCCTCGGCGCGCGCCGCCAGCGCCATGTACTGCGCCTGCAGGTCGGTCGGGAAGGCGGGGTACGGGAGGGTGGGGACGTTGGCGGCGCGCACCGGGGCCGACCTCCAGGCCGACACCGCATTCGCGGAGCAGATCGAGCAGCGCGGTGAGGTGGGCCGGCTCGCACCCTTCGACCCGGACGTCCCCCCCGGTGATCGCCGCCGCCATGACGAAGGTGCCGGTCTCGATCCGGTCCGGGATCACCCGATGCTCGGCCCCCTTCAGGAGGGCGACGCCGTCGATGGTGATCGTGTCGCCGCCGGCCCCGGCGATCCGGGCGCCGCAGGCGTTCAGGAAGCTCTGGAGGTCGGCAACCTCGGGCTCGAGGGCGCAGTTACGGAGAATGGTCCGGCCGTCGGCGAGGGCCGCGGCCATCATGATGTTCTCGGTGCCGGTCACCGTGGGGGCGTCGAATCTGAACTCGGCCCCTTTGAGCCGCGGACAGGAGGCTTCGACGTAGCCGTGGTCGATCCGGATCGTGGCGCCCATCCTGCGCAGCGCCTCGATGTGCAGATCGATCGGCCGGGCGCCGATGGCGCAGCCGCCCGGCAGCGACACGCGTGCCTTCCCCAGACGCGACAGCAGCGGCCCCAGCACCAGAATCGAGGCGCGCATCGTCTTCACCAGGGCGTACGGCGCCTCCGGATTGTCCGGCTCGCCGCCATCGGTCCGCAGCGTGCCATCTTCGAGCCGGACCTCGCGCAGGCCGAGCTGGCGCAGCACCCGGGCCATGGTCTCGACGTCCCGCACCGCCGGGACGTTGCGCAGGACCGCCGGTCCCTCCAGAAGCAGCAGGGCGGCCATCTCCGGAAGCACCGCGTTCTTCGCGCCGCTGATGTCGACGCGTCCCTGGAGCCGGGAGGGTCCCTGTATCCGGATTTTATCCATACGGGTCGGATTATAGACGGCAGGCGCCGCTCCGGCGGGCATCTTCGAGCGACTTCCTGGCCCGCGCCTGAAGCTTCGGGTCGGCGGCCTCGCGCGTCACCCGCTCGAGCAGCGCGCAGCCCGCCGCCCGATCGTTCCTGTTGAAGCGCTCGACCGCCTGGTTGTAGAGTTCCACGTCGCTGCGATCGCGCCGCAGCCTCTTCACCTCGTCGATGCGCGCCTCGATCCGGGTCTTCATCTTCGGGTCGGCCAGCTTCGGCGCCAGCTCCTCGAGACGGCGCAGCCCGCCCTCCAGATCGCCGGCGTTCAAGAGCTCCTCGGCCGAGGCGGCATCGGCGTGCAGCAACGACTGCTCCGCGCTCCTGGTCAGCGCCGGGTCGTTGAAGCGGGCGATCCCGTCGTCGATCAGGGCGCGCGAGCGGTCCCGTTGCCCCGAGCGCGCGTAGAGGCCGACGAGATTGAAGGCGACGTCCTGCCGGGCCGGCAGCAGCCGCCGGGCGGTCTCGAGCGCGGCGATCCCCGGCTTCAGATCGCCCGCCGTGAAGACATAGGTGGCTCCGAGACCGGCGTACGCCTCCCCCCATCCGGGGCGGAGCTTGATGGTGCGCGCGAACAGCTCGCGGGCGCGCGCCAGGCCGGCCGGAGGCTCGCCGCCGATCGCCTGGCTGCTGATCCCGGGAGGGAAGCTGCGGCGGATCAGGCTGGTGGCGTAAAGAAAGCAGGTCCGCGGATCGTCCGGGTCGAGCGCCAGCGCCCGGTCGTAGAACGCCGCCGCCTCGTCGAGCTTGTTCTGAGCGTCGCGCAGGAATCCGAGACCGGCATACGCGGCGGCATGCTTCCGATTGACCCGCAGCGCCTCCTGAAAATGCTCCTCGGCCTCGCGCGCCCGGCGCTCGTCGCTGTGCGCCAGGAAGTCGCCGAGGCGGGCCAGGACCTCCTCGCGCGGCATCGGCGCGACCCGCGCCTCCGTGTTCGGTTTCAGCGACCCGAGGTCGAACTGGCTGTACAGAAACTTCCCCGCTTTGAGATACGCGGCGAGCGCCCCCAGCAGGTCGTCGCCGTTCATCGGGGCGGTCAACGCCGCGAGAGTCTCGCCCCGGTCGAGACGGGCCAGCTGCTCCGGCAAACGGACCCCGCCATAGAAAAGCCCGGAGCGATCGCTTTCGTTATACTGCGCGCTGTTCTCGTCGATCGCCTGGAGATCGGGGATCGGCAGGAGCTTCGCCCGCCGCAGCATGCCGACATCGTCGTCGAGTGGCAGGCCGATCGCCACCTCGCTCCCCTCGATCCGGATGGTGCGATAGCACTCGGCGAGGCCCTCGTTCAGCCAGAGCGGCAGGCGGGTGAAATTGTTGGTCATGAAGTGGTGCACGTACTCGTGGTAGATCGCCTCGAACGGATTGCCCTGCGGGCTGGCGTTCAGCGCCACATAGTTGCCGTCCCGGTGGGCGATGAAATACCCGGCCATGTCGACCGACGCGCCGCCATAGATCTTCTTGTAGGGGGTGAACGACTCGTCGTTGCGGAAGACGTAAATGAAGGTCGGCAGCGGCGAGTCGACCGTCAGGCCCGGATGCAGCCTCGCCAGCACCTCGCGGAACGTCTCGAGCCGCGAGCCGACTTCGCGGGTGTAGCTTTCGGAGGCGTTGCTGAACAGTGTGAAATGCGCCGTCCGCGCCTCCATCCAGCGCTCCTCCTCGCGCGGCAGGGCGCGCGCCGTCGCCACGGCGGCGAACAGAAGGATGGCGCCGAGCGCGAACGCCGCGCGGGCGCGGACAGGTGTGCGGTTCGAGGCTGCTCGCGGTCGTCTCAGCATGGTCGATCCCGGGAATCCTTCCCGTCCCTCGCATCATTATAAGAGGAGCCGACCTTCCAGGAGGGGCGGGTGGTCGCGCCGGCGGCGAATCTCCCCTATAATCCCCCGGGCGTACCGAGAGGAGGGGCCGTGCCGCTTTACGAATACGAATGCCAGAAGTGCGGTCACCGCTTCGAGCGGATCCAGCTCTACAGCGAAAAGCCGATCCGGAAATGCCCGAAGTGTAAGAAGGGCAAGGTGGTGAAGCTGCCCTCGGCTCCTGCGGTCCAGTTCAAGGGGACCGGGTGGTACGTCACCGACTACGGTCGCAAGGGGACCTCGTCGGCTCTTCCCGAACATGGCGACAAGGGGAAGGAAGGGGACGACAAGGCTCCGGACAAGAAGGAATCGGCGAAGGAGACCGGCTCCGGCGGCAAGGAAACCTCGGGCAAGGGCGGCTCCGGCAAGAAGGGGAGCCGGAAGGACTGAGCTCCGCGCCCCCCTTCAGCCCTGCGGGCGGCGCGCCCCGCGATACAATTTCCTCCAGTAAGGGTTGTCCAGCCGGTCGATCCGCACCGTCGGCGAGCCGTAGGTCGTAGCGTTCACGAAGCAGGCCGCGCCGAGCGCGATGCCGACGTGGGTGATGCTCTTCGGCTCCGGTCCGAAGAAGATCAGATCTCCGGCGCGGATGCGGCGGCGCGGCACGTCGAGCAGGCGCGCGTCGGCGCACTGCAGATCGGCGTCGCGCGGCAGCTGGTAGCCGTGCGCCCGGTAGGCGAGCTGCGCCAGCCCCGAGCAGTCGAGACCGAAGGTCGTCACCCCGCCCCACAAATAAGGAAGTCCCTGGAAGCGCAACGCCGTCGCCGCCACCGCCTGCGGATCGGGAGCGGCCGCCGCGGCGCCGCCGCTCGCCAGAGGACGGCCGTCGGCGCGCTGCAGGTAGCCGCCGCGGCCGTCGGGGAGGCGGACCCGCAGCCACTCGGGGCCCTCCTTCGCCACCTCGAGCCGCGACAGCATCGGCGCGATCGAGATCGGGGCGGCGGATGTGACGTCCGGCTCGCGATAGATGTTGGCCAGGAGGCTGACGATCTCGACGCCGCGCCCGTCGCGCGGGTAGCGTTCCCGTCCGGTCGGGATCGTGCGGAGGGCGGGGCCGCGGACCCATCCCGGGTAACGATCGGGCGTGGCGATGAGCGACCAGCCGCGACGGCTCTCCAGAAGCGTCACCGGCGTCCCGAGCACCGCCTGGCTGACGACCGGCGAACGATCGTCGGGACGCTCGTACATGTTGACGACCGACGGCATCACCACGGCGAGGGCGCGCCGGCCCGGAGCGTGAACGCGCAGGGCGGCCCGGCGCAGCGGGGCCAGGACCCGGCGCTCGGGGTGGGCCCCGAGGGGCGCCGATCGGCGCCGGCGTATCACCGCCGCGGTTTCGAGCCGCCCGCGCGGCGCGGCCGGGCGGCCTTCGCGGGCGGGCGATGAGGCCGGGCAGGCTTCGCGCCGGACCGGCCGGCCGGGCGGCCCAGGTCGAGCTCGCGGAGGTAGGAGCGAAACGGCCCGCCGAGATCCTGACGGCGCAGAGCGAACTCGACCGTCGCCTTGAGGAAGCCGAGCTTGTCGCCGGTGTCGTACCGCTTGCCGTTGAAGCGGTAGGCGTAAATCGCCTGGCGCTGCAGCAGGCTCTTGAGACCGTCGGTCAGCTGGATCTCGCCTCCCCGGCCCGCCGCGGTCTTCTCGAGGTGATCGAAGATCTCCGGGGTGAGGATGTAACGGCCGATGATCGCCAGGTTGGAGGGGGCCTCGGAAGGGGGCGGCTTCTCGACCAGGTCGGTGATCTTGAACAACCGATCCTGCGTCCTCTCGCCGGCGACGATGCCGTAGTCGCGGGTGCGGGCCCGGCTGACCTTCTCGACCGCGACCACCGAGCATCGATACTGCTCGTAGACCTGCATCAGCTGCTTCATCGCCGGCGTGCGGGCGGCGATGATGTCGTCGCCGAGGAAGACGGCGAACGGCTCGTGCCCGATGAGATCGCGCGCCATCAGGATGGCGTGACCCAGCCCCAGCGGCTCCTTCTGCCGCACGTACGAGACCTGGATGAGATCGGAGATCGAGCGGACCTGCTTCAACAGGTCGTGCTTGCCGCGCTTCTCCAGCAGCTGCTCCAGCTCGTAGGCGACGTCGAAATGGTTCTCGATCGCCGTCTTGCCCCGGCCGGTGACGATGATGATCTTGTCGATCCCCGAGGCGACCGCCTCCTCGACCACATACTGGATGATCGGCTTGTCGACCAGCGGCAGCATCTCCTTCGGCTGCGCCTTGGTGGCCGGAAGGAACCGGGTGCCCAGACCGGCGGCCGGGAAGACCGCTTTGCGGATCGGAGGGACATCCTTCATAGGTCGCGGATTATAGACCAGACGCGGGACAGCAGGGTCGGCCCGGCCGCCTCATCATTCCGTCCGGCGCCGGGGCGCGCGGAGGCGCGGCGGAGCGGCGCCGCGGCGGAGGGCGACAGATCGATCTGCTCCTTCAGGTGCCGCAGGCGGGCGTAGAAACCGCCGGTGTGGAAGGAGCGCAGCAGGCCGAGCGCTTCGGCGTCATGGTGGTGGCAGAACTCGTGCAGCAGGGTGTTCAGGAAGGCGGAGGAGCGGACCACGTCGCCGCGCGCCGGCGTCCGGTTCAGCACCCGGATCCGGCCGAGCGGCTTGCCGCCGCGGGCGTGCCGCGGGTCGCCCGGCGCGGGAAGGCGCCGGCGGTACTCTCCCTGCAGGCTGTAGACGATCCGGCCGCCGCTCCGGCGGTGCGGCTGATGCTCGTCCGGCACCACCAGCTCCGGCGCCGCGATCCCGGTCCGATCCGACAGGGCGTCGAGCAGCTCGGCGCCGATCCGGCGCCGGCTCAGGGCGTCGTGCACCTCGAGAAGGCGCGCGGCCACCTCGGCCGCGCCGGCCGGATCGGGGATCGGCAGGCGGGTGGTGCGATTGCTCTTGAGATAATCGGAACGCCGCGTGCGCGCCATCGCCGCCATGATCGCACGATTCCGCCGCGGGCGGACCGGCCGGCCCGCGCCGGGCGTCCCCCCGGGCGTCCCCCGATCTGCCTTTGACACTCGCGAAACGGCTGCATTAGACTCCGCGCACGATGATCGACATGATCTGGGCGCGCGACCATCTTCCCGCTCTCGAGACCGCGCTGCGCCATCGCAACGCCACGGTCGACCTAGCCTTGTTTCGCCGGCTCGACGATGCGCGCCGCGCCGCGCTGCGCGAGGTCGAGGCGCTCAAGGCGCGGCGCAACAATGCTTCCGAAGAGATCGCGCGTCTCAAGAAGGAGAAGAAAGACGCCCAGGGCCTGATCGACGAGATGCGGGCGCTCGGCGACCGGGTCAAGGAGCTCGATACGCGCACCGCCGAGGCCGAAGCGGGTCTCGAGGCCCTGCTCCTGACCATCCCGAACCTGCCGCACGACAGCGTGCCGGTCGGCGGCTCGTCGGAGGACAACAGCGAGGTGCGCCGGTGGGGAACCCCGAAGAGCTTCGACTTCGAGCCGCAGGCGCACTGGGACCTGGGGGTCCGCCTCGGCATCCTCGATTTCGAGCGGGCCGCCCGGATCACAGGCGCGCGCTTCACGGTCTATTTCGGGGCGGGGGCCCGGCTCGAGCGGGCGCTGATCAACTTCATGCTCGACCTGCACACGAAAGAGAACGGTTACGTCGAAGTCTGGCCGCCCCTGATGGTCAACGCGAAGGCGATGACCGGCACGGGCCAGCTGCCGAAGTTCGAGGAGGATCTGTTCAAGATCGAGAAGGCGGGGTATTACCTGATCCCGACCGCCGAGGTGCCGCTGACGAACCTGCACCGCGAGGAGATCCTCGACGGCGGCCGCCTGCCGATCTCCTACACCGCCTTCACCCCCTGCTTCCGCAGCGAAGCCGGCTCGTACGGCAAGGATGTCAAGGGTCTGATCAGGCAGCACCAGTTCAACAAGGTCGAGCTGGTCAAATTGACGGGACCGGAGGAGTCGTACGAGGCGCTCGAGCGGCTGACACGCGACGCGGAGACGGTCCTGCAGCGGCTCGATCTGCCGTACCGCGTCGTCGCGCTCTGCACCGCAGACCTCGGTTTCGCGTCGGCCAAGACCTACGACATCGAGGTCTGGCTGCCCTCCTTCAAGACCTACCGGGAGATCTCCTCCTGCTCCAATTGCGTGGACTTCCAGGCGCGCCGCGCCGCCATCCGCTTCCGGCGCGGACCGGGGGGCAGGACCGAGCTGGTCCACACCCTCAACGGCTCGGGGCTCGCCGTCGGCCGCACCCTGGTCGCCATCCTCGAGAACCATCAGCGCCGGGACGGCAGCGTGGCGATCCCGCCCGCCCTGCAGCCCTACTTCGGCGCCGCGGAAATCGTCCCGAAGGTTTGACGGAGCCCCGTTCGGGCATTACGTTCACCGGAACCGCCCGCGCGGTCGTGCGCGGGCCTGTGTGCCGGAGGGGATGTCATGGATGGATCGGGCGGTCGGGCGCGGTCGATCGAACCGGAGTTTCTGGGTCCCCTGCGGGAAAGGCGCCTCGCCGAGACCGCGCCGCGGTCGGAGCCCGATGAGCTTTTCCCCGGAGCGGCCGGCTTCCTGAACCGCCGTCAGCAGAAGACACGGCGCGATCGGTGGGAGGCGGCGCAGGAGCGGCTCGCCAGGCTGCTGCGTCCCGAAGAGCATGTCCTGTACGTCGCGCAGGCGACGCAGACTCCTCCCGGCCTCCAGAAGATCGGCCTCGGGCACATGACCTACGCCTACCACCAGGTCATGCTGGTGTTCACCGACACCCGCCTGATCGAGGTGCTGCTCAACGTCTGGGGGAAGAAGCCGGCCAGCCGGATCCGGGCCTACGAATGGAAACATGTTCAGGATCTCAAGCTGTTCTTCCGCTCCCTGACCATCAAGCCGGGGCAGGGGACGAAGCAGAGCTGGTCGCTGCAGCTCGGCGGCGACAAGAAGCTGGTCGCCCTTCTGATCCCGCGGCTCAAGACCAGGATGCTGGTCGAAGGGGCCGGGGCCGCGGCGCCGCAGCCGACCTGGCACTGCCCGAAGTGCGCGGCCGCCAATCCGCCCCGCCCGGCGCAATGCGGCTCCTGCCGCACCCTGTTCCGCTCGCCGGCTCTCGCGGCCTGCCTGACCCTCGCCTTTCCGGGCGCCGGGCTGCTCTATCTGGGCCACCCGGCCCTCGCGGTGATGCATTTCTTCGTCGAGATGCTTTTGATCTCGGCGGCGTTCATCGGCGCCACCGGCTCGGGGAGCCCGGGGGAGGGGGGCAGCCCGTTCCTGTTCGCGGGCTTCATGGTCCTGGTGGCGAAGCTCAGCACGCTCAGCTCCGTCAACATCCTCGCGCCGCGCACCCGGCCCGATCTTCCCGAGCGCCGGCCGCTGCTCTGGAAGCTGGCGATCGCGGGGGGCCTGGTCTCGGTGCTCGCCATCGCGGGAGCCGGGACGGCGACTTCACGGCTCCGGCCGCATCTCGATCATGACCTCGACCTGGTCGGCGCGGACGCAGGCTGGAAGGGGAGCCACAACAGCGCCGAGTGGGAGATCTTCAAGGACAACAAAGCCACCCGCTCCGAGTGGATTCACTCGAGCGGCGTGCGGGTCACGATCTTCGGGTATCCGCTGGGACTGAGCGAAACCCCCGAGCAGTTCAAGCATGATTACGAAGCGGCGGTCGACGCAAGGGCGAGCAAGCTGGTGCGCGCCGACGAGACGATCCCGGGAGACTTCCGCGGCTTCCGTCAGATCCGGCAGACGACCGACCAGGCCGGCCGGCCGGTCGCGCTGCTGGAATATTTCCTCTATGACACCGACGGCAACGACGTCCATCAGGTGCTGGCCGCGGTTCCCCTCGAAGAGACCGCGATGGGCGAACAGCTGCTGGGGGATTTTCTGCAGCACGCCCGCTGGGTCGCCCCCGTCCCGCCGCAGCGCTGATCGGGCCGCGCGCCGGGTCCGCCCGCGCTCCGGGCGGGCCCGCGTCGCGGCTCGGGCCGGCCTCTAGCGTGCCGCGCCCTGTCCGGCCGGCGGGCTGAGCAGATCCTCCACGGCGGAAACCTGCTCGACGGCGCCCGAGACGAGAATGGTGTCCCCCTCCCGCAGGACGAACCACGACTCCGGCGAGTGGATCGTGCTGCCGTCGCGCACCACGGCGAGGACCAGCGCGCCGGTGGTCTCGCGGATGCCGGCGTCGCGCAGGTGTTTCCCCGCGAGCGGCGACCCGGCCGCGATCTCGAGAAACTCGACGCGCAGGCTCTCGAGCGTCCGCGTCACCTCGCTGATCGGCTGCGGCAGGAAATCCTCGCGGCGGAAGATCTCGTAGCGGCCGCTCCGCAGGCGCCCGATCTGCCGTTCGACCATCTGCTTCGGCACATTGAGGCGGCGCAGGATCCGGGCCAGGAACTCGACGCCGACCTCGAAGGTCTCGTGGATCACCTCGTTCGCGCCGTCGAGGTAGAGATCCTCGTCCTCCGACCCGCGCCGCCCGCGGGCCATGATGACGACCCCGGGGTTCAGGCGGCGGGTCCGTTTGATCACCGCGCGCGCCATGACATGGTCGGGCAGGGTGACCGCCAGGATCCGCGCCCGCTCCACCCCCGCCCGGCGCAGCAGCTCCTCGCTCGAAGCGTCGCCATAGCGCACCGGGTGGCCGCGCCGCCGCGCCTCGCGGACGAGAGTCGGGTCGAGCTCGATCGCGACGAACGGCGTGCCGTTGCCGATCATCACCTCGCCGAGGGTCCGGCCGACCGTCCCGTAGCCGAGGACGATCACATGGCCGCTGAGGGCATCCTCGGGGATCGGCCCGCTCGCGGGCATCGGCAGATCGGCGCCGGCCCGGCGGGCCATCCGGTCCCAGGCCGGCAGCAGACCGCCGGTCGAGCGGGCCAGCAGGGACGACAGACGCGGGCTGATCATGGTCAAAAGCGGCGCCAGGATCATCGAGATGACCGACGAAGCGATGGCGACCTTGTAGACCTCGTCCGACAGCAGGCCCGACTGCCGTCCCTGCTGGGCGATCAGGAAGGAGAACTCTCCGACCTGGGCCAGGTTCAATCCGACTTGAAGAGAGACCGCCAGCGGGAAGCCGAAGGCGGAGACGGCGGCCGTGGTGATCACCGTCTTCCCCAGCAGGATGATCGTCACGACGACGAGAACCGCCGGCCAGGCCGACAGGACGTAGCGCGGGTCGAGCAGCATTCCCATGGCGACGAAGAAGACGCCGGAGAAGACGTCGCGGAACGGCACGATGTCGGCGGTCATCTGGTGCGCGTACTCGGTGCCGCCCAGGATCAGTCCGGCCAGGAAGGCGCCGAGGGCGTAAGAGATCCCGAAGAAGTGGCTGACCCAGGCCATGCCGAGGCAGATCGACAGAGTCACCAGGAGGAAGAGCTCCTGGCTCCGTCCCGAGGCGATCAGGTGCAGGAAGCGCGGCATCACCCGCTGGCTCAGGAGGAAGGTGATGGTCAGCAGGAAAGCGGCGCGCGCCAGCGCCGAGACGGCGTTCAGCGCGATCTCGCCCGGCGAGCCGCCGCCGATCGGCAGGAGCACCATCATCGGCACGATGCAGAGGTCCTGCATGATCAGGATGCCGACCGCCACCCGGCCGGAGAGCGTGTCGAGGACTCCCTGCTGCATCATGCTCTTGAGGACGACCGCGGTGCTGCTGAGCGCCACCATGCAGCCGACGAAGAGCGCCATCCGCGGCGGCCAGCCGAACAGCAGCCCGGCCCCGAGCGCCGCCAGGATCGTCAGGACGATCTGCAGGCTGCCGCCGCCCATGGCGACCTTGCGGATGCGAAGGAAATAACGGGTGTCGAACTCCAGCCCGATGGTGAACATCAGGAGGAGGACGCCGATCTCGGCCAGGGTCGAGACCGCGTCGCCATGCTTGATCAGGCCGAGCAGCGGCCCGAGCAGGACCCCCGAGCAAAGATAGCCGACGACCGGCGGCAGCCGCAGCCGTCCGAGCACGAAGACGACCGCGCAGGCCACCGCCAGGACGACGACCAGGAGCCCGATCAGGTCGACCGACTGGTTCATCGCATTCTCACCCGTCCCGCCGCCCCGCCGCTATAATGGCCGGCACGGAGGGATGGCCGAGCGGTTTAAGGCGGCGGTCTTGAAAACCGTTGGGGGGCGACCCCCCGCAGGTTCGAATCCTGCTCCCTCCGCCAAATTCGATCCCGGGAGGACCGCCATGCGACAGGCGATGACGATCGAGAGCTCCCGGGCGGGGGGGCGCTCCGGGCGGCAGGATACACCAGGCGTCGCGAACGGCCGCCGCGCGATCCGGACACGATCCGCCGCGCTTCTGGCCGGAGCGATCGCCTCCCTCCTCTCGACGGGCGCCGCGCCGCGCGCCGAGGACCCCGCCGCGCGGGCGCGGCGGATCCATCGCGAGGCGATCGTCGTCGACACCCATCTCGACGCGCCGTACGCGCTTCAGGAAAAGTGGGCCGATGTCGGCGAGCGCGGCGCGACGCCGCACTTCGACATCCCGCGCGCCCGTGAGGGCGGGCTGACGGCCCCCTTCTTCGCCATCTACGTCCCGGCCTCGTTCGCCGACACCGGAGGCGCGGCGCGCGAAGCGCTCGACCTGATCGATCTCGTGGGGCGTGTCGTCGCCGGCCATCCCAGGGATTTAACGCGGGCCTCCTCGGTGGCCGACATCCGGCGCGCCAAGAAGGAGGGGCGGATCGCCGTGCTGATGGGGATCGAGGGCGGCCACGCGATCGAGGACTCGCTCGGGGCGCTGCGGCAGTTCTACGCGCTCGGCGTCCGCTACATGACCCTGACGCACACCAACACCAACCACTGGGCCGACTCGTCGGGGCCGTTCTACCTGCCCGACTTCGATCCGGAGGCCTCGCGGCTGCATCACGGTCTCAGCCCGTTCGGCAAGGCGGTGGTCCGGGAGATGAACCGGATCGGGATGATGGTCGACATCTCGCACGTTTCGGACGAGACGATCCGCGACGTGCTGAAGACCAGCCGCGCTCCGATCTTCGCCTCGCACTCCTCCTGCCGGGCGATCTGCGACATGCCGCGCAACCTGACCGACGCGCAGATCCGGAAGATCGCCGCCGGCGGAGGCGTGGTGATGATCAATATCGGCTCCTACTTCCTCGACCCGGAGGTGGTGGCGGCCTCGCACGCCGACCTCGAATCGATCCGCCCCGGGTACGAGCGGATCAAGAAAGACCTCGCCTCCGACCCGCAGAAGCGGGACGCGCAGATCGAGGCGCTGTTCGAGACCCTGCCGAAGCATCGCACCGCCTGGACGCGCGCCGTCGACCACATCGAGCATGTCCTGCAGGTGGGCGGGCCCCGGGCCGCCGGGCTCGGCACCGACTTCGACGGCATCCAGGATCCACCCCAGGGGCTCGACGACGTCTCGATGCTGCCGCGGATCACCGAGGAGCTCCTGCGCCGCGGTCACACGCCCGAAGAAGTGCGCGGCGTGCTCGGCGAAAACTTCCTGAGATTCTTCGGTCGGGTCGAGGAGACGGCGCGATCGCTTGCGGCCGAGCCGGTCTCGGCCGCGACGCTGACGTCGAAATGATCCGCTCGCCGCGCGACGTCCCGATGGGCGCCCTCGGCTCCCGGGTCGTCGCCGTCACCCTGCTCGCCGCCGTCGTCCTGCTCGCGGCCGGCGGCGCGGCGACCGGACGGGGCGGAGGGAAGCGCGTCATTCCCCTCACGAAGGGAACCGGCTACTGCGTCTCGGTGACCGACGACGGGTCGTTCCGGGGCAAGGTGCTGGTGCCGTTCCTGAAACCGACGCTCAAACGGCTCGAGGTGCTGCGCCAGAGCGTCGGCAACGCCGTTCGTCTGATCGGTAGCGAGGAGGCCGACCAGCGACACCAGGGGAACATCCTGGCCGCCGCCGCTCATGTCGTCTTCGAGGGCGAGACGATCGCACGGACGGGGGTCTGCATCACCCGCTGCGCCTGCTCGGGCAAGCTGCCGGACCAGGGACGCGAGTCGGCCGAGCCCGCCTGCGGCGGCCCCTGCCACGACTGCTGGGATTGCCGGATCGATTGCTCGGGAGTGCCGGGCCGGGAGAGACCCGGAGTCGAGCCGCCTCCGGGCGGCGGCGTGGTGCTGGACGACGGCACGACGCCGGGAGGCGACTGAGACCGCGTGCGCGCGGAGCGTGTCCTGTCCTGGTCGTCCGTCGCGGCGCTTTTCGCCCTGGTCGTCGCCTTCTGCCTGACCCGCCTGACCGACACCGACATCTGGTGGCACCTCGCGAGCGGCGACCTGATCCGCCGCACCGGCGCGGTGCCGCTCGCCGAGCCGTTCTCCTATACGGTGCCCGGGCTGCGCTTCATCGACATCCACTGGCTCTTCCAGGTGGCGGTGTCATTTCTTTACGAGCGCGGCGGCGCGCGGGCGCTCGATCTTTTCAAGATTCTCCTGATCGCCGGGCTGTTCGTCATCCTGTTCGCACGCGCCCGCCGGATCGCAGGCGTCGCTCCGGCGACGGCGCTGCTGCTGCTCGTCACGCTCGCCTGCCAGGAAAGGTTCCTGGTCCGGCCCGAGATCGTCTCCTTCCTCCTGCTGGCGGCCACGCTCTGGCTCCTCGAGCGGGCCCTCGCTCCGGAGACCGGCTCCCGCGACCGTCGCCTGATCCTCTGGGCGGCCCTGCCTCTCATCCAGATCCTCTGGGTCAACGTCCAGGGTCTTTTCATGCTCGGTCCGGCGCTGGCCGCCCTGGCGCTCTTCGCCTCGCTCGCGGGAGCGCGGCGCGAAGGCGGGATCGATCGATCGGTCGACCTGCTGGCGGGTCTCGCCTGCGGGGCGGTCGCCTCGTTGTTGAATCCGTATGGCGCGCAGGCTTTGCGGCTGCCGTTCCGTCTCCTGTTCGCCCACCTGGGAGGGGAGAGCCTGCTGTCGCGCACCATCGCCGAATTCCAGCCGACGCTGTCGGCCTCGCCGCCGACCGCGGCGATCGCCGCCTTCGTGATCCTGGCTCTCCTGACCGTGGTCGTCCTGTTCGCCAACGCGGCGCAGGTCCGGCCGTTCGACCTGCTCGTCGCCGTGGCGACCGGGTTTCTGGCGCTGCGGGCGCGGCGGAACATTCCGATCTTCGCCATCGCCGCCACGCCGCTCTTGCTTCGTAACGCCCGGGAAGCCTGGGCGCTCGCTCTGCGGGCCCCCGCCGGCCGTCCGCTCCGCTTCTTCGGCACCCTGCGCCGGATCCGCGTCCCTCGAGCCGCCGCGCCGGCCTGCCTGCTGGCGGCGGCGCTCTTCATGATTCAGGATGTTGCCTCGAACCGGTTTTTTCTGCGCACGCCGACCGAGCGCTGGTTCGGACTCGGCCCGATCCCGCATTACTTCCCGGAGGAGGCGGCCCGCTTCGTCGACCAGGCCGCCCTGCCGGGGCAGGTCTTTCATCCGCTCGCCGCGGGCGGATTCCTGATCCATGCCTGGCGCGGCGAGCGGGGCGTCTTCATCGACGGCCGGAACGACCCCTACCTCGACGGCGTGCTCGCCTCGTATCTTCAGGCGACCGCCGACCCGGCGGCATTCGAAGAGCTGGTGCGCCGCTATCAGATCACCGCCGTCCTCTGGCCGCACGAGCGGGTCCTGGAGGCGAAGCCGCTCCTCGCCTACCTGGCGCGCGGATCCGGCTGGAGCCTGATCCATCTCGATGCGGGAGGATCGGTCTTCGCGCGCGCCGATATCCTCACGCCGATGCTGCTGCTCACCGCTCCGCCCGCAGCGGGCCAGGAGCGCTCGGCGCTCTACGCGCAGCTGGAGCAGGCGCTCGACCGGGACCGATTCGCCGGTCCGCCGATCCGCGAGATCGCCCTCGGGGAATTCTTCAACGTCACCGGCGACCCGCATGGAGCCGAGATCTTCTATCGGCGGGCCATCGCCCGGATGCCGGCTCCGCGCGCGCCGCTGCTCTACAACCAGGCGCTGGCGATCGAACGGCAGGGACGCTCCGCGGAGGCGCGCGCCGGATACGAGCGGGCGCTGGCGGCCGACCACGGTTATCTTCCGGCGGCGGCGGCGCTCGGGGCGATGTTCGTCGAGGAGGGCCGCCTCCCGGAGGCGCAGGCGCTCCTCGATCGCGCCTACCGCGGCGGTGAGCGGGGCGCCCGCCTCATGATCGCGAGAGGACGCCTCTTCGATCGTCTCGGCCGGCCGGCCGAGGCGGTCGCCGCCTATCAGGAGGGGCTGCGCGCCTCGCCCCGGAACGTGACGATCCTGCGGGAGATCGCGACGTTCTATCTGGGACACGATCAGCCGGACGCGGCGCTCGCCTTCCTCACCGAGGCGTCGGAGGTCGACCCCGACGACGCGGCCACCGCGTTGCGGACGGCGGAGGTCCTGACCCGGCTCGGCCGGCGGTCGTCGGCCCTCGACGTGGCCCGCGACGCGGCGCGCCGCGCCGGCGGCCGGATCGGCGCGGGGGCGGTCGTCGAGGAGGACGATCGGCGGCTGATCCTGATGGCGGCGCGGCTGGAGATGCGGGACGGCGACGCCCGCCGGGCCGCGGAATGGCTGGAGATGCTGCGTCGCGCCGGAGCGCTTCGAGCGGAGGAGATCGAGCCCGATCTGCGCCGGCTCCTCGACCGCCCCGCCGGTTCTCAGTGAGCCTTGAGGAAGCTCTGCAGCGCCGCCTCGGCCGAGGCGTGATCGGTGAACGTCTCTTCGAAATCGGCCGCGTCGACGCCCGGTTGGCGCGGGTGGCCCGCGATCGTCAGGCGCCAGAAGGTGCCGCGCCGCTCCAGCAGGATCGCATAGGCGTTGCCGAGACGGGTCTCGACCTTTTTGCGCACCGTGCCGCTCGGCTCGCGCGGCGCCGCCGGCTTCGGGGCGGGCGTGGTAGGCGCGGCGGAGTCCGGCCGTCCCTTGGTAGATCCCGCCGCGTCCCCTGGCTTTGCCGCGTTCCCGGCCTTCGCCGCGCCGCTTCCCGCTCCGCCGGGAGAGGCACCATGCGCCCCGGGAACCGATCCGGCCAGGCGCGACTCGCCGCTCGGTCCGATCTCGCGGGTGGCCAGCTTCATCTCCGCCACCCATTCGGAGTACGCCTTGACGAGGCCCGGCTCGGGTTGCGTGAAGGCGAGGCCGACCACCGGCAGGCTGGCGGCGTTCTGACCGCCTCCGCTCCAGACGATGCGGGCGCGCAGTCTCACAGCGTGGCGAGGGAACTGAACGAAGACATCGACCACCGAGCCTTGCGGGAACGACTCGGCGCTCTCGACGCGCAGACCGCCGTCCGCCACGTCGAGGGCGGTGCCGCCGATCATCTTCGCCTCGGTGCCGAAGCGGACCGGGAGCCGGCGGGGGATCCGCTGCTTCTTCCTGCGATCGCCGGGGGGACGCTCGGGCATGATGTCCTGCTCCGTCTCAAATCTAGTCGCGCCGGGACGCCGGCGCCACCGGCGCCGGTCGACGGCGCTGCGCCGGGTGCGTCCGAGGCACCGTGCGCCGGACAGAGGCGCGGGAGAGATGCTAACATCGCCGACGCGGTCGCGGTGCCGGGATCCTCGAGCGGGTCGGGGCATGGAGGGGCGCGATGAACGGGACCAGGAACGTCGCGGAACGCCGGTGGACGCCGGGTCGCCTGGCGGCGCTTGTTCTTCTCCTGCTGCCGCTCGCCTGCGGTGGCGGGAAGCGGGTGGCGCCTCCACCCGCGCCTCCGAAACATTTTCCGAACGCGGTCTTCGACGGTCTGGGGCTTGGAATGTCCAGGGCCGAAGTCGCACGTCTGCATCCGATCCGTCCCACGCTGACCGATTCGGGCAAGAACCGCGAGCTCTGGCTTTACGCCAGGCCGGGCGAGTTCAGCGTCGATCTGTTGTTCTCGGAGGATCGCGACGACGCCAGGCTGATGCGGATCGACGTTCATTTTCAACCCGAAGCGGAGGCCACCTCCGACAGGTACATCGCCCGGTACGAGGCGGTCCTCGGCGCTCCGGATGCCCGCCGTCGCAAGGCGGTGACCAACGCCTACGGCGATCGCCAGCACGATCAGTACGAAACGATCTGGTCGGACGCCACGCAGTACGTCTTTCTGACCGAGCGGGTGCCGGTCGCCGGCTCGGCGCGGCCCGCCTTCTTCCTGACCGTGAAGAAGAAGGAGATCACCGCCACCGGCCCCCCAACCGGCTATGTCCCGCCCCCTCCTCCCAAAGGAAAGGACGGCAAGCCGATCGAGGAATCCCCGTTCTGAGTCCGCTGCGGTTGTACGAAATCTCCTGGTCGCACTTCTGCGAAAAGGCCCGCTTCTGCCTCGACGTGAAGCGGCTGCCGTTCACAATCGTGAGGGTGAACCCGTTCACCCGAAGCCAGGTGCGGCGGCTCGGGAAGCGCGGCACGGTGCCGGTGCTGACCGACGGCGCCCGGGTCGTGGACGGCTCGGACGCGATCGCGCGTTACCTCGACGAGGCCTACCCCGACCCGCCGCTCCTGCCCGCCGACGCGGAGCAGCGGGCCGAGGCGGAGGCGCTCGCGGCGCGGTGCGACCTGGAGCTCGGCCCCGACGCGCGCCGCGTCGCCTATGACGTGGCGTTCGCGCACCCGGGATTGTTCGAGGGAACTCTTACGTTCCGCCGCGAACCGTGGCGCCGGGTCAATCCGATTTTTCTCCGCCTGCTCGAACCCCGGCTGCGACGCCTGTTCAAGATTTTCCCCGATGATCTGGAAGCCAGCCGCCGCCGGCTTCGGTCGCTGCTGAGCGATCTGGAGAAACG